>Ga0098037_1000352_pt1 | contig 24995 bp, 12 predicted proteins | sample 5_EtaG_FD_75050 | JGI IMG/M metagenome (GOLD analysis project Ga0098037, IMG submission 75050) | Marine viral communities from the Subarctic Pacific Ocean - 5_ETSP_OMZ_AT15132 metaG | ecosystem: Environmental > Aquatic > Marine > Oceanic | place: Pacific Ocean | collected 2015-01-08 | reverse complement strand
ATACATGATATAGATTTATATGATAAGCAAGTAAAGATGGAAAAAGCAACACAACAAGGCATAGGCTTTGTGTTTTATAAAAGAGAAAACGGAAGATTAGTTCCATATAAAGTTTAATAAGATGAGTAATTTCCCAAAGCAGTTTATATCAGATAGTGAAAAAACTATTGAATGGTGTGACCAAAACATAAACGCAATTGTAAAGCAATTAGAACACAATAATGCAGAAGGTTCTATTAGTGATTATGACAAAGACATAAGAAACTATAGATTGTATAACGGTGATTTAGAATATGATGATTATAGTTATGTAACAGAGCAATACAATATGCCGTCGCCTGCAACAATGGCTAATTACCCTATAACTCGTAATAAAATAGATTTATTGTGTAATGAGGATTTGTCAAGACCTCTTGATAAAAATGTTTATGCTATAAACTTAGATGCTGCGTTAAGAAAAGAACAGTTTAAAGTTTCTTTAATTGCTAATGAACTTCTTAAGCATGTAAATCAAGACGTAGAAAAAGAGTTTGGTATGGAGATTGAAATGGATAACAAAGATTTTCCTATACCTGACGATATAGACCAGTTCATGAGATACCAATACAAAGAAGTTGTAGAAGAATCAATACATGACGGACTTGATTATTTGGCGCAGAAATACCAATTCAAACATATGTTTAGAGAAGGTATGCGCGACCTGCTTGTTACAGCAAAAGAATTTTATAAGGTATATGTAAAAGATGGCGACCCTTATGTAAGAAGAGTTGACCCAAGAACATTTGTTTTTGATAAATCAATTGATTCGGACTTTTTAGATAATGCACAATGGGCAGGTGAAGAGAGATGGCTTACTGTAAATGAAGTTATAGATGAATTTAGGGACCAGCTTGATGAAGATGATGTAAGACAGTTAGAGGAGATGCGACATACAACATCTGATAATATTGACAGATGGAATGGTGTATTTAATTGGGTAGAAATAGACCACTCAAAAACAGTCAAAGTAAGAGTAATCTCTGCTGAGTGGAAATCAATAAAAGCGCTTAGATTTAAAATATCAGAAAATAAATTTAATCCAGAGCAACCATTTAAAAAAGTTGTAGGTGATAGATACAGAAAAAGAAAAGGAGACGTTATTGAAACAAAATGTGTTGATGATATATGGGAAGGTACGAAAATCGGTGGTCAAATATTGGTTAATTGCAGAAGACGCCCTAATCAAGTTAGGTCTGTTGACGACGCTGGTAGCACATCTTTATCTTATGTAGGTGTAGTATACAATCACACTACAGGAAAACCTACAAGCTTAGTAGATATTATGCGGCACATACAAATGTTGTATAATATTGTAATGTACCATATAGAACTAGCTCTTGCTCGTTCAGGTGGTAAAGCAGTAGTGTATGATGTGTCACAAATGCCTTCCAATATTGGTATGGATATGCAAGAGGTTATGTATCACCTTAAGAATGATGGTATCATACCTATAAACACAAGAGATGAAGGAGGGGATTCTGCATCTTTTAATCAATTTCAACAAGTTGATTTTACACTATCTAATTCAGTGCAACAACTTATTAATTTGAAATTAATGCTTGAACAAACGGCAGGTCAAGTATCTGGTGTATCACCACAAAGAGAAGGAGCTGTTGAGCAGTATGAGTATGTAGGTAATGTACAGCGCTCAGTATCACAATCTTCTATATCTACAGGTAGTTGGTTTTTTACACATAATGAAGTTAAAAAGAAAGTATTTGAAAAATTAGCAAACCTTATGAAGATAGCTTGGTCTGGAGGTAAAAAGGCAGGCTTTATTTTAGGTGATGCAGGATATAAGATGCTTAACATACTACCCGATGTAGCTCTTAATGATTATGGTATTTTTATGGGAGATTCAGGTAAAGATGACGCTCTTAAACAAGCGGTGCAACAAATGTCACAAGCAGCATTACAGTCAGGTACTATTACTCTTTTAGATGCTCTTAAAGTTATGAAAGCAGATACTATGACGGAAGCGCAAGTTGTACTTGAGCAAGGGATTGACGCTATGCGTAAACAACAACAAGCGGCTCAACAGCAAGCTATGCAACAGCAACAAGCTGCAGCAGAAGCGCAAGCACAACAATCACAAGCAGACATGCAACTTAAACAAATGGATATAGAGGGTAGAATAAAAGTTGCTCAAATAAATGCTGAAGCAAGAGTTGCTGCACAAGAAGTAGCGTCTGATGCTCATAGAGATATAGATGATGTTAGAGAAAAGAATAAATTAAGTTTAGAAAAAATAAAAGCAGATTTTAATTCTCAGCAAAAAGAAAAAGATGCAGAGCAATCAATGAAAATAGAGTCAGCAAAAAGTGTTCAAAAAAAGTAATATATTTGTAAACAGTTAAAAGCAATAAAAATGGCAGAAGAAAGCAAAATTATTGAGGAAGCGGTAAATGCTTCAGAAGAAACAAAACAGGAAGGTTTTGACCCATCAGCGTTTTTAAGTGACGACGCTGTTGAAGCAGTCAAAACAATGACAGATGAAGAACAGCCACAAGAAGCTACATCAGGTGAAACAACAGAAACAGAAAATGATGAAGGTTTTTCGTGGGACTCTGTGGAAACTAATACCGAAGTGGAAGCAAAGGTTGATGAACCTGAAGCCGAAACGAAAGAGCAGGAAACAGAAGATTGGGATGACGTCGAAGAGGAAGTGGCAGAAGAGGAACAGTCTTCATCAGCAGAATTGGATTGGGAAAATATTAGCAAAGAAGCAGGTATTGAGGCAACGAGCAAAGAAGAGTTTATAGCAAAAGTTCAAGATGCTATGAAGCCTCAGGTAAGTGACAATGAAGCTATTAAAAATCTTAATAGTTTCTTAGAGCTATCTGATAAAGACCTTGTAATAGCAGATATGAGAGCATCTAAGTATGATGATGATGCAATTGATGATACTATTGATAGGTTAACAGATGCAGGTTTGTTAAAAAGAGAAGCAACTTTAATTCGTCAGCAATTAACAAAGCATATCCATAGTGAAAAGGATAGATTGCGAAACGAAAAAGTACAAGTAGAAAAGCAAAAGGCAGAGAAGGCTACAAAATCTCGCAAAGAACTACAAAACTTTATAAGAAATAAAGAAGAGTTTTTTGGAGGTAAGATTTCTCAAAAAGACAAGAAACAACTGTATAGTTACATAACCAAAGGAGATTTCGCCCAAGACATATTTGAGTCTCATGCCAATGTTGCGGAGGCCGCTTTCTTATGGCGAAACAAGGACAAGATTTTCAAGATGATTAGAACGCAAGGCGTCGAACAAGGAAAATCAAAAGTTCTAGATGGTATTACTTCTCCAAGTAGAGGTAATCGTTCTTCTAACAGTTTTGAGGCTCCAAGCAAAGGCTTTGACCCGAATAAGTTTTTAGGTTCATAATTATATATTGTTTATATAAAACAATTTTTAATTTTTAAAACACTCAGAAATAATGAGAGTATATAACGCTAAATATGACGCTGCCCATAACACGGCAGAAAATGCTCTGGTAGCAAATTTGCTTAAATACCCAGAGATTGCAAAAAAAGTAATCGAGCTTTATCCTCGATACACTACAACTTACCTTCTTGAAAAATTAGGTTTTGGTGCTAGTGAAAAAGTATTAGGAGACAATTCTTTCGAATGGAAGTCTATGGCTCGATACAGAAAATTACAAAAACTAAAAACAGCTCTTGCTCACAATGGAGGTAACGCTGTTTCTGTTGGTGACACACTTACAACTATTAAAGTTGTTGAAACTGGTGATGATGTTTGTATGGTTAACAAGTTCGATATTATTCGTCTTGCTGATGGTTCACAATACTATGTAACAGCTGTAGCTGCTGTTTCAGGTGGTTCTCGTGCTTTAACTGCAATTGCTTTAACAGCATCTGTTGCTACAAATACAATATTAGCAGCTAATTCTGTTGTTGCTGTAATTGGTAATGCATTTGGAGAAGCTTCTGAAGGCTCTACAGTAGGTGAAGGTTACGCTTACCCAGAAACTCGTAAAAACTGGTTAACTATTTCTCGTAAGAAATTAGTTATTGATGCTCGTGACCTTACAGATGTTACATGGGTTGAACATAATGGACACCGTTTATGGTTCTTTACTAAAGAGCAACAAACTGAAGCTCAGTTTATGTATGACTTAGAAGTTATGCGTTGGTTTGGTAAATCTTCTATTGCACAATATACTGCATCTACTGCTGGTTCTAACCCAGACCCTATTACAGGTGTGCCAATTATTGGTGATGGTTTACTAGCACAAATTTCTTCTACTAACGTTCTTACTTACGAAGAAGATAAGAATGTTACTGAAGACCAACTTGTTGACTTCATGGCTCAATTATCATTAAATGCACAAAATGCAACAGGTAATGAGTATGTAGTATTTACAGGTACTCAAGGTAAAGTTCAATTCCACAGAGCAATGAAAGACTTATTGTTCTCTAATGGAGGTCAAGCTTCATCAATTTTAGTTGATAAGGCTGGTCAAGAAATTGCTGTAGGTTCTAACTTTAGTTCTTACATGTGTATGGGTAATAAAATTACTTTAGCACACTGTCCAGTATTTGATGACCCGAATATTGCAGCTGCTCCAGGTTATGCTGCTAATGCTGAAATTAATGCTGACGGTTCAAGCACAGGATTTAAAGGTGCTAACCTTTCAGGTTTAATGGTATTTTTAGATATGGGCGTACAACAAGGTGTTGCAAACATCGAGCTTATCTCTAAAGGTGCTGAAGGCACTAACCGTAACTGGGTTAAGAAATATGTACCAGGTATGATTAATCCTTATGACTCTAAGTCTATGTTAGCTGCTTCGGGAGATGACAAATTCGAGTGTCACTGGTTAACTCAATCAGGTATTATAGTAAGAAACCCACTATCTTGTGGTATCTTTAAACCAACTGGTTTAGTAATATAATATTAATGCGCCCCTTCGGGGGCGTGTTTTTACTTAAGTTTAATTAATAAAAAGCAAAAAGATGGAAAGCAATCACTTTGTAAAGTACGAGTTTCATGATTTGAAAAATTTTAATTATTATCATTTTTCTAATTACAAACTTAAAAATGGAAAAAGAGTTGAGTATTTGGATATTAATGGAGAGAATTCAAAATTAATATGGCGCAATGCAACAGTCTTATTAGATATGGACATTGAAAGTAATGTGTTAATTGACAATTTTTTAAAAACACATCCTTCTGTTTTAATGGGAGAATGGAAGCGTACTGATTTAAAACGGCAAGAAGAGAAAAAAACAAAAGATACTTTAGATTCAGCAAGAGCTATTATAGAAGCTGCTAAAATGACAGAAGCAGAAGTAATTCAATTTGCAACATTAAAGCGTATGAATTTAAACGCTGACATGGATACTTTAAGAGCAAAAATAATAGGTGTGGCGCAAGCAACTCCTGAATCTTTTATGGAAACACATTTTGACCCAGAAAAAGATTTAAGAGTGTTTGTTGTTGAAGCTGTTAAAGAAAGAAAGTTAGATTATAGAAATGATACTTTCTATTATGGAAAGGAAGCAATTGGTACTAACGAAGAACAAGTTTTAGTTTGGTTAAAAGACAACAAAGACATCTTGGCTATACTAAAGAATGAAATTCGTGGTAACGATAAACCAAAAAAGAAAATAATTAAAATAGAAGAATAATGAATGACGCTGGTGCTAGAGCTCGAATTAGAAACATTATAGACAGTGAAACTACTGCGTACTTTAGTAACGGAGAGTTAGACGAGTTTATGAAAATGGCTACTGATGAGTTTGTGCAGCAATATTACATGGGCTTTGAAACTACACAAGATAGTAGAGATAAGCTTAGTGATTTAGTTATTAGCAAGGAAGTAGACTTTATAGATACAACACCAGTTTCAATCGCAACTATGGATGACTCTGATACATATGGTAGATTTTTGTCTGCTTATGTAAAAGATAGTCCTAATGTAAACGTAAAAGTTATACAAATAGAAGATATATCAGCTTATTTAAATGACCCATTTAATAAAGCAGATGCTAGTAATCCTGTTATCTATTTTAAAGAAGGAAATATATGTTCAATAGGTTTTTCTAGTTTAACTAAACTTATTGTAACATATTTACAATACACAACTGATTTTGAAGACTTAAGTGATGTAACTCACGAAGAAGTTTGTCAAATCGCAGCTCGTAAGGTACTTGCTACATTGGGAGACCCAAGATACCAAGCTGTTCAGGCGGAAATAACTGAACGACGAGTTTAAAGATGCTTTTTGCTCCCTGCTTTCTAGAAAGGGTAGAGTAGGGTTTCCTTACTTTGCCCTTTCTTATTAAAAATTGATTATGGCAACATTAAATGAAATAGCGTACAATATCAGAAATGTAATCTCAGGTGGGGTTGCGCCAGATGATACAGATGTATCTTTAAGACAAATTAAATTTATGATACATTATCATAGAGCTAACTTGTTAGTAAAATACACAGACAATGGTAGAAAAACATCTAACGCTTGTTATCAAGTAGATGTTGCCCAACCATCAAGTAAAGGCATTGATTTAAAAGCAGTAGTTGGTTTTAATGATAATAAAGCAATTCGAAGCATAGCATACAAAGATGATTCATCAGTAGAGTCTGCTTATGTACCTTTACCGATAGTTCAAAACCATGATAGAATGTTTGTAAGTAGTTCTAGGTTTATGCAAAATAGTAGCAAAGTGGCTGGTTTGTCAGATAGAAAACTATATATATGGGAAGGGGAAAGCTTAACAACAGGTGGTTCGGTAGAAATCAATGCAGTGTTTGCTAATCCTACAGAAGTTAGTTCTTATGAAAGTGATGACGTAACGCAATACCCTGTTCCTGAGGAACTTATACCTATGATTGTACAGAGTGTGTTGCAAGCAGAATTTAATGTTATGTTAAGACTAAATTCAAGAGGTCCTAATAATCAGGTAGATGAAAATACGGCAAAAGGCAAGCAGGAGCCACAATAAGAAATACAAGAATAAGTATGTATCAATGAAAGATATATACAACACTTTAAAAGCGGGAATAAGAGTAAAGACAGAGAAGGGTGATAGAATGATTTCTTATAGTGAGTATTACGCTATTATGGAGTCTTTCTTAGAGGAGATGGTAAATATCATTACTAAAGAACAAGAAGTCTTTAAAATGCCTTTTAAAATGGGGCAGGTGTATTTAAAAAGATTACCACACAAAAGACCTTTTCACGTAAGAATAGACCATGTAGAATCAAAAAAGCAAGGGAAAATAGTTTTATATAAAGTACCTATCTTAGATGATGAATATACAAAGGTTATGTGGGATAGGCCTTTTAAATTTAGTAAACACAAAATACTGCCTTTATCAAGATTTAAAGAGGCTATAAAAAAATAAACATGAAAGGAAGCCCTAAAATAAGTGTTAAGCAAGTAGTTTCTGCAGTAATAAGAAACTTAGGTATACAAGATGCGGCAAGAGAGTTCCATAATTTTGTTGAATGGGCTTTTGAGGCTGAAAAAAAAATAGGCTCATATGTAACATTTGATAAAAAAATAGCTGACTTAACTGTGTCTGGTAAAAAAGTTTTATTACCAACAGACCATTTGAATACAATAGAAATATTAGCTGAAGATGGTGGGTATGACACAACTAATTGTTACGCTTCTGGTGGATACCTTCACATAGATTTAGTTGACGGTACTGTAATTAAATTTCACTATGAGGCTATATCAACAGATAATGAAGGTTATCCAACAATATCAGCAGACCATGAAGATGCGATAGCGGCTTATATCATGTATAAATATAAAGGTAGAGAGTATTACAATCAAAAACTGCCACGCTACGTTTACCAAGACCTTAAAAGAGAATGGTCTATGCAGTGCGCTCAAGCGAGAGGTAAAGATAATATGCCTACAAAACAGCAATGGCGAAACATTAGCAAATATTGGAATTCATTAAGAGCTTACAAAGACGATACACGTAAAATATTTTAAGGATGTCGAAACCAGCTAAAAAACCCAATAATTTTATAAAAGGTATGCAGTCTGATTTGGATAATAATTTATTACCAAATGACGCATATAAACTTTTAACAAACGGTAGAATATTTACAAGAGAAGACAATGCCTTTGTTTTAAAAAATGCACAAGGTAATACTGAATTTACGACTTTAGAATTTAGTTGCTCTAGACATCTTATCAACATAACAAGTTTAACAGCAAATTCCACTATACAAACAACTGAAGATTTGGATGGAAACGTTGTAGGTTATAGTCAGTCTGCTATTATGGGGGCTAGATTAACAATATCAGGAACTGGTTTTACAACACAAGTTGTACATATAGGTTTTGATTCTGCGACAAATTCTAATGTAGGTTACAATAACTTTGTTTTGAGTATGGGTGCTCATTATAAAAATTATTTGTACTTAGCTTGTGCAAAGGCTATGGATATTCCAGAAGTAGCAGAAAAATTAACTCTTGGTGTAAGTTTTGCGGTTACTGATAATGGTATTAATATTACACATATAAACAAAACAAACGTATCAATGACTCTCGGTTTTGAGATTCAATATATGTTAACCGAGGATAACCCACAGTTCATATCATTAACAGATGGTAACGGTAAGTCGTCACAAATTTTATCATCTTTAACTCAAGAAGTTGTTGGGGTAGCTAATTTTTCAGACTATGTTGCTGTTATAGCAAAATCTACTACATCAGGAGAGCAAGATATTATTTGGAAAATTACACCATTAGAAAATGGTCAGCTGTTTACTCAAGAAGTAATATTACAAACTGATTTAGGTTTGTCGTCAAAAACTTCATTGAGAATAGAGGTTTCAGAAGAAAATGAACATTTTCATAGAATATATTGGACGGACGGTGTTAATCCATTAAGAACAATAAACCTTAAAGAGGACCCAGGATATTATGTAGGTATTACTGCAGAGGACTTAAATGTTTTTAAATCTGCAGAATTAAAAGCCCCTATTGTTAATTCAGTAATTCCTGGTGGTATAGTTTTGTGTGGCTCTCATTCGTATTGTTATAGGTTAATTACACAAGATGGTAAAACATCTAGAACTTCACAGATAACTAATCCTGTACATGTAGCAAAAACAACATTAGATACTGAATATCATAAATTAACTGGAGGACCTTTATCGGAAAATTCAGCAAATTCAGTTACTTTAACTATAAATAACATAGACGAGTCTTATACTTCTATTCAGGTTATAAATATAAGATACACTTCTTCTGAAGGAGCTATAGAGGCTAATATAATAACAGAAGCTTCTATATCGGGTTCGTCTTTTACATACACTCATAATGGTAACGAAACTACTGTTGGTATATCTATAGGAGATTTATTAAGAAATAATGTTAGTTGGGATACTTGTAAAGATTTAGCTATTAAAAATAACAGATTATTTGCTTCTAATTTAACAAATAATGCACAAAGTATAGATGTAGATTTTAGAGTTAAATCTTACAGATTTGGAACCGACGGATTCGGCTCAGCAGAAACATATGATAATTATATAAATGAAGACTTGTATAAAGATAGTTTTTATGAACAAAATCAATATGCTTGGATAAATACAACTCACCAAACAAAAGTTCCTGGCGCTGAAACACCAGATTTTGAAAATATAGATAATGGAGTTAGAGTAACATTTAATGTTAAAGAACTTGATTTATCTGAAGTTGATTACTTTAGAAATGGAAGGTGTGCAAGAACTGGAAGCAATAATGACAAAGCGCATAGTGCACTTAATGATGTTCCTCTTTATGGGTATTTAGATAAAACATTTAATGGTGGATATAATAATTATAAAAATCCAATTTTTGCAAAAGATTATGTAGGATACCAAAGAGGTGAAGTATATCGTTTTGGTATTTTGTTTTATGATAAATCAGGTAACCCAACATTTGTTAGTCCAATAGGTGATGTTCGAATGCCTGACAATGAAATGAAATTTGAAAGTCATAATTCGTCAGGTACCAGAATAGTAACAAATTCAGATGGAGTAAAAACTTTTCAATATTGTGGTTCTACTCCAGGAATAAGCTCTGGATGGACTTATTCAAGTGGAAGTAATGTTTTAACCAAAACAGGTGAGGGAAACCTCCATGTTGTTGGTGAATTGGTAACAGGGTCTATTGATACTAGCGGAATACCAAAAGGCTCGTATATAACTACTGTTACTGCGAACACTATTACAATTTCTCAAAATACAACTGCTGGTAGTCCTGGCGCAGGAATGACTTTATTTTTTGATAAACCATTAAGTTCTGTTTCTGGATATGCAATATATCCTCAATTTCATGTTAAATTATCTGAAGATGTTAGAAGTAAAATAAGTGGGTATGCTATTGTTAGAGTTAAAAGGGGTGAAAACGATAAAAGAATTTTAGCAAGTGGTGTAATAAATCAAAACCAGATTCATGCAAATAATTCCTCATCAGGTTCTATGAGGCATCTGAACGGACCTTCTAGTGTAACTAATTTTACTCCATTTCAATCACACCAATCTTTTCATGTCACAAATTTTACTTGTGACACTCCTGAACCATATTTTGGTAAATTTGTTTATAATAAAAGGACTGGTGATAAAATAAAAGTAGTTGCAAGGTTAGATGGTACTTATTCTCATTATAATGAAGATTTCGTAGAATTTGAAAATATAGACCCAAATGACTCTCATCCTTTAAATAACATAAAACAATACGCTCATTATAATGGGACTACTACTAATCAACCTTATTTTTTAGCAGGAAGATTTGACCCAAATGCGGCTACGGATAACAAAGAGACTTTTCAATTTTCTACATATCCAATATATAGTCAATATTTTCAAAGTACTTATTGCGTTAGAGATGTAGCAACTTCTAATAAAGTATTTCCTATATATCACGCAGAAACCGTAGCAGAAGGAGGGACAGTTAGTGATTTAAGAAATTCTCGTAGAGATAGAAGTTATTCTGGTTCTATACATAAAAATTTTAAAAATAAAATCAGGCTTGCTTGGAATGGTGGTGATGACCAATTAAGATATGCAAGCGACACACCTTCAGATGAGAAATGGGATGTTGGTGATGGTGCAGGTCATCACAATAATCTTTGGGGTGCTCCAACTATGTTTTTATCATTAGAGGGTACAGCTAACGAAAGTGCTGCAGATTTATTACCAGAAGACTTTGAGTGTGGTACTGGAAGTGAATTAGAAAATCCTTTTATACTTAATTTTGATGGTAACAGTCCTAATCTAAAACTTTATGCTCAAAAGTTGTATGTTCAATTTGTAAGGAATGTAGAGGGTAGTCAATACGGTGGTAATTCAGAAGCTGCTTTTGAAAATAATCAATATATAAACACAGGCCATGTAAACTTTAACCCACAAAGCTCAAATTTTGATTCTGTTTTTGGTGGTGATACGTTTATAAATATGTATGCTAAAAAGAAAGTAGCACACTCAAGTGGTAGCGGTTCTGGTACTGCTGCATATCCTGCTATGGGTATTGTATACCCAGTTGAATCTTCTATAAATTTAGACCTTCGAGATGGAGTTTTTTTAGGTTCATCTGATGATATGGAATATACTATATATGATGACAATCTTATAAATGAAACTTATGGATGCCAAAACACTTCTAAAACTTATGTTCAAAAACCAGCAAACTTTAAGGATGTAAATACTTATAGTAATTTAATTGCTGCTTCTAATTTAAAATTAGCAGGAAATCTTTTTGACGCTTATACTACATGGGACGCAAGTGAGATACATGAATTAGAAACTGGTAAAGGTCCAATATATAATTTATTTAATTTAAGAGGTGATTTATTTGCACTACAGCAATCTGGTGTTGCTAAATTAACTATTAACCCGAGGGTGGTTGTTGATAATACTGATGCAGCCGCAGTAATGATTGCTACAGGTACTGGTCAAGTAATTGAAAGAAGCGACTATATAGATACAACATACGGTAGTCAACACTTTAATAACACAATAGTTACAAATACAGCAGCTTATTGGTTTGATAAAAACATGTCTGCTTTTTGCAAGCTATCTTATGGTCAAGGTATACTTGTTCAAGACTTAGGTTTAACTACACAAAATTCAGTTTTATTACATCAATTAAAAAGCGCACCAGTATTTGATAGTCCTTTGGATTACTCAAAAGGCGGTGTTTGCTTATATTATAATAAAATTTTAGATGAAGTAGGTTTATGTGTAACAACCCAGAATAATTTCTTTGGCTCATTACATTTAGTTTACAGTGAGTTAAACGATATAATGGTTACGCAAAAACAAGACCCAATAGCTTTAGCTTTTAATTTACCAGGAGAATTATATACTGTTGGAAGAAGTGCTGGTGCAAATACAATTGATGCTTCTAAAATATATCAAGAAAATAGTAATTCTAATTTTAAAATGTTTTATGGAAGTGAAAATAATCACTCAATAAATTTAACATTTGTATGTAATGAAAACATATATCAATCAAAGCATTTTGATAAATTAGTGTTGTATTTATCTGGAAATGAAAACTCAAAAAAATTCACTAATTTTATCTTCAGAGATTCAGTAAGCAATACTGCTATAATTTCGACAGGAACAGGAGAAAAAATGGTAAATGGAAAGCACATAATACCAATAACAAGTACAGACGGAACGGGTAAAGCTACTGGTCAGCATTTAAGTATTTCAATTCAAAGTAGTGATTCAGGTAAAATAGAGTTATTTGGTGCTTTAATACATAATAGAATTACAACATGATTAAAAATTTAACTTTAGAGCAAGAAAAAGCTTTAGCTAACGAGTTATACTTTGGTGGAGGTGTAACTAAAAAATATGTTGATGGTGGTATTTTCTCTGCACTAGGAGAAGACCCAACTTTTTTTCAGGGCAACTACGCAGATATGATGAAAGAGTATGACCCTAATGACCCTAATTCTGTAGCTCCTACAAGAGATGACATGTCAACTTTAAGAAAAGGAACAAGTTGGGAAAACGAAGCAATGGGTAGTATTACAAGTATGGGTGCAGGTGCTGCAAGTCAACTTATAGGAGCTTTTGATAAAGACCCTGGATATGGAAACGCAGATATTGCTCAAGAAACCCTTAAGTACACAGCTATGGGTGCTCAAGCTGGACCTGTCGGTGCTGCTATTGGAACAGCTGTAGGATTAGGGGTTGGTATTGTTAAAAAGAAAAAATATCAAAAAGAAAAAAAGAAGGCTGAACAAAAGGCAGAGCGAGAAGAAAACTTAAGTGAGTTTCAAAAAATTAAATCGGAAGATTATGCTGGGTACAAAGATGGTGGTAAAATAACTTCTCCTCAAGATAAACTAGATAGTACAATACGTGATTCAGTTAATGATGCTGTAAAAGATTTTAGAGACAATGAAGCTAAAAATCATTTTATAGATATGTATGGTGAAAACTATCAAGATAGTCTTATTAATAAATATGGAAGTTTACCACCAAGCATGCAAAAACCAAAAGAAAAAATGAAGCCTGAAGTTTTACAGGCTGCTATAAAAAAAATAGAATCATATAATTATACGCCTAATATATCAGCACGACAAGACCAAACTAATATTGGTATAGATTATTCTCGTAGAGGTGCTGATATGAAAAAATGGTTTATGAAAAAATGGGATTTAGATGAAGAAGGTTTAAAGAAAGTAGACTTTCACACAAAAGATGGAAGTGTTAGACAATATAGTGTTGGTGGTATGACACAAGGCGCATATAATCACACAACTAACCCTTTGGCTGTAGTAGATAAAAATGGTAACCATACAGGTATGGAGCTAACAGGTGGTGAAGGTGTGTTTGATAAACCAGCAATGGATAATATTAAAAAGCTATTAAGAGGCGGTAGATTTGATGAGGTTGGAGAGTTTGTTAATAGAGAAATGAAAACTTGGAAACATAAATAGTTATGGCTGAAACATCATGGGATAAAGCTTATAAATTAAGCGAAGGAAACGAAGGTGAAATCTCTACAGATAGAGGTGACACGGGTAATTTTTATGAAGTAGCTGGTAAAAACAATTTTGTTGCCACAAGATATGGTCAAACATTTATAAATTGGCTTGGTTATTCTAAAAAGACAAAACCAACCACTCAAAAAGAATTTGACGCACTAAAAAAAGAGTTTGAAAAAGTTAATAAAGATGATGTAAAAAAATCTTTTAAAGACCAATACTGGAATACGTACAATTTAGATAAAATAAAAGATGATAGAGTTGCAGCGAACATATACGATGCAATGATTAATCAAGAGTACACTTTAGGGGGTAAAGGTACTCATTATACATTAGCAGATGTTTTAAATGAGTTAGGTTATGATGTAGATGGTGCAACAGATTTTGGTACCAATAAAAAAGCTATTACTGCTTTAAATAAAGCTATAGATGAAAAAGGTGCTGAGGCTGTAAACACGGCTTACAGTAACAGAAGAGAAAAATCTTACATGGGTTCAGGGACTGTACCAAAACACGGTCAAGGTTGGTTAAAAAGACTTAACTTATATAGAGAGCCAGAAGACCAATATAGTAATGAGCAATTAAAGCAAATGCAGTTTAGTAATGACTCAACCAGTAATTTAAATGTTCTAAAAGAAATTAGAGGTGAGTCTGATGCTCAAAATCAAAGACAGAATGAAACAGATTTGACTGATGCTGATACAGATTTAAATGTAGCGCCTGATGGTGAGTCTAATCAAGATAAACTTATAAGGTTAAAGCTTAAAGCTAAAAAGAATTCAAAACATGATTTAACAACAGGTCCGTCGCCTTTTGAATTAACAATAGAAGAGCTTAAGTATATAGAAGACGCTGATAATGGTAGTATACCAGATGTAAACCCAAGTGAAGCCGCTTTAGTGGTTTTAAACGATGGTGATAAATCTATTATAAATGCAGCTGAAGTGGCTGCACTAGAAGATGCATCAGCCGCAGCTACAGGTTTATCAGAAGTTGTAACGGACCCTAATACTGGTGAAATAGAAGTTGTTGCAATTCCAGAAGGAACAACAGGAAAAACTGAAGAAGCAGAGTCTTTAGAGGTTCAGAAAGAACAAGCAGAAGATTCAGTTGAAAAAGCAGAAATAGCAAAAAAACTAGCAGAAGAAAAAGCTATAATTGATAGAATTAGAAAAGAAGGTGTTACAGATGAAGATAGACAAGCTGCTTTAGATAGACATAACAAACGCTTAGAGGACTTAAATAAACTTTATTTATCTGAAGAAGAAGGTCAAGATGGTAAAAATGGTCAAGATGGTGAAAATGGTGGTGGTGGACTTACAGACTTACAACAACAAAAAAGAATGCGTGCTGCTGAAAAAGCCTTAACTGGTTTAAAAGCTGCAGCAGGAATTACGTCTTTATCTAAAGCCTTAAGAGACCCTGAAGTAGATGTTCCAGAATTATCTCCATTAATAGAAGAAGCGGTAAATAAACAAAGACAGCTATCAAAGACTGGTTTGACTGCACAAGAAAAAGGTGCTGCTATGCAAAATTTAAACAATGCATATGCTGGTGCCATGAAAAATGTATTGAGAGCTTCTGGTGGTCAAAGAGGTATGTTTTTAGCAGGGCAAGGTGCTGTAGATGCAAATAGAATACAAGGGTTAAATCAATTAGCTGCACAAGATGCGGCAGTAAGACGACAAAATATAGAAGGTTTTAATAATTTAGCTACTCGAGTTGGTCAAATGCAATTAAATAGAGATATGACTGCAGAGCAAATGAAACAACAAGCTATGGCTCAAAATAGAGAGTTACTTGGTGGCATAGGTACTAATTTACTTTCTGACGCTTTAAGTGATGTAAGTTATTACGTAAACCCTAATAGGGATTTAATTGACCAAGCAACAACGAATGCCTTAAAAACTATAGGTAATATGGGTAACGATACGTATGATTCAGAAAATACGGATTACACTGTTACATCTAATAATTCTAGAAAAAAGAAAACTAAAGAATAATGGATTATTCAAAAGTAAATAGTGCCCTATCAGGTTGGGTGGGTTCGGGAGCACGAAGAGATAGAGCTCAAGCAGAACTTGGTCAGGCTATGCAGTTAATGCAACAAAGCCAAGCTATACAAGCTGATAAAGAAAAGAAAGAAAGTGAAATGAACACTTGGATGCAAGAGATTCAATCTAAAGCAAGTGAGATAGCTGTTCGTAATGAAGATAGAGATATAGTGCAGGGTTTGTATGACCAAGAAAAAGAAACGTTTTTAGCTGAATTAGAGAAAGCTGGTAACGACCCAGTTAAATTTATGAATTCTGGTGGAAGAAAAGTAATGCAGAATTTTTACAATAATATTGTAAACTCTGATGAAGTAAGCAGAATACGTTCTAATACTCAACAGATACAGGCTTATTTTGAGCAATTAGAAGGTGAGAATGGTATAAACGCATATTTAATATCAAATCAAACAAGGAGAGATTTTAATGCGTTTATGGAAGGTGATATAGATACGTTCACACATAAACAAATGGCAGCCTGGAAAGAGCCAACTGAAGAAGATATGGTAGGCGCTCAAAATAAAGTTCAAGCTTATTTAAATACAGATAATAACTATAGAATATTCAAGCAAAACTATTTAATTGAATATGATTTACCTGCTAATTATTTTGACCAAGTATCAGACCAAGAGCTAGAAAATTATGTTGCTGGATATGTAGGTGGTGGAAAACAAAAAGCTTTAGCACCTATAGAACAAAGCCAAGTAAGTAAAACTTATGCAGGTCGTTTAACAAAACAATTTAAAAAGATTAACCGCAAGCCTGTATCTACAGACTTAATATCGTCAGGTTCTGAAGAATACAATATGTCTGTTAAAGATTTTGATTCAGGTAGGTTTACACAAAACCAAGGACCTAGCGGTACAGATGTAGTAGGTCATAGAGGTTTTGAAGGTGATGAGCTTATATTTGCACAAATGCAGTTTGGTAAAAATAATGTTCCAGATTTAGATGGCGATACATATATAGATAATGTAACGTCAGATGGAAACATGTACGACGAAGATGGTGCTATGTTACCAGCAGGATATGAGATGGGTAACATACAGCCTTTAGGTGTATACTTAGGTTATAAGATAAAAACAGAAGATGGTTACAGACTTGTTATGGCAGATGATTTAGAGGGTGACCCTAAAGATGCAGAACACGTTTTAATGCAGGAATATCAAGATGATGATTTCTTTACAGGTAAAGAAAAGTATTATATTGAAATTGACACAGCAAACCCTACAAAAATGGCTATGTTGACTAAAGAAAAAGGATTAGATGGAGCTTTAGCAAGATACACGAAAGATGTGCCTGCTGAAACAGCTCCTAGGGGTGCGGCTCCATCAATAAGTTTTGAATCAAGTGTAGAAGATATACAGCCATTGCTACAAAATTATGACGCTCAAGTATCTACCACTATGAATAGATTAGGATTACAGCCAAGTAATATAGTTTCAAGAAGTTTGCTTATGGCTTTAACATCAGGTAGTGGTGATTTGGAACAAGGTATGGGTCAGTTGGTTGGTATGTTTAATGCAGACAGTCAGCCACAAATACACCAAGCTTTAGTTAAAGGCGACTCTAAATCATTCTTTGATTTATATTTAGAAGGTTTGGTGTCGCAAGGTGTCGATAGAAATCAAGCAATAGAACATTTAAAGAAAGTAGACGTATTAAGGGATAAAATACAAAAAGCTTACAATTAGTTATGGAAGATAATTTTTGGAATCCAAGCGTTAACACGCCACAGGAAAGTATAAACGAATATGACCAATCATTAGATAGTAGTTTTAAAGAACCAGACATACAGTCTGGTCTTTCTGCACCTAGTGAGCCAGTAACAACTCCACAGCCTGAACAGCAAAAAGATGATGGTATGTGGAGTCCTTTGCAATCAGACGTTACTCAACCAGAGGGAATGCAAATACCAGACATACCAGAAGTAGGTAAGCCTGGTATTGATTACGATATGGGACACGTTGAAAAAATAGGTAAATCTTTAATGGTTGGTTTTGGAGACTTATTTACTTCCGTAGGAGATATGGTAGACTTTATAGGGGGAACACCTTCATCTATGGTGGCAAAGCAAGTTTATGGTGTAGATATGAATAAACCAGTTTCAGATGCATTTCATGATTTTGGTGAGTACCTACAATCTTATGGAGATGATGTTCCAGGATTAAAAGACTTAGAAGATATAGAATTTAGTTCTTTATCGGATGTAGAGTTTTGGGAAACAGGAGTGGCTCGTTTGCTACCGTTTGCTTTATCGTTATTAATACCTGGTCAGGCTGCAGTTAAAGGCGCACAAGTTCTTACTAAAGGTGCTAGATTTGCTAATATAGCTAAAGGAATTGCAGCGGGTGGTCGCTCTATTGGTTTGTCTAAAGGTGTTGCAAACACATTAAATGCTACGAGACTTGTAAAAGCAGGTATTGGAGCTACAGCGGCTGGTGCTACACAGACTTTAATAGAAGGAGCTGCATTAGCAGGTCAAACTTTAAATGAAGGTGTACTTCAGGGGTTAGACCCAAAGGTTGCACAAAACGCAGCAAGACAAGTTTATGTAGACAACTTGGCATCTATGGGTGCAGAAATTGCTCAGTGGGCTTTATTTGCAGGTCAGTTAAGAGTTGGTGGTGCATTAGCTAAAACAGCTAAACAGGTTATTAAAGGTACAGCTGCTAAGGTTGGTATAAAAGCAACGCAGGCTCCTCTTAAAAATATGGGTATTGGTTCTGCAGTTAAGAATGGTTTTAGAGCGTTAGGTATGGGTGCTGCAAACGGTATAACAGATGGTGTTATAGAGCAGTTCCAAGAAGTGTATCAAGACTGGTCTGTTCAAAGAAGAATTGCGGAAGCAAAAGGTGAAGAGTTTACTCCTTACATGGAGTTCTTTATGGCTGATGAACAAAAACCTACTCGTGTACTTTCTTTTGCTACAAGCTTATTAATTTCTGGTGTAAGTAACACTATTAATACATCTGCAGAAAACAGATACATGATTAATAAAGCTTTAAATGATAAAGCAGAATCGCATGAAGTTTTAGATATATTTAATAGAGATTTAGACGCAGGTACATATAACTTTAAAAACAGAAATGGTGAGTTAGTAGAGCTGTCTGCTGAACAAGCTACCATGTTAGGTAGAGATACTGCTGCAAGAACAATGATACAAAATGCTGTTGTTCATGGGGAGTCTGAAGTAATTATGGAATACTTAGGTTCGCAAGTAGAATCAGGTAAGATTAGTAAAGAACAATTTGAAATGTATCAAGAAACTTTAACGCAAGTTGAAGCTGCTGTACAAAATTATCCTACACAAAACTTAAATACAAAAGAAAAAGCTGAGCTTGTAGCTAACGCTTGGTTAAATAATGTTACTACTGCAAACCTACAAAAACAAAGAGGTGAGTTTCAGCAAAGAATGGATGAGGTTCAATCTTTAGTAGATGAAGAAAAGCAAGAGCAGTCGTGGGCTGATAAAGAAATAGCTGGATTAAAAGAAGCTGAAAAGCAAGCAATAAAGCAAGAAGAATTAATTAAACAAGCTTCAAGCGACCAAATAGCAGAGGTATATAAAAAAGCTGATTCACGAGTAGAACAAGAAAGGTTTGCTAATGAAGAAGGTAAACAACTTGTTGATATAGCGCAAAAAGAAGTAGAAGGTCAAGAGCTTACGCAAGAAGAACAAGACTTAATTGCAAACAATAAAAACTTTTACAACCAATCTAAAGAAGTAATTCAACAAGCTGATAGAACTAATAAAGCTGCTGAGTTTGTTGGGCGTAAAGAGTTTGCTAAATATGGTCCAGCAAAGACACAAAAAGATGGTTCTGTAGAGTTTGTTAAAGAAAACAAAGACGGAACTATTAGTGCTATTGTTGTGTCACCTACAGGTGAGGTAAGCTTAGAAACCAACAAAGATGATGCCTCTTTACAAAAAGCAGAAGAAATTAACAAAACAAAAACACAATCAGAGTTTGATAAGTTTGTTGATTCAGGTGTAGTAGAGAAAGAAACAATAGAGCGTATTGCTTATAAGATTATGAATGGTCGTGGTCTTACAAAACAAGAAGAAGCAATGCGACAAGGTGTTGCAGAAGAGGTAGAGCAAATAATTAAAGCAGAGGCAAAAGTAGAAGAAAAAGTTCCGCCTGTTGATAAAGCTAAAGTAACTTCAAAAGCTCAAGAGTTAGCAGAAGAATATAAGATAGACTTATCAAAAGTAAAAGGTACAGGAAAAAATGGTAGAATAACAAAATCAGATATACAGAAATATATTAAAGAAACACCCTTAAGTAGTGTTAATAGTTCAGAGCAAATCAAACTTAAATTTTTAAAATCTTTAGAAGGAGCTAAAGCTTCTGTAGTTTTAGCAAAAGATGCTGCAAAAAGTTTTACTAAAAAAACATTTACAAAAGAAAATGTAGGTAAGATTATAGATGTAATGGAAAGAGCCTACATGAAAAGAAAAATAAGAAAGGCTATACCTTTAACTGATGGTTCTGAAAATGCAGTAATTGATTTATTATCTGAAAAAGCAGCTGACGGATTAGTGTCAGTAAATGGTATTATTGCTCTTGCAAAACAAGGGCCAAGGTTTGCGGGTTATGCTGCAGGTATGAGTGTATTCATTAATACAGATGGAGACGCTAAAGACGAAGCTTTCTTCCATGAGAACTTCCATATATTTAGAGTGCTGTATGCTAATTATCCAGAGGTACAAGAGATGATGAAGCATATAGTGAATCAACCTATATACAATAAAACCAAACTTGATTATCAAGAAAACATTATTTACGCAGCTCCAGCAAGAAAAGGTGAGAAAGCTTACATAAGACAAGAAGATGCGTTACGCTTAATTAAAAAACGTACTGGTGCAGTTATACCAACTACTATAGATGAGTATATTGAAATGGAGTCTATAGAAAATGTAACTCCACAAACTTATCAAGATTTTTATGAAGAGTCGTTAGATGTGTTAAATAAAAACAATTACACAGAGTTAGCGGCACAAGAACAAGTTAATATACAAGACGAGGCATTAACTAAACTCGCTGGTATATATGGTGAATACAACCAAGATTTGTTTTTAGCAGATGAAGAAAAGCGTAAAGCTTACAATAAGTCAATGCTTTCTTGGAAAGAAAAAATATCTAAAGCATTTACTAAAGAAGAGTCTGATTGGACATTAGAACAAGCGTCTAACAATCAATACAAGAAAACAGATGAGTTTGACTTTGAGGCTGCGTTTGATGGTATAAAAGATTTAATAGCTAATCACGAAGCTGAGTATGGTAACTTAGCAAAAGAATCTCCTTCTACAGTAAAAATCAAACAACTTAAAAACGATAAGTTGTTGTCGCAAATAGAACAAGAAATTACTAGCGCAGAAGGAACTATTGTTAAAGATGCAAAAGAGTTTTATAAAACTATAGAAAAAGATTTATTAACTGCTGAGCAGTTAGAAGAAGCAACTCGTGAAGAAATCATGGCAAACAAAAAAGCCATGTTAATGTCTAGTAGAGAATTTAGAAGAGCAAAAGAAAAGTTTAAGGCTAATCTACTGCTTAATTACACTGAAGGAACGCAAGAGTATAGAGATGTAAGAAACGCTCTTAGAGATAACAATAAGCAGATAGATGCATACATAAGACAGATGTTCTTGAGTGCTGCAGTATCAAAAGATGATTTACAGCTTAATTTGTTTACTGAAGAAGAGATGTCTGAAATGGATGATAATGCTTTAGTAGCTTTAATTAATGGTGAACACCAAGATATTGCTGCTAAATTTTACATGCATGTAAGACAGTTTATAGAAAACGAAAAGTATATAGGAAATAAAAATCCTGAAGTTGTAGCTCAAATTAATAAGGCAAACATAATGTATTTGCTTAAAACTTTTCAAGAAAAACATCCAACACCAATGGAGTTTACTGAAAAGGCTCAACAGTTTATCAGCTTTTCTCGTACTAAAATAGAAAATCCTAGTAAAGCACAGACAGGTAGAATAATACTTGGAGGCTTTTTTGATTACCTACAAACAGAAGTAGATGGCTCAGGTAACAATATATTTAAGAATGTAATGTTACAGTTTAGGTCTATGACTACTGATAAAGGTTTAATGTGGGATGGTAAAAGATTTAGTCCTTCTATGAGTATGCAATTAAGAAGAAGAATATCTTCAGCAAAAGAAGATGTTATGGTTTCTTACGAAGAAGAAGCTGCTTATAAACGTGGTGCGTCAAAGCCTGAAAAAATAAAGTTTATTAATATATATCAAAGCGACTTATACAACAGAAAAAACGTTGATGAGAAAAATATTGAGGTATGGTCAGCTGTGCAAAAAAGATTAAATTATTCTAGAAAATTAGTACAGCTTTTGTATGGTCAGCAAACAATACAAGAAGTAGAAAAAAGAGATTTTATAAATAAGTACTTACTTCCGACAGGTGAGTCGTTAGACGAAACAAAATATAATAATTTAACAATAAAAGATGAAAATGGCAACTACATGCCTATAACAAAATATTTTAGTAGAGCAAAACTAGAAAGTATGTTGTGGGATAGCGTTTCTATTAGTATTACAGAAAAAGAAAAAGAAAATATATCATTAGAAGATTTACAAAAAGAAGCTATTAATGATGTGTTTAATCCTATATTCGATAACTTGATGGTAAAAAAGAATCTATCTGATTCTGCTAATCTTGGCGTAGTAGTCAATAATATAGATTATAGAACTTCTCTTAGACTAAAAGAACAATTTGCAGAAAACATTAAAGCATCTTACGCGCAAGAAAAATTTGATTACAATAAGTTTAAAGAAAATACTATTAAAAGAGAACATTTAGTATTTGATTATGAAAATCAATGGGTAAAGGATAAAGATTACCCTTATAATGTTATAAATAGAAAAGATGTCGGTGTAATTAAATCAGACAAAGCAATATATAAAACATACTATGATAAAGGAGCGCCAGCTGAATTTAACGAAGAGGTTAAAAGATTCTTTTTAAGAGACAAAAACAATGATGTACAAGAGCTTGAGATTTCTAAAACTGCTAGAGGTCATCAAGTCAAAGAAGTGAAAATTTATAAGTATAAACAAAAAGCTTCTTTACAGTCATTTATATCGGGCGGAAGTGTAAACTTTAGCTTTGCAGATATGCAGGGCGTTTCTTACCCAATTAAAGCATTGTTAAGCACAAAAGTTCCTGCAGAAAATAAAGCATACTTATATACAATAATGTCGCCAAAAGGTAACATGCTTAATAAAAACATTAGAAAGTATTATTTAAAGTATGGGCGCGATGCTATGTTAGATTACTATAAGGAAAAACCAAAAAGTTTTATATCTATGTTTACATATGGTATAACTAATCCTTATGCAGAAAAAATAGCAAGCGGTGAGTATGAGTTAGATTATCATTCTTTAGACGGTGATATAAACAATAACCTTGATAGAGATGAGATAACTAACAGAGAGGTGTCTGTAATGGATATAGAAGAAATAGCAAGTGCTATTAGTTCAGGTACAAATATGTACATGCAACCTGTTAGAGATTTTTCTGATAAAACTAGACGATATTATTCAGATGCTTTTACTATTAAAACTGAAGCAGAAGCAAAGTCTAAACTCAAAGATTTGGTTGATTACCACATGGTAAAAACTCAATCTATTATAGATAGACATAATGATGAGTCTGATGAGTTTGATATGCATCTTGTAACTTCTGTATCTGTAATAAATGAATTACGCTCGCAAGGCTATGAAATTAACAAAACCAATAATGAAGGTCACACTAAAAAAGGACAACTTAATTTATTAGGTAAAAAAGCTTTTGAGTTAAAAATTGATGGCGTTACATATGATTTATCTAACTATGAAGATATAGAAAAATCAACCGAAAAACTAATGCGCCAATCAGGTGTTGCTGGTAATGCTGGTTTAATAGGTGCAAACTACTTTATAAACAAATACTACCTTCAGGATATGTCATCTTCTATCATGGAAGACCAAGACTATACAATGAAGAATAAAAGGTCTACTGGTTATATAGCAAATCACGATGCAAGTTATGCAGGTGAAAGAGTAGAGCTTTTGGTTTTTGAAGATGCAGAACTTAGTCAGGAAGACCTTAAGCAAAAAGTAAAAGTTCTTGCTTATGAAACTGACGAAGAAACTTGGGTGAAAGATAAAGACTATCCTTATAATGTTATAAGGAAAAAGCCTAAAGCTGTCATAAAAGAAGTTAATTTATCAGACAATCCAGCAATTATGGATTCTGCTTCTGTTATGACGCAAGAGGCAGCTGATAAACTTATTGCTTTGCATGGTGATATAGTAGATGTAAAAGGTTCTTTTAAGCTTGTAGGATATGGAACTAATATAGACAACAAGACTATATCAGGAATGTTCGGTCAGCAGCGTAACTCTTTTTATGCAAAAGGGCACACTATTGTAGTTAATGAAACATCTGAAGGTCCTTTTAAAGCTATATATAAATCGTTAAAAGCAAGAGAAAAGTTTTACAAAACAAATAAGCTTAATGGTGTAAACGTTTTAGGATACGCAAGTAGCGGTATTAAAAAAGGCTCTATAAAAGGAGCTGAGGGAACTTCGCAAAACATGTTAAGTTTACAAGAGTGGGGTGCTTTGTCTAAACAAGGAGAAGACGCTATTAACAATTTTATTAACAAATACTCTTATGACGAGAGTAATGATTTGTATGGGTATGATGGAAGATTTTTTGGTGTACAAGGAGAATTAGATAAAAATGCAGAAACAGCAACTTCATCTAAACAGATGGTGTCTGGTATAAATGTATTTAAAGGTCATACTAATGCTTCTGTAAGAGCGGCATCTAAAAAAGTTATTGGTCGAGTAAGAATAGCTTTAGACGTACAGTATCAAGAAGAAGTAAAAGACTTAT
>Ga0098037_1000351_pt1 | contig 25018 bp, 48 predicted proteins | sample 5_EtaG_FD_75050 | JGI IMG/M metagenome (GOLD analysis project Ga0098037, IMG submission 75050) | Marine viral communities from the Subarctic Pacific Ocean - 5_ETSP_OMZ_AT15132 metaG | ecosystem: Environmental > Aquatic > Marine > Oceanic | place: Pacific Ocean | collected 2015-01-08 | reverse complement strand
GCAGCCTGGATATATTTTTTTTATATATAGTCTATATTATAATATAAGGATAATAAGTCGTAAGTCCTAGTAAATTCAAAGAAAGTTATTAAAAGTTATTAAGAACAACGACCTTGTGGTGTATAACTTAACCCATGCATGGACACGTATAAGTATACTTGACTGTATAACTACTTGATAATAAATAGATTATATAGGTTGTAAGGTATTCTTTCTACCAGAGTGATAAACCCTTAACCCCGTTTACCTCAATCGTTGGTTTAGGTGCGATGGTATCCTGGCTGAAAGACGTTCCTGAAATCGGAAAAAAGCTATATAAAAACTTGTTTAATCGGAAGAAAGACGTATACCTCTACTCTAATTTATCCTATACAATGCCCTGAGCATGTTAGAGCTTAATACACTATTCTATAGTTTATTTAAATTTTTCTATTGATTGGTATAGAGAACATTTAAAGAACTAACTAATATGATAAAAGGTAAGGCCAATTCAACTATTAGATAGGTTTATATGTTCGGTTACCTAGGATTAGACTGGAGTATTCTTACCAGTCTCTCGAAGAGCTATTGATCTCATTATAGAACCATTCACCTAATTTATATATCCCATAACCTAATAGGAACCATAGTAATATAGGTAGCGCTGTAATGAACAACCATACAATAAACAATCCTATTATGAACTTTAAGATCCCTTCCATTTAATATTGCCTTCTACGCTCTTTGCTCTTCTGGTATTGATCTAATAGTTGCATTGCTATCTCTTTGCTAATCTTGTTAGCATAATATAGATCATATATCAATCTACTCATTGTCTTGTTCTATTATCAATGCATCTATCTTATCTTCTATCCTATTGATTCTGATATGCAATGTATCAATATCTTTCTCTATATCACCGACCTGCTGCTCAATTGTGTCCAATACCATTATATCATTTTCCGTAGGAACAAATAGATGTGTATCACAATCATCCGCAATTGACGGTACTTCGAAGTTATGGCTTGGACCATATGTTTTGTTCGGGTCTACTCTATCCCCTCTCAATATGCTATTCAATAGAATCATTATAATTAATACTCCACCTATGCTACAAAATGCACCTAAACAAAATTTAAAATATTTATTCTCCATTGCTACCTCCTATTATTTTCGCTACTTGCGAAAGTTCCACATACCATTTTCCATCAACAACTTTTTTATTTGCTGCCCATATATCTGAAAGGATTGACTCTCTTATATTGGTGTGAACGGGTTCTTTGATCTCTCTTGATCTTATTTCATCCGTATCCGGATTTCTTTCATAAATTTTACTCATAACTTTATTCCTATTTTAATTAATATCTCTTCTAGCGAGCCACCGGCGAGCGTTAACCACACAACCAACTCCACACTTCTACCACTACAACCGCCACCAAACTGAATAACAATATCCCTACCATACCTACCAATCCTCCTACGAACATCATCATACTGAATTCTTCCTGATCTTTTCTTTTACCTTGACTCATTGTTTCTTTTATATTTTCTTAACTTATATTTAGGTCCATAATCCCATACTATCTCTTCATCCTTTTTGATATCAGTTATAGCCGTTACCTGGACAATTCTACTTTGAGGTCTTATATTGATAGTAGCATTTGGTTCTTTACTATGATTATATATTCCAAATGACCCCATTGGTAATATCCAATATGGAGTATTATCTGATGGACTTAATCTATAGTTCTGTAATGTATCTACGTTCCATATATATGCTTCATCATCTAAATATGTATACTTTGGTTCAATAACATCTAATGGACATACACATTCTTCTATTAGTTCATCCTTTGCAATATCATCTTTAGCATATACTCCGTAACCATGTATATCACTTTCAGCTACATAACCTTTATTTTGTAATTTATATCTCATTAATCCGCAAATGGTTGATTATCTTGATCATGACCTGAATCTCTCCATTCTCCTTCATCTATATCTACATCACCTCCATCATCATAATGTATACCATCATTACCATTTTGGCCAATAATATCCATTCTTCGTTCTCTCTTGGTATCTTGTAATTCAACAAATGTATCTTGATCTATTTCTATTTGAAAATAGTCTGCCCAATTACTTCCAGGAGGACATATATTCCAAAAGTCTTTTATTGTACCACTTTCAATATCACTTTTATGTACCCAAATTAATACTTTCATTTTAACATTCCTGCTTTAACCATTTCTGGCACTTGTTTTAAAGTTTGATTAGTAATTTGTAATTTGAATTTAGTAGTAGACCAGCCATGATCTCTACCTATCCAATGTACAGGAATATCTAAATCCTTTCCTGTATAATCTTTATCCTTATAATCTTCTCCTAGGAATCTTATATCTGGATTAACTTCTTTAATTAATTCGTGTAGTTCTGATTCAGTTTCATATGTCTTAATATCATCTATTTGTCTGAAACATCTTAACAGCTCTATTCGTTCTAATGTATTTAAAATTGGCTTTAACTTATTAGGCCTTTCAATGGATGGATCTGTATGTAATAATACTATAAACTTATCACAATTGGCTTTACATTCTTTGAATAAGGCAACATACCCTGGATGGATTATATCAAAGTTACCTGCTATTATTCCTACCTTCATATTCTTTTAGTTTTTCTTTTAGTTGTTCTATTAGCTCGATCACATCTTCAGGATACATAGTAACTGCACAACAAGTATTAACTTGTTCTTCTATCTGATCAATTATCTTTAGTATTTCCGTCATCATTTCGTGATTCAATATCTTTCATGATCTCTTCTTCTTCAATTGATAAGTCATAATCATCTGGCATTAATGGAGCATTCATAGCTTCCCATACTAACCAAATCATTCCTAACAAATACAATATTCCTAATACTTTCCAAATCATAATATAATATAATAAATTTATTTCAAATAACCTAATTAAATGTTCTCTAATATTGACATAGTTGATTGCCAATCTTTTACCTTATGTACAATATGCTTGCCTTGAATTTTTTCTACAATCGGATAATCATTACCACCTGGCTCACAACGGTCTCCAAAGAACATTATTTCTCCTTCTACATCATTTAATATCTGAGACTTATCTTGTCCTTTAGGATGAATATCAATTGATATCTGTCCTCCTATTGTGGCTTCAAGTTTTGGAAACTCTTTATTAATTCTCTTACATATCCTTTTTCGTTCTCCATTCTTCTGGTCCCATAAATCATAAGCCATTCTTGCATCTTGAGGACATTGTCTACCAATTGTACTAAAATTGATTAGACCTATTCGTTCTTCAATATGGTTACCATATCGTTGTGACCATTTAGTTTTAACTAATGATTCAACTAATACAAATTGTAAGTCTGGTTCTAATTTAAATTTATTTTCTTTAATTAGTTTTCCATTTTCATATACTGCATTACCACATGACTGGTAGCACCTAGTAGCTTTATTCCAAATTTTTTCTCCTACCTGTTCTATGGTTTTATCTTTATCAGATCCAGTAACTAAATATACATTCTTACCTTCCATCCATTTAAGGAAAAACTCTTCAAATTTCTTATCGATTGGTAACCTACTTGGCGTTAATGTTCCATCGACATCAAATATATAATTTCTCATTTTAATATTATCATTTTTTCATGTCCTATAATAAATGTAGGATCAATATACGATTTATAATTTAATTCATACAACCGTTCTTGAAGTAAAATATCTTCACTACGGTGTCCATCTGGTTGGAATGGTTCTTTGATAGCATTCATAGCCTTTGCTTTAATAAGCATCCAACCCATACCATTCGCTCTAACATGCATTAACTCTGACTTACCTCTTATGTCTCCAGTAGTTAACCATCTATTCTCTGTTAAACAATGACAAGCAAAAGGAGCTTCTCCATATAACTTAAAAGACTTCATTGCTTCTCTTAACAAATATACTCCTGATACTATATCTACATCATGTTTAAATAATCTATGAAAATCATCTGGCCGAAAGTTTGAGTCACTATCTATCCACATGTAATAATCTGGATTCCATTCTCTAGCCATAGTTAATAGGTCTTGCCTTATTTGAAATACGTTTGGCTTATAACCCCTAAACAATTCCCATTCCATATCAGCTGGTAATGATTTAATAAGGTTAGTCCAATTTTCAAGGAACCAACCTGTATGACTTTCTCCTGGTATAATAAATGCTACTTTCATCAATGACTCCTTTTTCCATCAAATACACATACAAATATCAGATCTTCTAATGAACTTGTATTCCAAACTTTATGAAAGTATGCATCTGGTATCAATACTATACTACCTTCTTCTACATTGATTTGTTCATCACCTACTACCATATATCCTTCACCACTTATGAAATGATATACTTCTTCTTGGCCAGGATGGTTATGTCCTGTAGTATGTTTATGTGGATGTAATATTGTTTTTGATACAACTAACTTATCTAACTTTGAGTTATCTAATAATGTATATGTATCATTTTGTTTTACAATATTACTATCTAGTTCATTTAATTTAATCTTCATACTTTAATATATAAAATTTATTTCAATTATCCTAATTTACTTTGAGAAACTTTAGATACTCTTCTTCAAAGTTCTGGAAGTACTTGGTTCTTAACAAACTCTTATGTGCCTTACCCAATACCTTTTTACTAGCAATATTAATTAAGAAGTAAGGAGCATCCTTTCTTGGATTAAATCCTGCCACCTCTTTGGTATCATTTGGATTAAAACAAATACATTTCAAGTGTTCAAATCCATTAGTCCTTAATGTTTTGTTTATAAAATTTTGATAAGCATATGTATCCTTTCCTGATATAGGTTCATTGGTAACCTGTGCAAATAAAGCACTATCATATTCTGATTCCTCAAATTCCTTTACCTTCTCTAATATAGTAGTTTCATTTGGATCAAATTTATCTATCATTAGTTTACCTTTATCTATTTCAGCACCTACAAAAGGACAAGCAGGCATACCACCGTACTCATCTCTAGGCGTTCTTAATATACCGATGTAATCTAAAATTTTATTCTTGAAATTTGTATAAGGACACTTACTCATAAACAACTAAAATATCTTTCTCCTCTATCACAAAGAATAGTTATTGCATTATCTTTTCCGTTTCTTAATAACCATTCTTGCGCAGCTAGGACATTTGCTCCTGCTGATATGCCTACGAACAATCCATCGCTTGCTAACATTCGAGCTTTTTGTCTGGCCATTTCTGTTGGTATTGTTACTACCTGGTCTACGAAATCCAAATCTACTAAAAACTTGCTTCCGTCTCCTATTCCTTGAATGCCATGCAAGCCTGGTTCTCCTCCTGACATTACCGGGCTTTCTTTTGGTTCCACAGCTACAATCTTGATATTTGGCCAGAATTCTTTTAATCTTCGGCCGCAACCCATTAAGGTTCCTCCTGTACCTGTACCTAATATAAAGACGTCTGGTGGTGTTAATTTTTTCCATTGTTTCCATAATTCTACTCCTGTTGTATTATAATGTGCTAATATGTTTAAAGGATTATGAAATTGATTACAATTAAAAAATCCTTGTGTTTCTGCCATTTGGTCTCGTAATGCTATTGCTCCATCAAAGTCTCCTGGATCTACTTCAATTAATCTTGCTCCATAAAAATTAAAAATCTTTTTACGTTCTTCTGACATATTAGATGGCATAACAATATACATTGTATAACCTCTTTCTGCTGCTATCATAGCAAATGCAATTCCAGTATTACCTGATGTTGCTTCTACTAATGTATCTCCTGGGTTTAATTTTCCATTTGCTTCTGCGTCATTAATTATATAGGTTGCCATTCTATCTTTAACAGATCCTCCTGGGTTCATAAATTCTGCTTTTCCAAAGACAGTCATTCCATCACCAAATTCAATTGGTATAAGTGGTGTATTTCCTACGTTATCTGATAATCGCATTTCATAACTTTTATTAACATGATACAAATGTAAATGGAGTTTCTCCTTCTATGTCTTTTTCAACATAAATACAATTGTCTCCTTCTTCAAAACCTTTTTCTAATAATAGTGGTAAACTCATTGGCTTTGCCCAAGCATAAGCTTTCCATCCATTGTAATTTCTTTCTACATATTTCCATCTTATATCCCACAACTTTCTAAATATTCCTTTTCTTCTATAATCTGGATGAACCCAAGCATCTAAAAATTTAATTTTATCATCTGGTTCAAGTTGTAAATGTATATGACCTACACACAGATCTTCCAGCGATGCTATCCATGCATGCTGAACGTGTTGAGTGGTCCCTGATGGCGGAACATGCACTATTCTGTATTGGTTGGTCATATGTTTTTTTAATGTAATATAATACTTTCATAAATAATTTGACTTAAATACCCATCTGCAAATTCTGCTTGCGCTTTTACTAAAACTGTATCGCCTTTCATATTTTCTACAGGCGCAAACATAATATTTATCTCTCCTTCATTAGTACTATAACACATATCATTGATAGTTGGTACTTCAAATCCCTCAAACCAAGTTACATATGTAGTATCGGCAGTCATATATAAATATGATTGGTCATTCGAAATATCGTTAAATGATACAATAAAACCTAAAGTATCTCCCATGAGCCAATAATGGCTACTCTCCCAGTAAACTTTTGTTAGATCATAGTCATTTTCAACTGGAGATACACTACCTGAAATCCTATGTAAGGTCTGCCAATCCTGTCCTAATTCTAAATGATAATAACCATTAGCATCAGGACTACCTAACCTCATATCTAATTCAAAATCATGTCCAAGGTTAGGTTGATATTCATCATATCCTTTTGTACATCCTGTCATTACTATCATCATAGTAAGTAGGAGTGCAAAGAATATTAATGCAAACTTTAATAAGAAATCTATACTATCCTTCATTACTTCTTTTCAAGATATGTATACCACATTCCAGCTAAACCAAATAGAGCAAACACTGTACCAAATGAATATAGTAACCACCATGGTTGTTCATTATCCATCATTAATGCTGGCCATCCCATAACTACTAACCAAGCAAGGAAGAACCAACCTGCTCCTATTTTCTGTTCTGCCTTACGAGTTCTTTCTGTCCAAACTAATCTGGATAAGGCATCTTGCATATCTTTACCATATGCAATATTCTCATGTACTGAATCATCTTTCTCTTGAAGTGTAATCTTATATTTAAGAAGTCCTTTATGAGTCTCTGATCGTTTTAGAAGTTCGCATTCTATTGCTCTCCTTCTTTTAAATTTAAATGTCTTTTTTTCTTTCATAACTTAATATGTTTTTAATTCTATATACTACGTAACCTATTGTCGGTCCTCCCATTAATACATGGAAGATGTTTGGATGCCAGGTATCTCCACAGAATCCAAATAAATGTTTAAAGAACTCTATCATTAGTTTACAAAGCTTATGTAATACAATTCTTTACCCCATTTATGTTTCTTATCAGGATTAGTCCCTTTCCTGATAGTCATTGATGGATCTGACTGTATCTCCATTAATCGTTTTTCACAATCTTCTTTTGTCTTACCATAGTAAGATATTGTATTGTAACAAACTGTTCTACTTCCATCAACCATCTTACCTTTTGAGTCTTTGGTCTTCTTACCATTTGATACTCTAACTGGCTTTACATTATCTAAATGTACTGTTAATCTATAATTTTTATTCATAATCTATTTATTGTTTTTATTATTGTTATTAAAATACGTTTTGAAAAATCCATTTAAGAAAAATAATATTCCTAATGGCCATACTAGTATTGCTATCATTCTACTTTCATTGTTCCATTCTGAATCATCTGGTATTTCTATACCATGCTGTTTCCAATGTTTCTTGGCATGGTCTGTTGCCCAATCTACTATTAAAGTAAATATACATCCTATTGCAAGATACCAAACAATTATTTTTAATATACTTAAAATCATTTTTTCTTCTTTTTATCAAAGTTTTCCATGTCCTTCATGAATTTCTTATGTCGTTCTACTCTTTGTCCTTCTTCTATTGCATGCCTACCTAATAGAATTGTTACTCCTATAACTGCTACTAATATTAATATTTCCATAACTTAATCTTTTAAAAAATTTGCTAGTTCATCTAAATTACCAAAAAACATTTCTAACCATGCCTTTGGATATGCTTTCTCACCATCTTTGTTTTTTATCATAACACCTTGGTTGTATGCACTTCTGTATACTTCTTTTGCTAATTTGGTATCACCTAATGTATCTTTTTTCAAGTACTTTTTTAATGTTATAAATCTAGGTTCAACATGCCATTTCCTTTCCATCTCAGAAGCTGAATAAGATCTACCTGTCTTTAATTGTTCATCTTGAGTCCAATGGAGACCTGTAGTCCATTCCTTTGCATCAGTTTCTATATCATACATATGAGTATAAGTAGCACTACCACTTGAGTCTACAAACACTCCACCTATTCGTTGAGCGGCTGCTTTTAATCTGGCTTCTCTTTCTTCTTTGGTTTCCATTTATGCTACTTCTAAAAATTTATTATTCATTGTCTTTGCTAAACTTACCAAGTTATTTGTATCAATAAATTGACTATCCTTTCCGTACATCTTTTGGAAATCTTCTTTTTGAGATCCATAACCTGATCCTCCTATAAAGTAACTCAATACTTTGATACCTTCTCTTCTCATCTTAGTCACTTGCTGTCTAGTATGGTTCAAAGCATTATCACCTCCATAATTATTGAACCAAGGCATACCATCACACATATTAATAAAATATGCATCCTTACCTCTAGTACCGCTAATCAATTCTTTCATAATAGCTTTAAAACATAATCCTTCTGGAGTAGTACCACAAGCTCTTACCTGAGGCATTATTCTAGCTAACTTATTAATATGGTGCTTTCTTGAATCATATATGATTCCTATAACTGGCATATACATATTTCTATTACCACCTACATTATCGGCTGCTCTGAAACTAACTACTACATCCATATTCTCAATCATGCTACATGCTTTTGCAATGGCCATGGTTGTCTTCATTGTTTGAAGTAATCTATTACCATTCATTGAACCACTATTGTCAATTGATATATGAATGATACCTGGACGATAAGCAAATGATTCTATCTTTTCAAATATACTTTCATTACCATAACCACAAGATGCTAACATTCTATTATCAATCTTACCTGTTCTCAATCTATTGAACTTCGTATTCTTTTCTTCTGCTCTAACCTTAAGTTTTTTACCAAGCATCTTACCTAACACTATACCTTCTTTAATTGCTATTTCATTTTCTGATTGTCTCCAATGGTCTTTTGCCCACATTCCATCAAACTGATTAGAATCAATTAATGATTGAGTTACATCTCTAACAACATAAACTTCTTGTTTTTGATTTATCTTATCACCACTCCAAGTCTCTCTATCATAATCAACATTCTCAACAGATATACCTGACTCTTCCATAGCCTTCATTGCCTTTTCATCTTTTTTAGATAACTTCTTTTTCTTAACTTCTTGCTTCAAGAATTCTTCTTGTTTCTTAATAGCCTTCTTAAGTTGTTCATGCTGTCTTGGAGTCATCTCAGGCATCTTAGCTCCTCCTTGTTTACTACTTGAACCTTTAACGGCTTCTTCTCCTTCTGCTTTAGAACCATCATCATTTATATTACCATGCTCACCATTACCTTCTTTTGGTTCACCATATGGATCATTTGCATTACATCCATAACCATGTTCTCCATTCTCACCATCACAATCATTTTCACATTCGGTTTTTTCTGGCTTTGGTATTTGACTTTCAACGAAATCAAATATTTCATATGCAACATCTAATGCATCTTTACTAGATTCTAATCTATCTATATTCTTAAGATCTAATATATTCCAAATGTTTCTAAAATTCATAATATCTAATCTACGATTTGGATTAGTTATATTACAAATACGGAACATATAAGATTCCCAATTAGCTTCTGTATACTCATCTGATTGAAGTCCTTTATCAATAATCTTAGCATTAAAATACTTGTTATACAATGCTTCATAATAACCTCTATAACCAGGAGCTGCTTTATATACATAGTTATCAATTCTTCTATCTTCAACTATATTTAATAAATCACCAACATACTTTCTAATATAATTTTTAGTCATCCAAACTTTATCTACATCTTCTCTATCAGAATAATATTTGTCTGAAATCATATCAATAAGATAAGATGGAATGTTATCTTCTAAATCGGCTAACAATTTAAAATCTGTTAATTTAATATGAGAACCTTCATGTAATGCTAATCCTACTGCTGAATCAAATTCCTTATCGGTCAACTTAGCAGATATATTAACTCGTTTACCATCGGTATAACTATCAGCACCACTAAATTGTACTGGAATACTTTGACCTGTTACAATACTAACAAAGTTAGCAATTGCTCTACGGTAACCTGCTAATTTCAATAAATCTACTTTTGGCTTCTCATCATAGTCATCAAAGATACTATTACCTGAAGAAGTAAAATCTTCATCTAACCAGAAGCTTGAATTTGACCAATTATTAAATTTCATATTTTTTATCATTTTTAAGTTATTTTTAATCCTTATTATCTAATTTCTTATATAATAAAGATAAGAAAAAAATCTCGTAATACCAAATCTTTTGGCAGCTTTTTTACTAAAAAGTTTACTTTTATTTAGCATATGAATCATAATGAGCTCCATCTTCAAATACTTCTCCTTCTACTTCTGCAACCATTCTTTCCATAAGTTTTCCAACTATAGCTGGATCTTTCATATACACATCTGCATTTTTAATAAAATATTTTCTTCTAGCTTCTTCACCATATAATTTAGGATCTAATGGTTGTTCATATTCTAATAGTAAATCTGTATTTTCTTTTGTCTCCATAGTTCCTCTATTAATTGGAGTATAGTTTTTATATTTCATTGAAAACTGGAATTTATATCCTCCTTTATTTTGTGCTTTCCAACTACCATCTGGTCTTTGCCATTTATCCATTTGTGTAAAAAATACATCATGCGGTATCATAAATACTTTCATATTTATTACATCACAAATTCGTAAATAATCAAATCCATTTCTTTTTTGCATTATAGATCCTATAGCAGCGTATCTGCCTCCATTTGTTGCTTTACTAACTGTTTTATTTTCTATTCTCTTTTTCATTTTTTAATTTTTAAGAAAGATGGGGGGTGCCTCTATACGTAATCCTAATAGTCGGTGTCGATTTTGTATTTGGACACCTCCCCGTCCCTCAAGATAATAAATAAATAATTAAACTTCTTCTTCTACTTCAACGCCTTCTGCATTAAAGATATCTTCTTTTTCGGTTCCTATATACTTTTGAACCAATTGCTTTATATAAGTTCTTTCTGAATCAACTCCACCATCATTATCAAAGAAAGGATAAATACAAGCCTCTGCTGCCTCTGGTAATGTAAATCCATCTTCTAACAATCCTGCTATCTCTACACTTAATCTAGTACTAATAGCATTGGTCAACTTAGGAGCTTCATTAGTTACTTCCCTTCTAGTTAAAGAAGCAATTTCAGCTACTGTATCTGCCTGCTCTTCAGTTATACCTGGATGCATCATTTTTAATAAATCTGCTTCTTGTTCTTTATTCAATGTATCCATTTCAATAATAGTAAACCTATCAACTAATGCTCTATCCATTGCTCTGGTTGCCGTATACTCATTACCAATATTAGCAGTTGCAATAAAACTAACACCTTCAGCAACTTTAATAGTAGGAGCATCTTCATGTTCATCTAATCTTAAATATCTTTGGCCGTAATCTAATACCGTCATTAATATATTCCAAGCTTCAGGATGGGCTCTAGATATCTCATCTAATAATATAACTGCATCCTTAGTCTGGATAGCCTTTACAAATGCTGATTCACTAAATGCAGTTCCTTCTTCTTTCTTAAAATGAGTATTACCAATTAAGGTTGATCTAGGATCTTGAGTTGCACCTAAATTAAAATAGAAATGAGGTCTCTTTGTAGCCTCTACTACTTTCTGAGCTGCTAATGTTTTACCACAACCGGAAGGACCTGTCATCATAATGTTCTTACCCCTTACTGCAGAACGCATAAGATACTTCCATTTCAGATCTGAAATCTTCATTGTATCAGGAATAAGTTCTGGTGAATTATGGATAAAGGCTAGAACCGGATCTGCATCTATCTTTTCGGATGCTTCAACCTCTTTCTCGGTTGGAGCTTGATCAAAATATAATTGTACATCTTTACGGTAACATTTACCATTTTCTTGATTATATACAATACATTGATTATTGTCTAGAGCTAATTCTAACATATGGTCTCTAACAACACCTGCTACTACTTTGCCGTTTACATCAACAGCTACTAAATTTCCGTTCTTAACTTCCGGCTTTAAAATTTGGTAATCTTTCATCTTTTATTTATTTATTAATTATTATTTACTTTTTATATATATAAAAATAAGAAAAAAAACTCGTAATTCCTAATTTTTTACAAGCTTTTTTTCAACTTTTTTACTAGGCAATTAACATGCTAATTGGACAATTATAACTTTCTAATCTATTATCCTTAGCCGATATCTTACATCTTGTTCTATTAACTTTTGTAATGATAAACTTCTGGCCTCTATGTTTAGCTTGATTAATTTCCACTTCTTGACCTACAAATAAAGAACTTCCTCTACGGATTGATTCAATTTTACTTTTGGTCTTAACCATGGCTACAACCATTGAATTCAATGCTTTTAATTCTTCTACACTTAATTGACCTAATTTGCTTTCAATACTTTTTAACATAATTTTTACTTTTTTTTTAATTTATTTAACTTTTATTATCTAATTTCTTATATAATAAAGATAAGAAAAAAAAGTCGTACTACCAAATCTTTTGGCAGCTTTTTTTAAAAAGTTATTAAGAATTATTTAAAATATTGTATGCGATCGTGTTCTGACGGCCAGCCCAAGACTATACAGCAATCGTCGCACACCCAACGTAATTCAAAACCATTACCTTGTATCTGTTTTAAAACCTTAGTTTTGTGATTGCACTCTGATTGGATGTTATCGATTTTTATCTCGATGTTCCTCTTGTCAGAAAGTAGTTTTTCAACCTTCTTCTTATTGGCATCCATATCAATAAATATGGAGCTGCTTTAGGTCTTACTTGTTTTTGATACCGAAATTGAGTAAGGTAAATTCGTATACTCCTGATGAAAAATCCATATAAATTTTAAACGCTGTTATACGTCCTAATCTAATCCATATTAAAAATTTATCATCTTGTTTGTTACCTTTTCTCCAACTGTTAATAAAGTTCATATCTTTTTCCTTTTTTAATAACCTTCATGTTTTTTAATACCGCCACCGCAAGGATTACCTACTTCACAGTAATAGCAGTTATAACATAACATTCTTAGGTTCTCTTGTTTATGATTTGTTTTATCACCATCAATCCAATCTAATAGTAAAGGAACTGTATAATCTGTAATTCTTCTTTCTTCGAATCCACAAGAACTACATTTCTCTTCAAATATTCCATTTCTTAATAATCTACCTTTTAGATTATGATGATTTATATCTCTATGTTTGCCTTCTAATATATCTAGAAGACCATGTTTACCACGCATCCTTGGACCTGTACCTTTCTTTATTCCAGCTCCTCTTTGATTCTTGTGGATTTCAAATAATGTTTTACCAGTAGTTTCGTCTTTAAATAACTTAGCATATTTCCTAAACGCTTCATATGATATCTTTAGAAACCGTGCTGCTTCTGCACATGATTTACTATGTTCCATAGCATATCGTATTTGGGTTTCTGTAATATTAAAAGCCGGACGACCTTCTCCTGGTTTGAATGGCATAACTATCCTTTTAGTAAAGACTTAGCATTGTCATCTTGCAAATTTCTTTTTGAATAATATTCATCACGCATCTCTTGTCTTCGCGATTCTATATACTCTTTTTGTTCTGCAGATAACCCTGACCAAAATGCTTGCCAATCTCCAGCTTTAGTATTCATATACTGATTGAATAAATCTTTGTTTGATACTACTGCTTTTGGTTGTATATCATATTTTGTTAAGATTTGTCCTAACATGGTAGATGTTTTAGGCTGTACTTGTACATTAGCCGTATCCATTGCTTCATACCATTCTTGCATTATTGTAGCTACGTAATCTGGTTTTTTCATAACTTCTTCCTTTTTATCAAATAAATATAATTGTGTCATATAATAACTCTTTTTATAAATTGCCTACCATCCTCCGAGGTTTTGACGACATGACCTCTTTTATACCGTTCGGGTCAGGGTGCCTAAGCAGCCATCGCCATTTCAACTTGTTCGCCAGTTAAACGTGATCTTCATTATACCCTTACTTACTGTCAATTCCATAACATCCCCATATTGTAAGTTGTCACTTGGTGGAGATGCTGGGATTCGAACCCAGGTCCATATAAGCAGCTAATATAACTACTAACGATCATATTAATAAATATACTAATCAATCTTAATATACTTTTTTCTATTTTGAATATACATTTTACCTACTGGTATTTCAATTAGCTTTCTTCCTACCATATCATATATAACTCCATCATCTTCCCAAGTAAATTGTAATTCATTTATTGCAGTTGGATTACCCATACTAAATAATACCCATGAAAAGGTATTTTGGTCAAATATTAAACTATCACACCTAGTACATGTTTCCATTGTATTTGCTTCATAAAGTATAACATCATAACAAACCTTTACTGTATCTGTAGTCATGATTTGTCCAAAATAAGCATACATGCCTTGTCCTGCATAGCATATACCATTAGTACATACTCCCCAATACACATCCATTGAATCTGGATTATGAATTATATTTGATGTATCAAGTCCTACGTTAAATCCTTGAGACTGGTCTGTCCAATATGTTATTGAATCACAGCAAAAATATGGTGCTGCCTGTTGTGCTTGTATTGTGTTTAGTCCAAGCGATACTAATACTGCTAATAAAATCTTTTTCATCTTCTTTTCTTCTTTTTGTTATTAGTGCTTCTATTAATATTTACCTTATTATTTTTATTCTTATTGATAATAACTTTATTATTGTTATTAGGTCTATTTGGCCTGTTATTATTCCAATTTGGTTTATTAGGCCTATTAGGTCTATTATTATTCCAATTTGGTCTATTTGGCCTATTAGGTCTCCAAGTTGGTTTATTAACTGGCTTAACAATTATAACATGAGTTGTTGTATTATATATTGATGGTGGACACGTATTATAATAATAGTACCATGGATAGTAATGTGGTTTTCCATAGTAATAATAATATCCACTGTTCCATCCCCAATAGATTTGATTGTCATAATATGTTACTGAAGCATGTTCTTCTCTTAAATCAGAATATTCTGCATCTGATATATAATATGTTCCATAACAACTTGTTAAAAATAATGTTAATAATGATAATAATAATTTATTCATATACTTCTGCTCCATTTTCGTTATCTTCAAATACTGATACATAACAGCATTCGAACTCTTCCATAATTTCTTTTGCTAACATTTCACATGACTTGGCTCCAAATTCATGAGTTCTTGATTCTAGATTATAATATTGATGTTCTAACCATTGTTTAATATCTCTACCGAACAATATAAATTCAACATCTCTATCATCATGATTAACTACCTTCTTTGCGGTAATATACCATTTATGCCTATGCATTGATGATAAAAATCCTACTTCAGGAAATACTTTATCAGCGGCTGGCCAATTATGTAATCCTTCTATTTCTATTTTTGCTATAACGTTTGTCTTCATATTAATAATATATAAAATTTATTTCAAGAATCCAAATGATCTTGAACTTTTGTCCAATAATAAGATGTTGCTTCTTTATCCATTCCTCTTGGTCCACCATTCCAACATCTTGCTATTTCTTCGGCTGTAATTAAACCATAGTGTTTACAATATATTTCAAACATTTGAATTGATTTGTTTCTTAACCATCTATCATCATATGAAAATCTATCTGATTTACCTTGCCTTTTTAATATCCTATTTACATCATCAACCATTGTTCTTCTTATTTGTAAACATCCAACAGCATCTTCGCCGGCACAATAAGCTGAATCATCGTTACTACTTTCGACCATCATAAGAGCCGATAACAAATGAGTTTCATTATAAGTTATATTATGATCCCAGATTTCTGTTTCCCATGTTAATGTATCTATTTCACATTGCATACTATCAATAATCGAATGTAGACTATCTGTTTGGTGTTGCATTTCTAATTTAAGATCTTCTATCTGGTTTTCCATGTTCCAAGTAGATGCTAACCATAATGATGCTATACCGATTATCATTAGTATTGATGCTACTTGATCATACGTGTACTGATTTTCTTTTTTTGTCATATTTTTTTATTTTTTAATTCTACATTCAATCCATGTTTTGATAAATGTTCATATACCATTATTGGATCAACTCCTAGTCCTGAGAATACTAAACATTTACCTGAATGGTGTGTAATCAATGCACATTGTTCTGCCTGATACGTATTATGATTACATACTGCCATTAATACTTTATGTACATATTCAAATGAATTTACATTATCATCTAATAAATATACAAATAAACGTCTTCTTCTAGGCTTTCGTAATTTCCCAGATGATTTCGATGTCCCCATATGTTGTGTCTTGTGTCCAGTAACTCATTTTTTAAATTCCTCTGAATGTTCTATTTTTGTTATATAGGCATTATACTTGCCAATAAACTTCTTTGTAACTTGTCCTCTATGTTCTTGGCCATATGCTTCCGCGGCCTCAATAGGTCTTCCATTGTCATCAAATATAGTAACTAAATATATATTTTGATGATCATTTTGACTGATCTCTGCCACGTCTATCGGATGGCTTTCTATTGTCCAATTCATATTTTGTAACCTCTTTTTGTAATTTAAGTAATTTTGCACAACGCTCATATTCTTCCCTTTCTTGAAAATAGTCCATTAATTGTTGAATAAATTTTATTTTCTTTTTTGGTTGAAACTCATTTGGCCATGGATCTGTATCTGACGTTAAAACATCGTATGCTTCTTGTAAAGTCAAATCTAGATAGTTGTCCATATTAATCTTAAACTCTTTTGTCATATAGTAATATAATAAATTTTTTGCAATTAAACAAGTATTTAGGCTGAAAATACTTTCTTTTTTCCGCCTTCATAAACATATGCATGTCCTTCTGTAATTAAGGTCTCATTTATGTTCATTTGCACCCCATTTGCATCCTGTATAAAGATCTCTCCAAGTACTCTACCATACTTACCTACGCCGTATGACTTGAGTCTAAAGTAGCCGGATTTGGCTGATACTTTTTCAAGTAATTCTTTGTTTCTAGCTTTGGCTGCTAGACCCATTTTCTTTTCTGCAAGGTCTCTAGTTCGGCTTTCCCAAGTATCTATTCCTTTATATCTGATTCTTTTCTTAACCCAAATATCAAAACCTACATCGATAAGAGCATCAATAGTATCACCATCTACAACTCTTTCTAATTTTCCTCTGTATATATACTTATCCATTATGAAACATCCATTATATCACTGGCATCAAATTTAATACCTTTACGTTCTACTTGTTTACCTATCTTATCTAACTTGGCTGGATCATATCTCATTGGTAATTTATCTTTGATACCCATAGATGATAATAATGCTTCGGTTGCATCAAATCCAATTTTAGATCTCTTACTTACATTTGCTGTTACAGGTTTATCATATAAACTAGTTCCGTAAAACCTTTGGTTCTGTTCAATGTATATTATAGACATTCCTTTTATATTGAATGGTTTACCTGAACGGTCTACATGTCTTACAGCTTCATTTAATATATCTTTTAGTTTAATCATAACCCGTAACCTATTCTTCCATCTTGTTTAAAATATCCTTTGCCGCCACCACTATAAAAATCTGATTGAGCTTGTCTATCTTGTTCAAATGCTTTATTAGCAGCTGCTTCATTTTTCTCAACATCTTTTGATAGTACTGTAATAATAGTTTGCATAGTCAAGTTATCTAAATCTTTCCATGTTCTGATATGACGAAGGAAGTCTTTGTTTGGAGTAGGTAATGTTTTTGGATCTATCTTTTCATTGCCAAACCTCTTGCCATTATACATACTTGAAGCATATAACATATGATTTCCATCTTGTCTTAAAGATAATCCTAAACTACCAAAATGTTTTACACCATGTTCCCATTTGAAAGAAAACCCACCTGTACCATTGGCAAATCTAAATTCATCATATTCAACCTTTTTGTCAGATGGCCATTTTTCATCTGCTTCTTCAATACCAACCATCTCTCTTACTTGTTTCATTGAGTCTTGTAATGAACCTTGATCAAATATCTTTGTTTGAAGTTGTTTAGCTTCTGAAATTTTATTGACATTTTCAAAAGCCGATTTGATTGGTTTTCCTTTTAATGCATCTTTACATACTTTATTGAATTGCTTCATCATTTTGGTAGCAGCTCCTCTATCACCATCTTGGCGTAATTCAATAGACATGTTTAAGTGACTTGCTATACTATCAGCATCTTCATCATCTATCTGTTCAAATTTATCAGATAAATCTAATAATGCATCTTCAGACATAGTATTCCAACCAACCTTTGAACCTAGTTTTAATAAAGGTTGGAGGCCTCTTGCCAATCTTTCTGAAATTACTTCGTTTAATATGTCTTTTAATTTTTTCATCTTAATAGTTTTGATCATATTCATCAATTTCAGCCATTACCATATCAAATTGAGCTCTTAAATCTTTATGTTTATTTTCAAGTGCTTCTATTTCTTTACCATATCGATCTGCAATTGGTCCACCTCCTGGTTCTGCATCTTGTTCCATTTCACCATATGCCATTTGGATTTCTTTACTTGTTTCCATCATCTCCATTTCTATATCCATGGCCTCACCTCTCTTGTTCATTATCCAATCATATGCTTCAAATGGTGTTTTGAATTTAGGTAATGCTTCATTAACTGATTCATTATGCCTTGTTGTAAATGCCATCCAATTATATCCTGCAATACCCAGTACTGTAGGTGCATTAGTAGATCTTCCGTCAGCATCATATTGAAATAACTTTTCCATTTGTTTTCTAATCTTTGCACGATCTAGATATCTTGTATATGCTACAAATAATACATCATCTTTAACTGCTACATTTTCTACAGACTTAATAGGTTTTAATAATTTTTGAGCTATTCTACCATGTTTCCTAAGGGTCATTTTAGCTTCTTTCAAACTTTTGGTAGTTGCTTTTTCATATTCAGTGTACTTATCACCATATGGTTTAAACCAACGCTTTGGTCCTGTACTTTGTTCAGACCATTCTTTAAGTAAATGTTTTAATTTAATCATTAGAATCTATCTCCTCTTGAAAATCCATCTACTAACTTTTGCATAAGTTTAACTACCTGATCTTTATATCCTGGTTGTCTAAACTTACCACCTATTCTTCTTGTTTCTTGTTCTACTTCATATAAAAGATCTTCCATTCTAGATTCTACATCCTCTAGAAGTTCTGTCATTTCTTTATCTTCATCTGGAGATATTGTTCCGTCTGGATTAGCTTCTGCTAATGGATTCCATTTCATCTTCATTAATTTTTCAGATGGCATTTGTCCTAATATATTTTCTTTTAATAGATCTTTTAATTTCATAATATTCCCTTAATCAAATTTACTTGCTGCTCCGGCTGGTCTATCTTCGCTATCTACATCACCAGATTTAATAATCTTAACACCCATTTCTTTAAGCTTCAATCCAATTTCTCTAGCTGTTTCTGATCCTGAAGCACCTAATACTCCTGATACCCATTGTGATAAATCACTTTCCATATCTTCTGTAGATGTCCATTTGATATCTATGTTTGATACTAATTCCATTGTAGAATAATCTACCTTTGCTCTTGTTATAGGTCTTTCATTTATTGAAGTTTCTTTTAATTCTAATTCTGCATCTTGATATAATCCACCTAATGCCTTATCTAAATCAGATTCAAGATCCTTTTTCTTTTTAGTTAACTTAACAGCAATATCTCTATGCTTATCTAATTTCTTAGCATCTCCAGAATCTTTAGCTTTTTTATACATAGGAAAATTCTTTTTAAGAAGATCAATAGTTGTAACTAATTCTTTTTGAATCTTTTGAACCTTAGCAGGAGTCATTTTAGCTTCATTTATTTTACCTGATAATATATCTTTTAATTTCATTGGTTATCTCCTTGTAATATCTTTTAATGTTTTTGCACATGCCGCTCTAAAACTTTCTAGGAAGTCTTCTATTTTTTCTTGTGCTGCATTTGCATCTTGTCCTGGATCTTCCATCCAATCAATTGCATTTCCTAAATCTTGTGCTTCTGTATGATAATTAACATCTGTAAATGATTCATATAATTTTGTTAAATGTTCTAAGCCCATTTCATATGTTGCTTCTGTACCTGCTGTTAACATACCAACATAATCAAAATCATTTGACCACATATCACCAGCTTGGAATGAATATTCAGCTACATCTTCTTTAACAGTTTCTCCAACAGTTGCCATATCTAAATGACCTTCTGCATCTGCTGGTATAGGATATTTAACATGTAATTGTTTTACTATGTTGCCCCATTCCTTTTCTAATGTAGTTTGATCAGTTGGCGCCATTTGTCCTTTACCCCAATATATAAATCTCATTACATCTTCTGGTTCATATTCCCACCATTGAGATAATTTAGGCATTAATTCACCTTTTGATTTTAATCTTAAGGCTTTTAATGCTGGATCATTATATGGTCCTTCATTTATAGTTTTATTTTTGAAATCTCTAATCCATCTAGATGAATCAAATTGTCCTTCCTTTTTAGAATATGTACTCATTTATCTTTCCCTTATTTATTACCTGCAAATTTCTCAATACCATTAATACCAAAACAACCTATAACAATCCATGTAAACGCATTATATATTGTTTCATTGATAACTAGATCTTTTCCAGTATATCCTGTTAGTAAATCTAATAGTGCGAATAAGCACATTATCATGAATGCTATAAATCCTACTATAGCTTTTTCATTCCAATCATTGTTATTTTTAAATATTGAAAACATATTAATTCCTCTTTTATATAAATATACAGTTAGAATGAATCCATGTTAGAATCATCCACCACTTCTTGGACATCTTCTAATGTAGCTTTCATACTAAATGATATATCAGCTTGGAACCTTTTAACTTCCTCGCCATCTTTAAATACTATTATAGTAGGTACAACAACAATCTCATACTTATTTTGTGCCTTAGTATCAGTTGCTATATCACATTTTTTAACTTTACAGTTAGTTAAATCTCCTACCCATTTAACATCTGCTGCAGCATTCCAACCTGCATTGAAATGAACTACTTGTACACCATCACTTAATTTTAATGTTTGTCCTTGTACTGACCCAGACATTAAAATAAATAATAACACTACTATATAACCTGTAAACAATTTCCATGTTTGTTTCATAACTTGTCTCCTATCTAAGTTTGTCTATTTTTTCTTCTAGACGTTTGATGTCTTCTTTAATTTCAGCAACATCGTCGGCTGTATTTTGAATAGTCAATCGAATATTCTGATCCTTCATATCAAATTCCATTCTAGATATTTCTGGTGGTGGAATTTCTATAATTGGCAATTCTTTTGCTTCCTGTATATCCGCTTGTAGCATAAACCACATACTAATAATAGTGGCCATTGCAAATCCGATTGCTATTAATGTTTTTATACTTACCTTAAATCCGGTATCTTCGTTTAACTCTTTTGCCATTTTAACTCTCCTTATCGAATTACGTAGTTAATTCCTACGCTGAAATCATGCCATTCACGATTCCAATATTTATTGTACTTACCTTCTAGGAATACTCCTAAACTTTTACTAAAGTTATATCCAAAAATTAATCCTCCTGAATAATCTATCCATTGTCCATTATTGTATTTATGATAACTAAACTCTCCTCCATCATTATAATGATAAGGCATTACATTACCCCAACTATGTAGCCACCATTTTTTTTCAAAGTGATAAAAATCAAAACCTATTACTATTGAATGTTGCAATGTATTATCTAATTGATTCCTTTTCTTCTCTGTATAGTCAGCTAACATTGTTGGTATAGCAACTGCTTCCCATATTTGTGTATTTTCTGCAACTAGGCCTCCTGATGGATTAAAGTATTGAACTCCTCCTTGTCCATCAAACTGTACTGAATATCCTTCTTGTATTGCTAATTCTGTATAATGTAGATTACCATTTGATAACAACCATTCTTCTAATGGATCATATCCGTATGGTTCAGCTAATCTTTGAACTGCTCCTATATTAAATGAAAGCTTTTTGCCTACCTTATATCTATATCTTTCTGATGCCTCAAAGTATTTTATATCTGCAAATCCGTCTTCAAGATATGCTACTTTTGCAATCCAATTATCTGCTACATATCTTAAGAAGTGATCTTGATTTATAAAATTGGTTCCTTGTTGTCTAGCAAAATCAGCTTCAAATAAGAATTCAAATCCTTTTATCTTTCCAATGGTTGCAGCATCTGAGAATGAATTTTCTGTACCATTATAAAATGTATTTGCTCTATTCTCATATCCTAATCTTGCAATCTTTCTTACACCAAATGTTATAGAATAATCAAATGGAGTTTTAATTGTATTAGTTTGTAGTCCATTTGTTATTGAATATACATCTACATCAGAAACAGAGTTACCACCATTTACGGCACCATAGAAAGTTGCAAATTTAAATATTTTTTTAATTTCTTTTTTAATATCTTTCTTTGGTTCTTGTGCAAAACCTAAAATAGGTATCATCAGAAATATTACTAGTAACTTTCTCATTCTTTTACTCCTTTATTGTGTCATTTTTAGTTTGTATTTCATGAATAGCTTGTCTTAAAAGTTGTTCTTTCATTTCCATTCCATTGGCTTTACTTTCAAGTTCTTGTATCTGTGCTTCCATTTTGCAACATTTATCATCAAATGTTTTTTGTGATACCATACATCCACTCAATGCTAGTATCATTAATATCGCTAATATTCTCATTGTTTAATTATTCTTTTAGTTAGTTTAAGATCATTATAAAGTATGATCAAATTATATATACCATTTGGTACACTTGTAAAATCGATACGTTTAGTATTAGATTCATTAATTACCTGCTTTCCTAACATATCATATACTTGTACTTCTATATCTAGTCTAGTATCAATATTTAATACATTTGCAGTTGGATTAGGATATACAACAATACCTGAAGTTCCTAACTCATCTACTGAAGTTGGCCAACCTAATTGACAATAATCATACATTGATTGACATGAAGCATCCCAATCTGAAGTACAACAATAATCATCAACATCTATTACCCAAGCATAACATCCATCATTTAACCAATAAGGAACTCCTGGTCCTCCGTAACATCCTGCATTATATAAACAAGATGCTGAATCTGATACATTTGCGGTTGGATCATAATTATATGCACTAACATCAGTACATCCTGTAATTATTGTTATACATGAATTATCATCATAACATGCATTTGGATCATAATTTAATGCTGTACTATCAGTACATCCTGATATGTAACAACATGTATTATCTGATGTATTTGCTAAAGGATCGTAATTTAATGCTGATGCATCATTACATCCATAAACGAATGGTTCGCAAGTTCCATTGTCTACATTTGCTAATGGATTGTAATTGTACATGGTAGAATCCATACAACCATAAATTGGAAGTATACAACTTCCATCATCTGTATTTGCACCTGCATCATAATTTAATGCATTTGCATTTGTACAACCATATATAAATGGAATACATGTTCCATTATCAGTATTGGCTAATGGATTATAATTAAACATTGTACTATCTGTACATCCGTAAATTGGAAGTATACAAGATAGGTCATCTGTATTTGCAAGAGGATTATAATTTAATGCAATAGGATTAGTACATCCATAAACAACTACTTGACAAGTTCCATTATCAGTATTGGCTAATGGATCATAATTAAATGCTGTCGAATCCATACAACCATATATAAATGGAATACATGATCCAGGAATTTCTGTATTTGCTAATGGATCATAGTTGAACATCATATTATCCATACAACCATAAACAATATCAATACATGTACTATCATCTGTATTTGCTAGAACGTTATAGTTAAATGCGGTTGGATCTGTACAACCATATATAAATGGAATACAAGAACCATCATCTGTATTTGCTGTTACACTATAATTGTACATAGTTGAATCAGTACAACCATATACATAAGGATCACAAGTACCATCATCATTTGTAGCTAATGGATTATAATTAATTGATAAAGGATCTGTACATCCTAATATTTCTAGTTCATCACAAACACCATCTGCATCTGCATCATTTATACATACACCATAACAATCATAATATTGAATTGGATACGTACAACCACCATTATCAACATTTGCAATTGCATCATAGTTACATGCAGTTACATCTGTACATCCTAAATAAATACATGAACCATCATCTACATTTGCTAACGCATTATAATTATATCCTGCCGTATCCATACAACCATTTACAATTGCAATACATGTATTATCATCTACTGTTGCTAATGAATCATAATTAAGAGCAAATTCATTTGTACATCCGTATATAATAGGAATACAATTTCCATCATCTGTATTTGCTAATGAATCATAATTAGCTGCTGTAGAATCCATACATCCTAACACTACTGGTACACATGTATTACCACAGAATGGAATTCCTACATATTTAGTCCAAAATGGAGATTCAAATGATTGAAGTGCTCCTTGACCATTATTTGCAAAAGGATTAGTACCTTCATGTAATAATACAAATCCATC
>Ga0098037_1000350_pt1 | contig 25132 bp, 45 predicted proteins | sample 5_EtaG_FD_75050 | JGI IMG/M metagenome (GOLD analysis project Ga0098037, IMG submission 75050) | Marine viral communities from the Subarctic Pacific Ocean - 5_ETSP_OMZ_AT15132 metaG | ecosystem: Environmental > Aquatic > Marine > Oceanic | place: Pacific Ocean | collected 2015-01-08 | reverse complement strand
CCTGTTAAATCTACATTACTTAACCACATTGGATTATGGCTTCCATACATATTACTAACACCACCAATCCCTACTGATTTTAAATCGGCATCCGTTAGCCAAAAAGTATGTATGTCCGTTCCATTACTACCTTTTTTAGTACTAACGCTTATAAACACTTCCATTTTGGTACCATCAGGTATATCCTTTAGAAATGCATTTAATCTTGTTTTCTGAATTTTTGCTGGAAAATCAAGCTCTCCATCTTTGACAGAGAGCTTTCCAAAAAAATTATTTTTCATTCTTTATATGTAAAGTTTGAGAAATGATGGCCTCCTGACCTTTGCGGTTTTTATAACCACCTTTAGTGTGTCTTACCACTTGTTTCATTTTTCCATCTTTTGAGACAGAAATTACTTTTTCTTTTACTTCTTTACCCATTTTCTTTTTCTTTTAAATATTGAACTACATCTTCTTCACATGACTTGTATGTTGTTACTGTAACATTATATAACTTTTTAAACTCATATATTGCTCTTACGCCACGCTGCATATAATGCAAATCTGTAGTGTAAACTTTACGTTTTTCTAATATATTAGTATCAGGACATCTTGCTTCTATAATTCTAAATATCCTACTCATAACCTTCATCTATTGCTTCATTTTCAATCACATCTTCAATAAACCTTGCTAAAGTGCTCCACACCATAAATCTATCAGGACCATAATCAAACATATCCCAATGATATATACCTGTTTCAAACTCTGTTTCAAATTCCTCATACAATTTTTCAGCAACTTCCATCATATATTCCCAATCTGGGATATCTTCCATCTCATCCAACTCTTTTCCACTATATTCAACTAATACTTTATTGTTGTCAACTATAGTATGCATTTCATCATGTTCTTTAACTTGCTTTAATAAGTCTTCTATTTGTTTATCTGATTTACTCATTTTTGTATTCTTTTTTCTAATAAATTAATAAGGCTTTGAACTTCACCAAAACTATCAAATCTAATTGGTGGATGTGTCTCTGCTATTGTAACATCCCAATTTTCTATTGCAAAATCATCTAACTTTGCTTCATCATTAGCACAAGATACAAATGTTAGATTTGCTACACCATGTACCCAATAGTGAAAGTCATAACCATTACCACTTTCTTTATCTTTAACATAAGTTTTCTTAAAACCTAATATTTCTAATTCACGTTCTGTCATCTCTCTGTTGTTTTTTAATTAAATACTCAATATAAAGATCTTGATCAAAATGATCCCAATATTTTTTCCATTTATCTATATCGCTCATAAATACTTTTTAAAACCATGAATACTGTATAAGTAAGTAACATTGTAATTAATACACTTACTGGTGTAAATACTTGAAGTATCCACATTATTAACGTTAATATTGGTATGGATAAGAGCAATGCCCCTATCCACATCAATATATTTCTTTTTCTTCTTTTCAATATAATTCACTTAATGATTCACTATTCAATGTATACAACCTAGCTCTTAAGCCGGCTGATTTTATTACTTTATTAGCCCATGTATTACATGTGTTTAAAGCATAATAGTTTCCTTCTGCCACATAAAATCCATCTTTAATACGGATTCTATTACCTATATCATCATATTTAAACATTATATCTACTTCAGATTTTACTTTAAGCAATTGTTCTTCAGATAATTTTACTACCTTCCATTCAGGATTACGTGTATTGTATTTAATTACACGCATACAAGATGCCGGCTTTGTAAATAAAGCTTGAAACCCAACGCTATATGTTAAATCATCCCAAGATGGAACCTCCATAAAAAATATTCTAGATCCCCATCCATATGCTGCAAAACTACCATCTTTACATGGTATAATTATATCTACATGCATTCCATTATCATGTAGATAAATTTCTTTGCTAGCATCTTTATTATATTCACCAACCGTTATATAATGTGATAAGTATATACTAAGGCTGATCATTATTACTGTTACTATTGCGAATTTCATTAATTTTTTCAATACTCTCATTATAATTGATTTAGTGGTTATTTAAATTTTACTGTGTTTTCACCTATTTTTATAAATTCATATCCGCACTTAAAGCATTTTAGATCTATTTCACTGTCTTGAGCTAATTTTTCTTTCATGCAATTTGGACATGTTATATTAGTTGATGAAAACCCTTCATATATTCTGCTTGCTTGTTCTTTGAGATACGCAGATGGGTCACCTTCATACTCTTCATTTAACATTTGAATATATATTTCTTTCATTTTACCCATTTTCTACTTCTGAGTTTAACTTATTAAGGTTTAACATTACATTTATCATTTCTATTTTAAACCTGGTACCTTTTTTTATACAACATTTACCTTTATGATGTACTATTGTAGCACACTGTTCTGCTTGAATTGCAGAATGATCACAGTATATTTGTAAACAATTGATGACGTGATCAAAGGTATTCACGTCATCATTGTATAGTATAAGCTTTGAGGGATCCCCCAACTTACTTTCATTTAATATTTCTTCCAATTCTTCTACACTCATGCTAAAGGATTAAAGTATTCTATTTTATTTTGGTCAAATGTTTCCAATGCTTTCTCAACCCACTTTTCATCTTGTGTGTCTTTATAACAAAGGATATGACATGTTGCTTTTTGATCTGGTGATAGCCTTAGAAGTCTACCTATTCTTTGCGCTGATTTTCTATTATTACCATAAGCATGCATAATAATGCCTTGACGCAAATTAGGGATAGATATACCTTCGCTAAGCTGTAAGACACAAGATAGTTTATCAATTCTTCCATCACTGAATAATTCTAAGTTATAGTCTGAATTTTTATTTCCAGAATGATAACTATGTTTACATACTCTATCAGCCTGTTTATGAGTATTGGCAAATATGATACACTTAGATGAAATATTCTTTAGAATACCTTTTAAGTAATCTTCTTTTGTAGTATATTCCATTAAACCGCGCATTCTCATAATTGCAGCCATTTGCTGTTGCTTTCCACTCATAGCCTCTTGCCAACGCCTATTTAAATAAGCGTAGTCTTTTACTTCAGATGTATACCATACTCCTCCATTCTTATTTTTCTTTTGAAGATTTGGTACTTTAGATAACTCTAGAAGATGTATTACTATTCTGTAATCATTAAGAATATTACTATCTGTTGCTTCATCTACGCTAAACTCATATACAATAGGGCAATACTTTTGAACCATTGTATACTTTTCAGATCCTTTTTTAGGTGGTGTACCAGTTAAACCTAGAACTTTTCCATTATAATTTTTAAGAAACTCTTCATGTGAAAATAATAAGTTATGGCATTCATCTAAATAAACTACATTGTAATGTGTTGGGTCAAGTTTATTTATAGATCTATAATTAACAAATTGTATTTGTTGTTTAATAACTTCTAAATCTATGTCATAATTCTCATCTGATAGATCTTTAAACTGATCTACCATCTTTTCCATTTCATCATTCCATGAGTCTATTACAGTATTTTTTGGTACCACAACTAAGTATCTACATACAGGATGGTAATTCTTTATAAGATGTTGTAATGCTATTCTAGTTTTACCAACACCCATAGAAATCCCTAAGCCACAACGTTTGTGACCTAGGGTTATTTCTAAAGCTTCCTTTTGTACTTTTTCTCTATTTGACATCTTCTAGCGAATCAGATTCTATTGGTAACGGTACATCAAACTGATGAATAGCTTGTATAGAATCTGTATATCTATGCCATTCCGTATTATCACCTCCACCGTTTTTATACCAGTTGCCTGGAGCAAGATTTTCACATCCTACTAGAAGTACAGGCATTATAGATATTAAAATACCTTTTGTTATATTTTTCATAGCTGCTTATTTTATAATTTGATTAATTCTGTAAATGTTATCATTTACTTTTGTAAACTCTTTAACATCAAAGTTTTCATTTGTTATTACAACTTCTCTAACTTCTTTTAAGCGTTCTCCAATCATATATAAGTCATGATTAGATATACACTTTCCTTCATCACATTGTTTATGGACAAATATTACTTTTTCTTTCTTTAAAAGAGATGTTAAGCACATTCCTGCAAAGAATGCGCTTAATATACTCAGTACTATTATTGTCTTTTTCATAATTAATTATTTATAAATCCACATAAGGGTGGGCTTTGTTTGACTTTTAATTAATTTATCTATTTCTTTAAATGACTCATTAGATACAGCTGGACATCCCCAACCTTCTGGAGTACCTGCAGGATAAGTTTCTTCATTTGATATCATACCCCATGAATGAAATACAACCCAACGGTTAAATGCATTAGAATTAGATTCTTCTAAACCATGTAAACTATACTTTGCATTTACTCCCCAATCACTCCAACTTCTTTTTCCTATTTTATATTTACCAAGAGAAGACATATGACTGTCTACTGTATTGCTAAATTCTGGAGATATTTTACTTTCATCACTTGCCCATGTATTATTTCCACAACCATGACTAACTAAGTATTTATGTGTAACTTTTTTTTGTTTAAAGTCATAAACATAAAACCTTTTCTTACCAGAATGAATGCTCATATCTATAAGAATACAAAAGCTCTGATTAAAATCATTTTCTTTACAATATGTTTTTGCTTCAATACCTTTATCTGCCAACTTTGTTTCTTTTTTCATTTGACTTATTGAAGGTCCTGCTATAAAGGACATTATTGCAGCTATCCCAAAAGATAATGCAATTCCCAAACTTAATATTATTATATTTTTTGTTAAATTTTTCATTATTATTTTGATTTTGATATACTAAAACCCAATTCTTTTGATTCTTCTGGGTGTGTTTCTATCCAATTATGGCAATTTCTACATACTGATAACCAGGTACTTGTATCTAATAAATATTTTCCCCTACCTTTTTTATGATGTACATCTGTAGATTTTAATGTACATCTATGAATTTTTGCTTGACACACTGGGCGATCAGTAAGCCACGTTTTACGCAGCTTACTATATTCCCTTTGTTGTTGTGCAAGTTTTTTACTTACCTTTCTCATTTTATTGTAAGAAAGTTTTTAGGTAATAAACCCGATTGCATGAACTTTAATATTAAATCTTCATACGTAATACCCAAATCTTTTAAAGATTGAGTATTTTTAAATCTTGGATCTGTTTCATTAACAGGTGCTGACAAAAGATCTCTTATAATAGAACTTCTTTCACCAAAAGTTACAAATAAATATTTATTTGCCCACTTATTGCATATTACTTGCTTCCACTCATTTATAACATTCTGACCTTTACGCCATACTTTGCTAATTCTTTTCTTCTTTTGTGGATGCATTTCTGCAACTTGCTCCTTTGAATACATATTTAATCCATGTAATACACGTTTAAATAAAAAATGTTGTTTAGGATTGAGTTTTGTGTAATCCAAACGTTGTATGTTTGGTTTGTTTGCGCAGTATGACTCATAAATGCCATAATAAATAAATCTGCTTTCTCTTTGATTTAACTCAAGTATTGCTTTTTCATTTTGCAATAATTGTTGTTGATTCTGTGATAACATAATATATTGGTTTTAGTTAATAAAAATAAGGTCCCTCCGCTATGATTTTACGGAGGGATACCTTGTACGCTTTATATCAGTGACTCTACACTGCCCAAAAGTGCTGCATTGGAACTAGTCCTGCTGTAAGTTATTGGATTTTATAATTCAAATGATTGATCATCTACTTCTACTTCATCTGGTGCTTCTTCAACCTCTTCAGTAGTATCCTCTATAGATAATGAATCTTCTTCTACTGATTCTTCAGCATCTTTAGCGCTAAACTCATCAGCAGCTATTGCTTCAGCTCCTGCACCTTCTGCATTTGCTTGTCTAATAGCATCACCATTAGCATGTGGAATAAATGCATCTGCTTGTTCACCTGTAACATCATAGAAAGTTGTTCTATAAATAGGCTCTCCGTCTGCAGTACAGCAAATAATACCAGTTTCACCGGCAATTTTGAGATCTCTATCAGGATCTGACATACTAAATGGAGTTGTAGACTCTTGTACTACAATTCTACCATCTAATTTCTGATTGTTTTTAAATTTAAAAGACTTTAAATCTTCTAGATTACCAAGAATTAAGGCACTACGTGTCTTCTTTTGAACCCAACCTGTTGCACTAAAATTTACTGCATCTTGAGTTACTCTTACATATCCAATTTCTGGATTTTGTGATTGACGTATAACATTACCGTTATCATCAGCAACCACGGTCACTTTGTTTTTTGACATAATAAAAAAATTAAATTGTTGTTTACTTTAGAATGAAAATATTCTAAATATCATCTGGATAAAAATCTGGATCAATCATTTTATCTTCATCATCTATTTCATATAGAGTTGGTTCATAATCATCATCTTCTTCAAACGCTTTTTTAGCTGTTTTTAGTTCTGATGCAAATGAGTTGATAAAAGGATTGTTAGATTCTTCTTTTGTATACTGAACGCCTAGTCCGTTTAATTCATTGATTTCCTGATCAGATAACTGTAAGTATATCTCAACAGAACATTCAATTATTTTTCCGGATGGTAGTTGTATAATCATGGTTAATCATTAACCAAATATAACAATTAAACATTCATTTTATAAAGCATATATATAAAATTAAAGTTATTAATTAAAAATAAATAGCAGTATTATAGCTAACTCACTTAAGTTTAATTTTGCGACCTACTCTTTTTAAGTAATTTTGGTCCTTTAATTCTTTAATATAGACAGATATTTGGGTAGTACTCTTATTACTTATATCTGCTAATGTTGATATTGATGGGTAACATTCCCTAGATTTATCAGCATAGCAACATAGTAATGCATATAAACCTTTTGCTTGTATTGATAACTCAGGGTCCGACATTACATCATAGTTTACTATACCAAATCTTTTCACTTCATATCTTTTATTTCAATTACATATTTAGATTTAATATGATCATATGCATCATAATCATTTAGTTCTAAAAGTTTATCATCTTTGAATCTATATTTTTGATTCATTTCATCTCCAAAAGATAATTTTTTATCTTTTAAAAAACCTTTAAGTCCATTATATGTTTCCCATTCTTTTTCAAATAGTTTAGGTGATATCTGTGCCATAATTAAAATGTTTTATATTCTTTTTACTTATTTTAGTTAATCTATAGGATGATATAGTGCAATCTCTTTGCACAAGATTCTTATTATCATCATGTAAAAATAAAGAACATTTCATTTTATGATAATATGGATTAAATTCAGATCCCCAGTCATCAGATGTTTGCACTTGACCATAGATATAACCATCAAGATATAATCCCATATCATATAATTGATCTAAATTAGTTGACCCGCCAAATTCTTTTTCATCCCAAGGTGTTTTAAAATAACAACCTTCAGTTAGAAATTCAAACTTTTCTTCAGTCATTGCTTTAGCTAAATATTCTATTTGCACTCTACTCAATGTTCCTGCAAGTAATTCTGTTACATTTTTATCTGCATCATCTCTTAATATTTTATTAAGCACTAAACTGTTTATTCTAGCATCAATAGTTCTCATATTAATAGTTTATATATGCAAATAGTATTACTACTACTGCTGTGATTATAAAAATACTAAGGGTTTCCATACCCGCTGTTTCTACATTATTCTTCATAATTCTATTTTAAAAGATAAAAGAACAGGGACAAACCAATGTCCCCGTTCAGTTATCTACCACTCATCAACCTAACCTAAATGTTGACTTTAAATACTGGTGTTGTTAGTATACGGTATACCGTAAATTAAATATTGATAGGTAATATTAGTTGATTATCTTCTATGTCACAAGAAGTTAGTTTAGTGTAGTCTATATTCTTAAGCCATTCTCTTACTTGAGCCCATTTATATCTAAGTTCAGCAAACTTATTTATATTTTCACGGTGACCTGTAAAATTTAGACCTTCACATTTAATCTTAAAAGATATATGTGCATGATTAGGCATTATAGTTAATTCAAAATCATCTCTTTTACATGATTGCGATAAAGGAAGTGCTAAATTTTGAATTTCAGTACAATATTTATGAAACCATATAGGATTTCTAGCACTAAATGGATAATATGTAAATAGTGTATCCGTTGTATTATCATTTATACAGTACGTACTTAATACTGATTGAGAGGAAAAATAATTTTGTGATAAAGTTAACGTTGTACCTTCTCCATAATTTTGTTGTACTAAATTAAAAGTATGACCCTTGAATAACTTTCCAGGGTCACCTTTTAATATATTTTTATATGACATATTAATCATTATCTTCCATAAATGCCGCTCTCTCAGGCGTCATTATTTGATAGGTGATCATAGTTTTACTATAATCTGGTTTTTTATCATAACGATTTTGACCATATGCATCACAATGTACATATCCTGCACATGAACTCACTAGTAATGCAAATATACTTACGCCCACAAACCATGAGCAAACATAAAATACTGGGTTTTTTAATAACTTTTTCATTTTGTTAGATTTAAATAAATAAAAATGGTAGCCTACTCTTTTTCGGCTACCAATACATCTGTTCCCTCATCTTTTCTCTTAAATGCAATAGCATCAGATGGTGTATAATAAGGCTTACCATTTCTTATATAGATATATAATATATCATCTTCTTCTTCCATCTCTCTCTTCATACGCTTATGCTTTAACATACTCATTTTTTAGTTCTTTATGGATCCTAATACAATATCTTAAAGAGAAACATAGAAATAAAATAGTTAAATCTCTTTCTTTGCTTTGTTTATAAGAATGTCTTTCATATCCAATTGCTAGACCAATAAATGGACCCATTTCTACTTCAATTCTCCTAGTTCTTTTGGGAGTTACTTTTCTACTTGATACAATACTTTTCATTTTTGATTGATTTTAGGGTTAATATTAATTGATTGTAGTTGTTAACTGCTATAGCATGTTCTTCTTCTGTAATTCTTTCTTGAAATAGATCTTCATTAGACCATTCAATAAAATCTTCTACATCAGATATAGCTTCATTCAGTTTAACGTCTTGTTGATAGGCACCATTTAATAAAGTGCCTATCATAAATATTATTGTCTTCATGTTATATCATTTTGTTTTTTCTTAATTGCTTCAAGCTCTCTTTCACGCTTTGAATAAACAGCTGCTAATATGCAAGCCATAATACCAGATGATATTGCATACCACATAACAATATCATTATCAGCAATTATATTTTTGCTAAATAGTGATATGTAAAGTGGTGACATAAATTGTAATGCTAAAAACATTATAGTAAATGCTAAAGGGTGTTGATTTTTCATAATAAATTATTTTGATGAATGATTATCCCGGTTTTCACCGGGACTTTTCTTATGCTTGGCTTTTCTTGTGTACTTTTTTTTGTTTTTGTAGATCCTATGTTTCATGGCATCCTGTATCTCACCTTGAGTTACAGTTATCCGTTGAAGATTGGACTGTTGATTAGATTTTTTACACATAGTATTAATGCTCCAATTAAATAAATTGCAAGCAATACTTTTTCGTATAACTTTAGTTTTATTTTAGTCATGCTGTTTCTCCTGGTAACATAGGTGCTAACATGCATCCCCAAAAACAATAACAAAGTACAAAGGCCATAACTTCACCACCACCAAGCAGTGCGGTAAAGGTCCCTAACAATAGGGTAAACCATAGATAATAAATAAATGATTTCATGATTGATTGATTTTTGATTGAGTCCATATTAATAATGAAGACAATCCGATGATTAATAAAATGTTCATAATGGTTAGATTAAGTGAATAAAATAAAAGAGCTGAGAGCTTGACTCTTTACGTACAGATTAATTAACTTTTCAGTAATTATCTCACACAGTCCATTTCGGGTCTGTACTGCACATGTTCACGGATTAAGATGTCCGCCATCACTACTAAAGTGGTCATAAGTTCACTTTCATACCGCATGCCTTACGAGCTTAAGAGGGTGTCCCCTCACTACAGATACTACCGGATTCCTTCATAGCAAGCCTTGCGAGCTATCTATGCCTCCATATTACAGAAGGATAAGAACATTGTTGCCTTTAGTGGGCTCACAATAGTCTCCAAACTAATTTTGCTTTCTTCATTTGTTTATCTTGTTTAAATGTGCCAATCTAATGGCTAAGTTAGGATTCAGGTTAATGATAAGAGGCGCTTAGAGTTTATGTAATCATGCTTCCTTTTGGGAAGTTTAGACTACTACTCCTACCTGCTTTTGCTTGTCACGGCTACTCACTAAACTATTATCTATATGAACACGTGATTTCTCACAGCATTCTAGATGCAAATTCTAATACCAGCTCTAAGTGCGACAACACCATAGTACCAATACCTATCTCAATTCTTATTGCCTTTTAAGCTCAAGAGCATGCCTGTCATACTCTCCACACAACTCACGCACCCGAAGGGATTTGACGCTGCCGTTACATGGATATTGAAATACTCTTCTATAAAATACATATAGCGAACTATATATATCTCCACAGCCTTTCAAGTTGCTGATAGATTTATACCATTACTGGTTTATCTTAACGCCATGAGAGCTGGCGAACATTTCTATAGACACTAATGCTACCTCAAGGATAGACATAAGCCACGGCAATGTTAAGCGTTCCAAGGATTCTCACCTTAGCTTTACACAGGTAGTTAGTAAAGACTGAATTCAATGTATCTTCTTTCAACTAACAACGAGACTATGCTGCATCTTGTCCCTGTGACCATAGACGTAGTGATCAATTACGATTATGGATTTTATAAAAGGGGAACGTCCCCTAATGTTTAGTATTCTCTTACAAGGTTGCAACCCTTGATCCATACCCTTTGTTTTCAGCTAGAATTATACCGACATTGATATAATTATCTTAATAACATTACTGCAATTGGATAAGAGAATAATTTATAAGGGTGTGATTGGTATCTCTCATACGCTATTTAGATGCTTATTTCAACATCCACCGTGATACCTGATATTTATAATGCGTATCCCTTAAAGTTTACACACCCTTAATTAGATAAGCACAGAGTGGATGAGGTGATCAAGACTCAAGGACTCTGTGCCCGTTTAGTATTTTTATCCATGGCATCTTGAAGTTTCTGTAAACGAATACGCTTACCTTCTTCATATGCTTCATGGCATTGTTGACAAGTGTGAACATCATCACACTGACATGTTAATTCTGGATGGATACTATGTAGAGCAGCCATAAACTGTGCATCTTCAAACATCATAATAATAGTTTTAAATTAATAAATAATAATTGTAGTATTTCCTGATGACGTTGTTTCCACAGTGCACTGCTACGTAATAGTCTAAGATAACCTATCTTGCTAACTCGGCATATACTACAAATTCCGGGTTCTATTATATAAACTCTATAGAGAGAGAGAATACAATAGATAATAAGTAAAGCAGTTTGTCTACTTGCTTAGGTATACAACGAATATCACGTTCTTTCTTTAGTTCTTAGCATGTGTTGACGGTATCTTTCTCTACCAGATGTTTAACGTCACTCTCTGAACCCTGTCAATATAGTTTACAACTACATGCAGTTAGCCATATATATATTATGGACTAACTAATTTCTTATTGGATGCCAACCCAATGATTATGGCAAATGAGGTGTCACATTAATAATGCAACACACATTTAATTAAATTAAACCATTTCTGTTGCCAAGCTGGTTAAACTCCGTCCACTCTGTGGTTAATGTTGCGCTTTCCGGCAACAATACATGAGGATAATGGCTTCCTACCCATTATCGTTGGTTAACCACTCAATTGGAGTGATTACACCATTATGTTCTGTGTACATAATAAATTGGTTTTAGATTAAACAATGAGTAATGCTTCTGTTCCCAGGCACATGCATTAAGCCCGGCTACACTTATGGTAGCAATAGTTTCCCACAACTAGACAACCCCGAAGGGCTAGACAGTTTAGCTACGGCTAAACGTGTCTAGGGTGTTGGCACCGCCATCACCTTGGAGATGTAGCATGTACGATCCAGCGTCTGGATCTCCTTCTACATCAACCCACGTTACACGGAGGTCAGCAGATAACTTTGTTATCTTGGTGTTAACTCTACCTGTAACGCTGGTACCCTCAACAGAGAAGAACTTCTTCTTTGTTTTGGGGCTGACGACTAACTTGATAGTGTTAGCACCTTGCTTGATTAGAAAATCTACTAGAGATTGAGAATCATCTTGTGAGAAAATTAATTTTGATTGTGACATAATTAAAATTTTTAGTTACACGCATGAGGGGTATCCCCATGTCAAACTATAGCCGGGGAGCAGAATGCTAGGACCCTATAAGCATGCAACACATACAACTTTTTTACAGGGGTGGGGATAAAATTTTGAAATAAGGATTAGGGGGACTGAGCAAAAATGAGTATATTATTCATATAAAGAAGTAGCTATGGAGGAACCAGAATTCAATGAGGAAGACAGATTAACTGAAGTAGAGAGAATGGAAATAGAACGTCTTATGTTAAGTGCTGCCTATGAGAATTCTTATAGAGTACTCACTAATAAGGTGGAGTTTGAAGATCTCTTAGAAGAAAAGAGTGATTTGGGCGTTAGTGCTCTTATGGCCTATGATCCTCTTAAGGGAGTCCAGAAGGAAGAGCTTGAAAACATTATTACCTTTTATATAGATCTTGATGAAACAGAATATTATCTCCGTTGTGCTGAACTTAAAAAGATAATGCACGAAATATATCCTGAAACTCTTAATTAATTCGCAAGCAGTCGTAATACCTATAAGTAAAAAAATATTAAACTTTAATTAGTTAAACTTTTTTTGTATATTTGATCAAAATATAAATATCAAATATTATGAGTGAAGAAACCAACAAAGAGCCTATGTCAACAGAAGAGGCTAACAAGAAACGTAAAGAAATTACGGATTGGTATAAGAAACAAATACCTCATCTAAAAGCACAAGCGGAATATGAACGTCTTATGACGCAAATAGAAGAATCTCGTGCTAAGAGAATGCAAGCGCAAGCGTTTTTAGCAGACGCATATATGCAAATGGAGGGAGCTAAAGAAACCCCTGATGAAATGTCAAGCAATCAGAAGGAAGCTGCAAAAGATTTTGAAGCAGCTAAGGGTAAAAGAAAACTTAAGGTAGAAAAATCTGAATCATGATGAACAAACTTTTAAAAAAAGGTGATAGGGGTCCAGATGTAGTTCGTCTACAAAAGATCCTTAACATAATTCCAGACGGAGCGTTTGGACCTAAGACTGAGAAGGCTGTAATGAGGTTTCAACTTGAGAAACAACTAAAGGTTGATGGCATTGTTGGCTCAAATACTTGGCATATGTTAAGCTTAAGTAAATCTAGCGGTGAAGCTATTGATGAAGACACTGATCTCAATAGTCAACATTTTACTACTAACTATGATCAACTGATTCATAGGCATTACTTATATAAAGGGGAGTATGTAAACAAACCCGGAAAGTTAGAGTATTGTTTTTTACATCATACTGCGGGAAGAGAAAACCCATATAGAACTATTGACCATTGGAATAAAGATACCAGGGGTAGAGTTGCTACAGAGTTTGTTATAGGGGGTCAATCTCATAAAACAAGTAATGATGAGTATGATGGTGTAGTAGTACAAGCTTTTCCAGAAAGTGGATATGGGTGGCATTTAGGTAAAACTGGATCAGGTCGTATGAATAGACATTCTATTGGTATAGAAATATGTTCTGCAGGATGGCTATCTCAGGATCCCGGTACAGAAAATTACCTTACTTATTTTAAATCTAAGGTTGCAAAAGATCAAATAATAAAGTTAGATGAGCCTTTTAGAGGAAAGCTTCATTATCATGTATATTCTGATAAACAAATAGAAGCAGTAGAAAAATTATTAAGATACATTGCTGAAAGAGATCAGATTGATATGAGACTTGGGCTTAGACAGTGGATTAAAAAATATGGACCTAAAAAAGCATTTGAGTTTCAAGAGGATGCATATTATGGTAAAGTAAAAGGGTTGTTATCGCATACAAACGTAAGACGAGATAAATCTGACATTTATCCAGATGAAAGAATTGTAGATATAATTTTAAATTTATAATAATGGCAGAAGTAACTAAGATATCAAAGAAAATTAGAACGAGTTTAGATAAAACTCTTAAATATCAAATATTGACATATTGTTTTTTTAATAACATTCAAGTTAGTATGGCGGATTTAGATTGTTTAAGTTTACTTGCTAGTCTTGGGGAACATGAACTTACTGATTTTTGTAAAATAGCTGTAGATAATGATGTGTTTAAAAGTGCCCAATCTGCAAGAAATGCTGTAAATAAAGCAGCTAAAAAAGGCCTAATTACAAAGAATGGAAAAAGTAAGAAGAGCATTTTACTATCTCAAAAAATAAAAATAGAAAACAATGGAATAGTGTTACTGGATTTTAAAATTTTAGGTCAATGAATCCAAAAAAACATAAAGAATTTAAAAAAAAAATAGCAGATGAAATAGAAGTACATGACTCCGCTGTAGATGATCTTGTATCATTTTATTATGCACGCATAAGAACCGCATTGTCTAACTTAGAAGATACTAGAGTATATGTTGAAGGGCTTGGTACATTCTCAATACGTAAAGCAAGGTTAGAAAAAGCTATAGTAAAGAATAAAAGTTATTTAGGAAATCTAGACAAACAAACTTATAAAGGATATTCTAAAAGCATAAACACCAAAAAGAAAATAACAAAGCTTGAAGAAGTACTTAAGAAAATTGAAGATACTTATATAAAAAGAAGAGAGTTCAAAGAAACAGGCCATGAAAGCAATAAAAAAAATATTCAGGAATAGAAAACAAATTCTAGAAGGGATAAAAAATAAGTTATTCAAGAAAGAACACGTAGAGGCTATAGCTAAAGATAGATGGCAGATATGCATCAAATGCGGATCATTAGATGTAGTTGGTGATAAATGCGTGATGCCAGGAACTCAACCATGTTGTGGTGAATGCGGATGTAGTATGGGATTTAAACTTAGATCTCTATCTAGCTCTTGTCCAATAGACAAATGGAAGGCTGTATTAACAGAAGAAGAAGAAGATGAATTAAATAAAAATATAGAAGATGCGCAAGACAAAAAACAATCTGAATAAACTCAGACAAACTAAAGAATATTATGTACCTAAAGTAGAGTACAATTATGTAACAAAAGATCCAAACTTTAAGGAAAAGGTTGCAAATTTAAGAAGGTCATTTCCAAATGATAAAGAATTTGGGGCTGCTGTAGCAAGTTTATTACTAGAAAATGCTAATGTAAACTACCCTGGGGTACAAAATTTATAATTATGGCGTTACAATTTAAAGAAGAAGGTCATATTTATGAAAGTATAGACCAAGATAAAATAGAATGGAAGAGTGTTACATCTTTAATTAGCATGTTTAAGGAGCCATTTGATAGTAAAGCTATAGCTAAGAAATCTTCTAAAAATAAAAAATCTAAATGGTACGGCATGACCCAAAAAGAAATATTAGATGCTTGGGAAAATGAAAGTAAACGAGCCATAAAGCTTGGGAACTTTTATCATAATCAAAGAGAAGCTGATTTTTTAGCATTAGAAACTATAGAAAGACATGGCGTTGAGGTTCCTATTATTAAACCAATAATTAAAGAAGATGGTGTTAAGATTGCTCCAGAACAAAAGCTTTTTGATGGCGTATATCCAGAACATTTTGTTTACTTAAAATCTGCAGGTTTATGTGGTCAAGCAGATCTAGTAGAGATTGTAAATAATGAAATTAATATTACAGATTACAAGACAAATAAAGAAATAAAAGAAAAAGGATTTACAAACTGGGAGGGTATAACCAAAAAGTTATATAATCCAGTATCTCATTTAGATGATTGCAATCTAAACCATTATAACTTACAATTGAGTATTTATGCGTATATTATTAAAAAGCACAATCCTAAATTAAAAATTGGAAAGCTTCAAATACAGCATGTAAAGTTTAAACAAGTTGGTGAAGATAAAAATGGATATCCAATCAATGAACATGTAAACGGAGAACCTGTATTAGAAGAAATTATTATGTATGATTTACCTTATTTAAAAAATGAAGTAACATCTATTATTAACTGGCTAAAAACAAAATAAAATGGCATTACTTCCTGCAGATGAATTAGTACAATTCACATTTATAGAAAAGGTGACTACTACCAGTACACAAATGACTACTCCTGGTCCAAGTACAAGTCAAACGGTTGGGAATCCTCCTAATCAAACTACAATCAATATACCAGGTACACCATCATATCCTGAAACAACACAAAATACTACTGATGTTTCAGTACCTGGATTTTTATATATTCGTCAGATAGTTTCTTTATCTGTACATATCAATGATGCGGGAAATGTTCAGCCCAGCAGAACAAATGTAGCATTGGCAGATGGTAATACAAAGATTGTAGCGGCTAATATAGCTTCTGTATTGGATGATATAACAGATTAAATATGATGACTAAATTATTTGATATTCAAAATGACAAAGTAGTAGTAACAGAACACTGCTATAGTTTAAGTTTTTTAAAATCCATTATGGATGAATATCCTAAAACACACATGGCTATATATCAATACTTATTCTACATGACATGCCCAGACCCTGAAGCTAATCCATTCTTTAATCTACCTGAACATGAAAAAGAAGATATTATTATAGAAGAAGTTGGTTTAGAAGAGTCAACAGAGGATCCGAAAATAAGATATGCTTTGGATATGTGCATGAAATTGTATGAAACTCCTACATTTAGAGCATATATGGGTATAAAAAAGGCTTTAGATAATATGGCTACATATATGGCAAATACTCAAATAACAGATGGTAGAGATGGTAATATTAGCCAAATTAGAGCTGTAGCAAAAGACTTTGATGCAATACGCCAATCATTTAAAGGTGCATATAAAGACCTTAAAGATGAACAAACAACTTCTGTAAGAGGAGGGCAGGGATTAGCTTATGATCAATAAAGAAAAAGATAATTTAATTTTTTTATACTGGGATGAACCCAAATACAAAACAAAATCAAATAAAAATGACAAAACAAAGAGTAGTGCCAATAGGAAGGAAAGTTCTAATAAAAAGTAAAACTCCTTCTCAATATTATGCGGGAACAACAATACTAAAAACTGAAGTAACTAATGAATATATTGCAGAAGTAGTGGCCGTTGGAGATGCTGTAGATGGAATAGAAGTAGGAGATACTGTTAAATATTCAGAGCACGCAGATGGCATAGAGATGAAGCATGATGGTGATAATGTTCTATTAATGAACTATGATATGATATTTGCAAAAATCATAAATGATTAAGAAAGTACCTACATATGAGAATGGTCAATGGACTGAAACCACTTTTGCAAATGATGAAGAGTGGTTAAATTTTTTATTGCCTTTATTCAAAGAGCCGGGTAAGTATGAGTTTGATGAAACAGCTCACATATTTAATGAGCAAGCTAGAATATTTAATACCCAAGGTTTTTATTGCAACTCTCCGTTTAGATCTAAAGATTTTATTAAATATTGGAATGATCAAAAAGATAAATGCAGAAATGGCGCAATATACCGCAATAATGGTAAAACTTGGTATCTAACTAGAGATTACTATATGTGGCTAAACTTTCTTCCTATTTATGATAAAGAAGAAAAGGCTTATGGCTTTGCTAAAGTTAGAGATGCTCAATATCACATGGCATTATATGAAATAATAGCAGAATTAAATAATAAACATGCTGCTATATTTAAAAAACGTCAGATAGCATCTTCTTATTTTCATATGGGTAAAATAATTAATACTTATTGGTTTGAAGAAGGATCTGTCTGCAAGATTGGTGCTAGTTTAAAAGACTACATAAATGATAAAGGTTCTTGGAAGTTTTTAGAAGAGTATAAGGATTTTCTCAATGAACATACGGCTTGGTATAGACCAAGTAACCCGGAAAAAGTTTTACTTTGGCAGCAGCAAATAGAAGTCAGAGTAGGTAACAGGAAAACAAGTAAAGGGTTAAAATCAAAGATACAGGGTGCTTCATTTGAAAAGAATGCAACAACTGGTGTTGGTGGTCCAACAACTTACTTCTTTCACGAAGAGGCGGGGATTGCTCCAAAGATGGGGGATACATATGAGTACTTACGTCCTGCTATGTCTTCTGGTATGATGACTACAGGTCAATTTATTGCAGCTGGATCAGTTGGTGACTTGGATCAGTGTAATCCTCTTAAGGATATGATACTCAATCCTACAAATAATGATATATACGCAGTTGAAACAAACCTTTTAGATAAAGATGGAACGCAAGGTCTTTCGGGATTATTTATTCCAGAACAATGGTCAATGCCGCCATACATAGATGATTATGGTAATTCTAAAGTAGAAGAAGCTCTAGAAGCAATCATGATTGAAAGAGCTGAATGGAAGATAAAACTAAACCCAGAACAATATCAATTAAGAATATCACAAAAACCTACTAATATTGCTGAAGGGTTTGCATATAGAAAAGAATCTATATTTCCACAAGGTATTATTCAGAAGCAATTAAAAAGAATTGAAGATAAAGAATATCACTATGAGCATATAAAACTTGAAAGAACTCAAGAAGGTATAAAAGCAAGTAGAACTTCTAAGCTGCCAATATTAACTTTTCCTGTAGATAAAAAAATGCAAGATAAAACAGGATGCTTAGTGGTGTGGGAAAGACCTATTAAAAATCCAAGCTGGGGATCTTACTATGCTTCTATTGACCCTGTATCAGAGGGTAAAACAACTACATCAGACTCATTGTGCTCTATTTATGTTTACAAAAATGCTGTAGAAATAACAAGAGAGTCTCCAGAAGGAATAGAGCATATTATTGAAAAAGATAAACTAGTTGCTGCATGGTGTGGTAGATATGATGACATAAATAAAACACATGAGCAATTACAATTAATAATTGAATGGTATAATGCTTGGACTGTAGTGGAGAATAATATATCATTGTTTATTCAATATATGATATCAAAGAAAAAACAAAAATATCTTGTACCAAAACAACAAATTCTTTTTCTAAAAGATATAGGATCAAATAAAACAGTATACCAAGAATATGGTTGGAAGAATACAGGAACATTGTTTAAATCTCATTTGATATCATACGCTATTGAATTTTTAAGAGAAGAAATTGATGAAGAATTAGATCAGGATGGTAATACTATTAGTAGCACTTTAGGTATTGATAGAATACCAGACCCCATGTTGTTAAAAGAAATGCTAGCATATCAACCAGGCGTTAACGTGGATAGGTTAGTATCATTTGCAGCCTTAATTGCATTTGTCAAAGTTCAACAGTCAAATAGAGGATATTTGAAGATTAAAGAAACAGACTCTTCCTTGGAAAAGTCACAAAATTTGTATAAATTAAAGTATAGTCCGTTTAAAAATATAGGACGTAAGAAGTCAGCCTTATCAAAGAAAGGAAAAAGAAGCGGATTTAAAAATTTTAGATAATGAAGGTATTTAATGCATTGCAGCTAAAAAATGGTGCTAAAGGTGAAGGTTATCCAACCTCATCTAGTTTAACGCAACCAATACAATTTTTACCAGCCAAGAAAAAAAATGATGATTGGTATGCTTGGAATATTGATTGGCTTGAACTACAAGGTATTGAGTTTATACGGCAAAATGCTAGAAAACTTTTAAAAAACTATAAACTAGCCAAAGGCATTATTGATAAGTCAGATTATATTGTAGAGGAAGATAATGACTACAAAGAATTAATGGATGTTTTGACAAAGGAAGATCAAAGTGCCTTAGAGCTAAAGTTTTATCCAATAATACCAAATGTAATCAATGTATTAACTGGAGAATTTTCTAATAGATTTTCTAAAGTTCAATTTAGAGCAGTTGATGACACGTCATATAATGAAATGCTTGAGGACAAAAGGGCAATGGTTGAAGAGAACTTATTAGCTGATGCAACCGCAAAGCTTGTAGCAAAGATGGTAGAAATGGGAATGGACCCATCATCTGAAGAAGCTCAACAGCAATTAAATCCAGAAGCTATAAAATCTCTTCCAGAAATAGAAGACTTTTTTTCTAAAGATTATAGAAGCTTGGTTGAAGAATGGGCTTCACATCAGCTAAAAGTTGATGAAGAAAGGTTTAAAATGCAAGAGCTTGAAGAAAGGGGCTTTAGAGATATGCTCATAACAGACAGAGAATTTTGGCATTTTAAAATGCTAGAAGATGATTATGATGTTGAGCTTTGGAATCCTGTTTTAACATTTTATCAAAAATCTCCTGATGTTAGATATATTGCTAATTCTAATTATTCAGGTAAAATTGATTTAATGACTGTATCTGATGTAATTGATAAATATGGTTATTTAATGACAGAAAAACAATTACATTCACTTCAAGAAATATATCCAGCTAGATCTGCACAATACCAAGTTAACGGTATGCAAAATGATGGTTCTTACTATGATCCTTCAAGATCTCATGCATGGAATACAGAAATGCCAGGTTTGGCTTACAGACAATTTGTAAGCAATTGGTCAGATGATCCAGCCAGAGGCGGGGATATTGTTAGCATGATTCTAAATGAAGGAGAAGATGTTGGTGTATGGGGTGAATCAGAACTAATGCGTGTTACAACTACATACTGGAAAACGCAACGTAAACTTGGCCATCTTACTAGAATTAAGGAGAATGGTGAAATGATTCAGGAAGTGATTGATGAAAATTATAAAGTCACAGAAAAACCTATATATGATAATACCATCTTTAAGCAAAAAACTAGAGAAAATTTATTGCAAGGAGAGCATATTGATTGGATATGGATTAATGAAGTTTGCGGAGGGGTTAAAATTGGACCAAATCTTCCAGCGTTTTGGAGATCAAACATGGGAGATAATATAAATCCAATATATCTCGGAATTAACAGAACTAAACCAGGTAGAATACCATTTCAGTTTAAAGGAGATTCTACACTTTATGGATGCAAACTTCCAGTTGAAGGTAGAGTATTTTCAGATAGAAATACTAAATCAACATCTCTTGTTGACTTAATGAAGGCATATCAAGTAGGTTATAACATGGTTAATAATCAAATTGCTGATATACTTGTTGATGAACTTGGTACAGTTATTATGTTTGATCAGAACGCCTTACCTAGACACTCAATGGGCGAAGACTGGGGAAAACATAATTATGCAAAAGCATATGCAGCTATGAAAGATTTTAGCATGCTTCCTTTAGATACTTCTATTACAAATACAGAGAATGCTACTAATTTTAATCATTATCAAACTCTTAATTTAGAGCAAACCAATAGAATAATGTCTAGAATACAGCTAGCTAATTATTTTAAACAACAAGCATTTGATGCAATAGGTGTAAACCCTCAACGTTTAGGTGCGCCTATGGGCCAAGAAACAGCAACTGGTATTGTAAATGCAATGAATCAATCATATGCGCAGACAGAAATGTATTTTACTCAACATGCAGATCAGCTTATGCCAAGAGTTCATCAAATGAGAACTGACTTAGCTCAATTTTATCAAAGCACCAAACCTAGTGTAAGATTAAGTTATATTACTAGTGAAGCTGAAAAAGTAAATTTTGTAATTAATGGTACAGATTTATTAATGCGTGACTTCAACATATTTACTACAACTAAGGCAAATCATAGACAAATCTTAGAACAGCTTAAACAAATGGCTATTCAAAATAATACTACAGGTGCTAGTATTTATGATCTTGGTAATATTATTAAAGCTGAATCAATTGCAGAAGTATCAGACATTCTTAAAGATGCTGAAATGAAAACTCAAGCTCAGAAACAACAAGAAATGCAGCAACAACAGCAAATGCAACAAGAGCAATTACAAGCTCAACAGCAACAAGAACAAATGAGAATTCAAGCTGAAGCTGAAGAAGCTGAGAAAGAAAGGCAGAAAGATATTACAGTAGCTGAAATAAGATCTGCTGGATATGGCGCTCAATCTGATATTAATCAAAATCAAGTATCAGACTTTAAAGATGCTATGAATGATATGAAAGAAACAGCACGTTATAGAGAGCAAATGGATCTCAATAGAACTAAATCTGTAATAGAACAGCAGCAAAATAAATCTAAAATGGATATAGAAAGAGAACGTCTTAGAACTCAACAGTCTGTAGCAAATACACAATTACAAATAGCTAGAGAAAATAAAAATAAATATGACGTTCAAGCTAAAAAAGAAGCTAAGAGCAAAAAGAAAAAATAACGTTAGCTATAATACTGCAAAAAATTTTAAATAAAGTTCAAATAATTTAAGTTTATTTGAAATCTTTGTTTTATATTATATATGATAGTTCATTTGAATTTTAAAAACCAACAATTATGAGTGAAACAAATAACATGGAAGAAACCACAGTTACTAAAGAAGAAATTAACATTGATGAAGTGTTTGGCGGTGCAGACGCTGGCAGTGTAACATTGCCAGAAGAAGAAACAAAAAAGCCTAATATTTTTGATAGAACAACTTCACCTGCAGACTTTAGCTTTACAGAACCTGTAAACAAAGAAGAGTCAGCAGATGAAGAGTCAGTAGATGAAGAAACAGTAACCAAGGAACCAGAAGAAAATACCGAAGCAATAAAAGCTACAGGTGAGGATATATTAGATAATATGTCTTTAGATGATAATACTGAAGTAGAAGAAGTTAAAGAAGAAACTAGAGGTAGAAAATCAATCAATGGTGTAGGAGATATAATCAATAAAATGGTTAAATCAGAAAAATTATTTGCTTTTGATGATGATAAATCTATAGAGGAATATTCTGCAAAAGATATTGAAGAACTTCTAGAAGCTAATTTAGAAGAAAGAGCTAATCAAGTTAGAAGAGAAACTCCTAAGCAATTTTTTGAAGCTCTTCCAAATGAATTAAAAGTTGCCGCTCAATATGTAGCAAATGGCGGTACTGACATGAAAGGATTATTTAGAACACTAGCACAGGCAGAAGAAACCTTTGAAATAGACACTTCTACAGAAAGAGGGCAAGAAAGAATTATAAGCGAGTACTTACAAAGTACAGGTTATGGTACACCAGAAGAGATCCAAGAAGAGATTGAAATATGGAAAGATTTAGGTAAGCTTGAAAAGCAAGCTATGAAGTTTAAACCTAAATTAGATAAGATGCAAGAAAAAGTTGTTGCTAGAAAACTAGAAGAACAACAACTGAGACAAAATCAACAGGCAGAAGCATCTAAACAATACATGAACAATGTATACCATACATTACAAGATGGTACATTAAATGGAATGAAACTAGATAAAAAGACTCAGTCTTTATTATATAATGGTTTAGTTCAACCTGCATATCCATCTGTAAGCGGAAAGAATACAAACTTGCTGGGACATTTATTAGAAAAATATCAATTCCAGGAGCCTAATTATCCATTAGTAACTGAAGCACTTTGGCTATTAGCTGATCCAAATGGCTATAAAAAAAGAATCATGGATATGGGTGCTCAAAAGAGTGTAGAAAAAACTGTTAGACAGCTTAAAACAGAACAAGCTAGCAGAGGTTCTGCATCTTTAGGTGTATCTGAAAAAGAAAAGGAAACTAAAACCAAAAAGAAAAGAATACCCAAACCAACAAATATTTTTAAAAGATTTTAAATTTTAATCAATAAATAAATAACAAACAAAAAACAATCAATTATGGCAACTCCAGTTTTAAACAATGGGATCTTTTTGAGAGACACAAGCTACAAGGCTTCATCTCACATTGATTCCTATCACTTGTCTCAGATGCTTGGTTCTTCAGAACCTATGGATATGGGGCCGGTTGATCTATGGGCAATGACACAAAAAGTAGAAATGCCCCTTTACCAGATGGCTTCATTTGGTGGAAAGAATACCATTATGGTAGACAACGCTCGTGGTGAGTACAAATGGCAAACACCAATTGCTCAGGATCTTCCTTTTATTGTTTCTGATGTAGAAACTGTAAATGATCTTGGTGCTGATGGTACTACTTTTAGAATTAAGCTTTCTAAAAGATCATTTGGTCACGGAGATATTATTACTTATGATAAGTATAATGGTCTTGAAATGTACATTACAGCAGAAGATATTATTCCTGCAGGTGATGGTTTCATTTACACGGTTCAATTAGTAAATAACAACAACGCAGCTAGTTTAGATGCAAGCCTTTATTTAGTTCCTGGAACTAAGTACTTTAGAAAAGGTTCTGCAAGAGGTGAATATGGTGAAAGATTCTCTGACTTAGAGATGGGATCTGGATTCCGTGAATTCTACAACTTTGTAGGAGGAGCTGAAGCTCACGTTCACTATTCTATTTCTTCTAGAGCAGATCTTATGATCAAAGGTGGAATGAATTCAGATGGTACTGTTCCTGTAACAGAGATCTGGAGAAACTTTAACCAAGATCCTAACAATCCTTCTGTTTCTTCTATTGAAGAATTAGTAGCAAGTATGGGTAAAGCAGGTGCTAGAGAAGCATTTGAAAGTGGCGCATTATCTAGAACTTTCGTTACAAACATGGAAGCAGCGCATCTTTCTAAGATTGCAAATGATATTGAGACTTACCTAATGTGGGGTAAAGGTGGTAGAATTAGACAAGACGGTCCAGATGATATTAGATTATCAGTTGGTCTTTGGTCACAGTTGGATAACTCATTTAAAAGAGTATACAACAAGTCTAGCTTTACACTTGATATGTTTAAATCTGAACTTTACAATTTCTACCAAGGAAAAGTTGAGTTTAAAGGGCCAGACCCACAGAGACAACTTATCGTACAAACAGGTATTGGTGGTATGCAATTAATCAACAAAGCTATTGCTAATGAAGTATATGGTTCTGGATTAGTTCAAAATGCTTCTGATATTGGTGCGGTAACTGGTAAAGGAATGGACTTAGACTTTGGTTTTGCTTATACAAGCTTTACTATTCCATTCTTAGCTAACGTTAAGTTTGTACTTAACCCAGCATTTGATAACTTACACACTAATGATATTGAGAATCCATTAATTGATGGAAGACCATT
>Ga0098037_1000344_pt1 | contig 25260 bp, 32 predicted proteins | sample 5_EtaG_FD_75050 | JGI IMG/M metagenome (GOLD analysis project Ga0098037, IMG submission 75050) | Marine viral communities from the Subarctic Pacific Ocean - 5_ETSP_OMZ_AT15132 metaG | ecosystem: Environmental > Aquatic > Marine > Oceanic | place: Pacific Ocean | collected 2015-01-08 | reverse complement strand
GCGGCTACGCAACTGTCTCACTTGTCAACTGTCAAGGACTGGCAGATAAGTGAGGCCATTAAGCGTCTTCGCAACGGCGGCCCCGCTTAAGGCGGGCCGCCTAAGCTAGACGCATGGGGGGTTCATATGTGGGTTCTGATGACTGCCCTTGCAGTCCAGTCTTGTCCTTTGATTGCTGACCGGTTTAGGGTTGATAGGTTCCCGGTCGATCGTGGGACGTACTCTGAAGGTTCGTGCTTGAGTGATGGGTACTCTATCGAGTGCTCCTACTTTGACACCCGAGACCAGTGCATGCTTGAAGATTGCGGATCGGTGACGTTCCACAACTTCAGCGGCCGCCGCAAGATATTAGCTTACGACCACTATTACGACCTGTCTTGCAGCATCGATGGCATGGACTACACCCTTCGCCAAAGCGACCATCCTTGCCTGAAAGTGACAACCTGCTTCGATGACAATCGTTTCACCCTGACTGTGCGGGGCGTGGTTTGGGGCACCCAGTCCACCACCGTAAGCTGGGAGGTTCTTGGCCATTTGCGTGCTGACTTGAACAATGATGGGTATGTCGATGGCACAGACTTGGGAATTCTGTTTGGATACTGGGGGTCAGACGAAGCTGACTTGAATGGGGATGGCCAAGTGGATGGCCAAGATATTGGGGTGCTGCTGACGCAATGGACATAGACCCGGAAGAATGCTTGGTTGTATCTCTTTGGCTTGCTGGCAGGCTGTCCGGTCTGTTTCCGAAGTGGTCGCACCATGAGCTTCTTTCTGAAATCTACGTGATGTACAACGAGCGAATCGACCGGTGGGACCAGCGTCGCGGGGGTCTGGCATCCTTTGGGCTGGGTACGTTCAAGGACCCGCTGATGGCTAGGTATCTGAAGGACCAAGGTATTCGCGTTAGAAGATCAAGAGGCAAGCCGAGAGAATATCTGTGGCCGAAGCCTCTGCCCTTGGATATGTCTTGTGAAGACTCTTTATCGATAGACTTCCCTTGGCACATCTTTACGCCAAGAGAGAGGGGCTTCATACAGATGAAGGTCCTTGGAATGACTGCTACTGGCATAGGCTTGCACGAGTCGATTTCTCAGCCAACCATGTGCTCGTTGTTCAAGAAAATCAAAGACAAACTGTCGTGGTCTTTCATGGATGTTTGAAGCAATAAGTTGCATATTCATACGTCTAGCTTTAGACTGACAACGGGACTCGTTTGGTCGGGACTCTGTGTGAACTACCATGGATGCAGCCCGTCGAAAAGCTCGTGCTGATTGGTATGCTCGTCTCAAGGAAGAGAACGAGGAGCTGTGGTGTCGGGCCGAGAACAAGTCTGAATCTCTGGAAAGCGAGGCGAGGTCTTTGCCCCCGGGCGAACGCCTGACAGCATCCGAACGTGCAGACATCGTAGACCAGATAACCGGGTGTCTCGATGACCCTGACCACCTTGAACAAATCAAGGCTTATCGGTCGGAGATGATCGAGAAGAGCAAGCAGACAAAGGCCAACCGTCGTAAGAGCCGAGAAGAGATTATTCGTGACGAGACACGACAGGTGATAAATGGTTCCTCGTCGGAACCATCCACGCCGACTGGGAACTCTTCTGATGATCGAAGGCCGTCAGAAGATTCCCTTTCGGTAGTGGGCGACCCTAGAGATGTCTTGTGGGCGATGGAGAACCTTGGCAATGAGGGAGTTCTTCGTGCTGGTGCCCCTTCTGGGACCGCTTGGACTTTGCTTTCTGCTGGCCGTAAAAACCCTGATAGTCTCCTGCGTCTTTATCAGCAGGTGTGCATTCCAAACAAGAAGGACCTAGAGGAAGCGGCCAACGAAGAAGAAGCCTTTGACCATCTTGATGATGTGCTCAGCAGGGTTATTGCTATTGCGGAAGGCTCGTTGCAATGATTGCAACCAGAGACATACCTCCGTTTGATGCCCTCGCCAACGCAAAGTACCGAAGATCGATACTCAGGGAAGCGAGGGATGACAAAGTCTTTCAGGCATGCGTGAAAGAACTTTGCCGCCGGGACGTTACATTCTGGATCAGCACGTTTGGAATAACGTATGACCCACGGCTCAAGTGCCCGCTTACGCCGTTCTCGCTTTATGAATTCCAGAAAAAGGCTGCACTGTCAGTCTCGGAGGCTATCAATGACGGAGAAGATATCTGTATCGCAAAGAGCCGTGACGTGGGTGCGTCTTGGCTGTGCCTTGCCGTTCTACTGCATCGCTGGCTGTTTGAACCCGATCAGGCGATTCTGCTCGTCTCTCGAAACGAAAGTTATGTCGATGGCAGAGGCAATCCGAAATCCCTCTTCTGGAAAATAGACACACTGCTTGGGCATCTTCCAATCTGGATGACGCCAAGGTTTGAGCGGAAAAGCCTGACAATCAGAAACCTTACGAACGGGAGCGTCATCGATGGCGAATCAACGACCGGCGATGTTGCTCGTGGTGATAGACGGACGTGTGTACTTCTTGACGAGTTTGCGGCGTTCGCTTCTGGCGATGATTTCAGAGCACTATCGTCAACGAGAGATGTTACGCCCTCGCGTATTTTCCTATCGACGCCGTGCGGTTCCACGAATGCCTTTGCGACGGTTGCGAAGAACCAGAGCATTCGGCAGGTGAGGATGCACTGGTCCGACCACCCCGTGAAGTCTGCGGGGGGTTACACCGATCCGAAGGGGCGGTTCAGGTCTCCTTGGTATGACAAGGAAGTGACTCGATGTGCCAGCCCCATTGAGGCTGCACAAGAGCTTGATATCGACTTCGCCGGGTCAGCTGGTGCTTTCTTTGATCACGAAAGACTGAATGAAATCTCCCGCAAGCATGTGAGGCCCCCGATTGTTCGGGGCGAAATGGAATACTCCCATGATTGCAAGAACGTCGATTTTCAGTTAAACAACAAGGGCAGACTCCATCTCTGGTTCCAGCCCGATGCTTCTGGCATGCTGCCGAGGGATCGAAAGTATGTGGTTGGGGTGGACATCGCGGCTGGAACTGGGGCTTCTAACTCATGTCTCTCTATTGCAGAGAACAAGACGAGGGAGAAGGTTGGAGAGTTTGCTGTGCCGGACATGCGTCCGGACCAGCTTGCCAAGTATGCGGTTGCGATTGCCAACTGGCTGCGTGATGACACAGGCCAGCCAGCACTCTTGTGTTGGGAAGCACAAGGCCCGGGCCGAATCTTTGGTGACGCGGTCGTTGAGCTTGGCCACAGAAACATCTGGTATCGAAAAGCTGAAGGCACTATTGCTCTTACGCCGTCCCGGCTTATGGGGTGGATACCTACCCGGGACACCAAACAGGCGTTGCTCGGTAGGTATCGCCGGTGTCTGTTTGGAGAAGACTTCATCAACCATTCGAGAGAGGCGATGATGGAGTGCCGTGAATTCATTTACGATTCAAGCGGCGGGGTTGAACACTCGCTGTCGATCAATGCGACTGACAAAAGCGGTGCCAAGTCCAATCACGGGGACAGAGTGATTGCAGACGCACTGGCTTGCTTGGCAATGGGCACCGGCTTTACGCCGGTAGTCCGTGAGAACGAAGTGCTTCCGGGGTCCCTTGCGTGGAGGAGACGGGAAGAAAAGAAAAAGAAGCGTCTTGTGGGAGCCGGTAGATGGCGATGAATAACGATTATCAAAGACTAAGAACAGCATTCGAGTGGTCGCGTCAGCGTATGACTCCCTTCAGGGAAAGACGTATGCGTGCACTCAAGTCTTACGCTGGGGGCAACTACGCTGATTCGAGTCGGCAAGCCAACCCGGTCAACCTCCTTGAGCTTGCGGCCAACATCTATCGACGCAACTTGGCCGCCAAGTCTCCAGTCGTTGACATTCGCTCAAGATCCAAGCAGGGCAAGAGCGTCGCCAAGAAGGCAGAGCTTATGCTCAATGCAATTCTTGCCGAGATGGACTTCGAGTCCAGCCTGACAAGGGTTGTGCATGACGCCATCTTTTCGATGGGCGTCATGAAGATTGGCCTGACAAGCAAGGCCGAAAGCAACATGCAAGGCGTGCTGCATGACGCTGGTCTTCCGTTCGCCGACCCGATCGACATGGACGATCTTGTGGTTGACATGCGGGCCAAGAGCTGGGAGACGCTTCAGTTTGTCGGAAACAGATTCCTGATCCCATACGAAATGGCAATGGAATCAGACCTCTATGACTTCGGAAGCAACTCGCCTGCCGAGTCTAGGTCCACGCCCTACAACGAGTACGGCGACCCCAAGGCACTGACCTTGTCTCGGTCCACGAACGGGATGTACGATGACACCCGTGCCGAGCCAGTCATCGAGCTTTGGGAGTTGTACCTCCCGTTTGACAAGAAGGTGTGCACCTTCAGGTGTGATGATGGCGGGACGCCCATGTTCGACTTCCCGGTCAGGGAAGTTGAATGGGACGGCCCGGAAATTGGTCCGTACATCATGCTCTCGCTTGGGGATGTCCCGGGACAGATCATGCCGCTGCCTCCGGTAGCCAGCTTGATTGACCTGAGCGAGGCAATGAACAGGACTGTCAGAAAACTGGTTCGTCAGAACGACAGATCAAAGGTGGTCGGTATCGTCGCAGCCGGGGCTGAGGATGATGGGGAGAGGGTTCTCGAAGCCAATGATGGCGACATGATTCGCAGCGACAGGCCCGAGGCCACTAGAGAGTTGAAGTTCGGAGGTATTGACCAAAGCGGTCTTGCCTTCGCTCTTCAGCTCAGAGACCTGTTCAACTATGTGGGCGGCAACCTTGACACCATCGGCGGACTCGCAGCCTCTGCAAGTACCCTTGGTCAGGAAGAACTGATCAAGGCAAGCTCTTCCCAGAAGATCCAAGAGATGCAGGCCAAGGTGACACAGTTCACCAAGAAGTGCGTCGAAAGCATTGGCATGTGGGCATGGTATGACCCGACAAAGACCTACACGCTGGTCGAAGAGTTTGGGGCAACCGGGATCGAAGTTGAAATCCCGCTGACACCAAAGGAGCGGGAAGAGTCCGAGTTCTTTGATCTGAACTTTGACATCACCCCGGGGAGCCTGCAAGAGACAACCAGTGCCGAGCGGGCGAACACCTTGAGTTCGGTCATGATGAACTACATCGCCCCGCTTGCACCGGCAATGCAGCAGCAAGGAGTGCAGATCGATGTTCCTGCGTTCGTCGGCCACATGGCGGAGCTGACAGGAGTGCACGAGATCACCGACCTGATTGTTCCGGTTGGAGGTAATCTTGACCCCACAGGAGCGGTTAATGCTGCTAATCTGTCCACGTCTGACGCAATGCAGCCAAAGACGCAACGTGAATACATTCGCCGGAACATACCTACCGGCGGCACAAGATCGTCGCGTGACGCTGCAATGACGCAGATATTGGCTGGCGGTGCACCGGGGCCGGGTGCAGAAGACGCTTTATCAAGACCTATGCAAGGCCCATTGGGTTGACAAATGCCAACGTATTGCTATAAAAATGAAGAAACGGGCGAGACTCAAGACCTGACAATGTCTGTCAGCGAAATGTGTCACCTGCAAACTGGCGAGCATATCGAGATTGATGGGGTCAAGTGGAGACGCGATTACGATTCAGAAGGCAAGACCCGGGTTTCGACTTCGAAGGGTTGGCCGATGGTCAGCGAATCGCTTGGAACCCACCCCGATAAAGTCGATGGATTGCAGAAGGATCTCGAAGGATTGGGCTGCGGAAAGGTTCAATTCACACCAGATGGAGCCATGAAGATAGAGAGTCACGCACAAAGACGCAAGATTCTCAAAGCCATGGGAAAGCAGGACAAGTATGGATATGACTGAAAATAATCCCCAAGAACGAAATCAAAAGCCTCCAGCGACGTTCGATCATAAAGATCCGTACTCGGTAAGGCTTGACGCCCCTGCCGAGCCAGCGGTGGAAGAATCGACAGAACCCGCAGTCACGCCAGAACCGGTCGTGCCTGCGGCACCAAGTATCAACTCCTCAGTGGATGACGCAAGTGATGAAGAAATCCCGCCTGCCATTCCCATTGAGATGAAGGAGACCCTCGGAGATTACATCGACGAGGATCTCGCAACCAACGTGAAAGCGTTGGTAGACAAGGTGGCCAACCTCGAAAGCCAGCTCAGAACTGAGCGGCAGCGAGCGAGTGCCGCCAAAGAAACCGCCAGCAAGGCGGATCAGTTTTCCGGGATCTGGAACTCAGAGTCTGGGAAATACGGGGATGTCCTCGCCAGCGAGTCTGCCAAGGGCCGCGTTCAGGGTGCCATTGAGGTGCTCCGTGCCGGTTACAAAGCGTCGGGCATGGATGTCCCAGCCGAAGCGGCTCTCTTTGAGAAGGCCGTTTCATCTGAGTTCGGTGCCTCGATGGTCGAGGCCCGAGAAAAAGTTATCACCGAAAAGGTGGAAGCTAGGCAGAGTCAATTCGTGAGCCGTGGTGCAACAAACAATGCTATCAACGAAAGGCCCGAAGAACGGGCAGCGAAAGCAGTGCACCGAGCGATGCAGGAAAAGGGCTTGATCTAGCTTGGCCTTGAGGAGTTGAATTCAAATGTCTATTTCAGCAAGTGATCTGGGCGATCTGATCAAGACTACCCAGAAGGAACTGGGCGAGCTTCGGTACACCGATCTCTCCCACGATCTCCAGTATTACCTCGCACTCTCCAACCTCATGCAGGAAAGTGCTGTGACTTTCGAGGCAGGTCCCTCCATCCAGTGGAACCTGATGACCTCCAACAGTGGTGCTGCCAAGCAGACCTCGCTCTTCGCGGTTGACTCCGTGAACGTGGGTGATGTCATGGCGACTGCCGAGATTCCTTGGCGACACACGACCACCAACTACGCAATCGAACGCCGCGAAATCGCAATGAACCGCGATCCTCGCCGCATCGTCGATCTCGTCAAGGTCCGTCGTAACGACGCCATGGTCTCTCTGACCGAGCACATGGAAGAGCAGTTCTGGCGTATGCCTCCCGCAGGCAACGACCTGAATATGTACGGTGTCCAGTATTGGGTGTCTGACAACGCGGGTGCCACTGCACCCGGCACCCTTGGTCAGGCTTCATTCGGTTTCACCGGCGGTCTTCCGAACAACGGTGCAACTACGGTTGCAGGCATCAGTCCGACCGATGTTCCTCGTTGGCAGAACGGCCTCGGCTACTACGACGAAAAGGATCTTGATGGAAGTGTTACTGGTACTGATTGGGGTGGAAATCAGTTCCCCAACTTGACAGTTCTTCAGTGCATGAAGGCTGCCTACACCAAGTGTAACTTCAAGCCCATTCCGAATGCCCAGTACCCATCGTACAACCCGACCCCCGACAAGTGGGGTATCTACGCTGGATATGACACGGTTGCTGGTCTTGAAGCAATTTCATATCGCCTCAACGACGCAGTTGTAACCCGTGATGTTGGTCACGAAGCGGGTGGCGTGAACTTCCGTGGTGTGCCTGTCACCTACGTTCCATACCTCGATGGTGTGACTAACGCCGACGGTGAGGGCTACCCCATCTACTTCTTGAACTGGGGAAGTTTCCGTTCGGTCCTGCTTTCGGGCGAGTACCTGAAGGAACAGGGTCCCGAGACCGCACCTAACCAACACACCGTGTTCACTACTCACATCGATGCGACCATGAACATCCAGTGTGTCGATCGTCGCCGTAACGCACTCGTCACTGCTGGTCCGGTCGTATTCGCCTGATCTGAAAGGAACTAAATTATGGCTTCTATTGTTACCGTGAACCGAGGTGCCCAGTCCGGGACGCCATTCGGTTTTAATTCGGGTCAGAAAGACGCAGACCGTGGGTCAGCATTCTTCACTGACTTTTATGAGCTTGGGCCAATTGCTGTTGGTACAGACTTTGCTCTCGTTGATGGCGACGGCGGTGTTCTTCAGAATAGTTCTGGGGCTGACGCAAGCCACTGCGGTACTGACAAGATTTATACTGGTGCACTTGACAGCACCATGTCATTCGCTTGTCGATTCAAGATGTCAGCGAGAACCAATGGCGATATTGCCGGGTTCGGAATGGCTCCCGCAAGCAATGCTGCACTGAGCGGCCAAACGACTCGTCTTGGCTTCACTATCACTCAGGCTACAGCTGTTGCAGATGACACCGTTAGTGTAGAGTTTGATGACGCTACCACTGACGGCACAACTGTCATTACTACTGCTGGACTTCCTGATGGCTACGACAGCACCAACTACCATACCTATGGTGTTGAGCTGACCCGTGACAGCCAAGGCGGCGTTGATCGGAACCGGGCCGCTTTCTACGTTGACGGAAAGTTGATCAAGGAAGTGGTTGGAAGTGGGGCAGCAATGCCTGCACACAAGTGGATGTGCTACCAAGGTGCTGAAACATCCTTGGCTACTTTCGATTGGCTTTCATTCAGTGGGCCTCGGCCTTCCTGATTGATCAGATAATTCAAGGCCCGCACGGGACTCAACCCCGTGCGGGCCATTTACCAAAGGGGTTTTCATGTCTACCATCGTTACACTTGGCCGTGGGGCACAGTCAGCAACACCCTTTGGGTTCAATGCTGGCGACACTTCAACCGAGCGAGGCTCGGCATTCTTCACTGACTTTTATTCTCTTGAGCATTTTTCCACCACCTCCAGCTTTCCTTTGATTGACGGTGCGTGCGGCTTGGCGAAGCAGAGCGTTAGCGGGGCGGGTGCCTCAAAGCTGGCGACCAAAGATATATTTGTCCAAACGGAAAACTCTGCAATTTCCTTTGCTGCAAGACTCAAGGTGACAGGCTCTGCTTCGACCGATTATTTTAACATCGGCATGACTGATGAAATGGCGAGCACAATCGGTGCGGCTTCAGACAACTTTGGTTTCCGCCTGCGAAACCACGACACGAACGCCTTGACGATTTCGTTCGATGATGCAACAACTGATCCCGGGGTTGTCGATCTGGTGGCTGGCTCGCAGCTTCCGTCTGATTATGCGGCAACAGACTTTCATGTGTATGGCGTTGAGTTAATCAGACAAAACGGAACCAACACTTGCAGCTGGTTTGTTGACGGTAAAAAAGTCTACACGCTTGTCAGCACGCCTGAGTCCCAGTTGCTGCTTAATCCGCTGATGTTTGCAATGTGGTCTGACAGCGGAGATGTGCAAACGCAATATGCAACTGTTGACTGGGCTTCGGTTTCGATGCCGCGAGTTTGAGAGGATAAATCATGAGTAGCGGAATCACATCTGCCGTACAAGTTATTGCCACTGCTGCAATGTCGCCCGTTGAGGGCAGCCAGCTCAGCGGAAACATTGATCCGGAGAATTACTCAACCTGCTTCGACGATCTTTACGGCGATGGGCTTGTTGATGGGTCGGGAACCCATGGTCTGGTCGATGGCCTTTCGGGCCAATTCAGAATCCAAACGACCGGGAATGGCAACTACGCCAAGATGGAAGTTGGGGCAGTAGACAACATTGCAGTGAGGTACAGTGGGCTGTCAGGCAGGTCTGACCCTGCCATGCTGAGTTGGCGGTACAAGGCTCCGGCTCCGATAGCTGAAGAAGAGGGCCGATGGCAACTGATGGTCGCAAACGAAAATGCCTCTAACCCAACTAATGGCGGAAGCAACAGCACGATTGGTGTGCAGATTTGGGTAAGGAAAAAGACAGTAACAATCGATGGGGTTGTAACAGATTATTCCTACATGGTTTTCAGGCTGTTGTCTAATGTCACAGACGCTGGAATTCCCGCATCGGCCGTAGTCTGGACTGACAACGAGGATGTGTATGCTGCCGGAGACGGATCAGGAAGCAATACCGAGGCCCTTGCTCCTGAAGGGTACAGTTACTACGACAGGTTTCATGACTACACCATCCGGCTCCAGATGACATCGGCCGCCAATCTGTCCGCCTCGCTGTACATCGACGGGCATCATGTGAAAACACTTGAGGCTGCTGTGCCCATTAATAATTTGGCGGTCCGAATGCACGGCGCAATCGAGGGCGCAGGCTTTGCCAGTAAAAACGCCCTGCTCGATGCCGTGAGTATTCACCAATCTAGGGTTTGAAAGGGAAGCCATGACTAAGCGTGGGCTTTACGCCAACATCAATGCGAAGAAGAAGGCAGGAAAAAAGATGCGAAAGAAGGGCGACAAGGGAGCACCTACTGACGCAGACTTCCGGCGATCTGCAAAGACTGCCAAGAAAACAAGGAAGAAAAAGTGATGGCTAAAAAAACCAAAAAGAATTTTAAGCCGCACATGATGTATTCCAAAACCGGAACCGCGAAGATGGCTAGTACCTACGAATCACATTTGGCCCTGAAGAAAAAAGGCTATGGCCACACGAAGCCAGCTTCCAAAAAAACAACAAAGAAGAGGGTGAAAAAAAGTGGCTATTGAATACAGAGGCGAAAAGTTTTCTGGGTACAACAAGCCCAAGCGAACGCCGGGGCATGCGAAGAAGTCTCACGTTGTTCTCGCAAAGCAGGGTGACAAGGTGAAAATGATCCGGTTCGGCGAGCAGGGGGCAAAGACCGCAGGCAAGCCGAAGGCTGGCGAGTCCGATAAAATGAAAGCCAAGAGGAAGTCATTTAAGTCACGCCACGGCAAGAACATAGCCAAGGGCAAGATGTCTGCGGCGTACTGGGCAGATAAAACAAAGTGGTAGGGTAGTTGACAAAGCCTCCTGAATGGGTACAATAACCCGCAATGGAAGGCTACTACGAAAATCCCGCACTGTCCCATAGCCGCTTGAAAGAGATCCGGAAGAGTCCGGGGCACTTCAAGTACGCGATGGATAACCCCTCCCCCTCGACCGATGCGATGAATCTCGGATCACTGGTGCACGCCATGGTCCTTGAGCCACACACGGTTGAGGGTTCTTTTTTGAAGATGCCAAAGATCGATAGGCGGACCAAAGAGGGCAAGGAGCAGTACGCCCTGTTCCAGTCTGAGGCGATGGGCAAGTGCTGCGTGTCGCCTGCTGACTGGAGCACTGCGGAGAGGATGTCCGCGTCCGTTCTTTCGCATCCTGTTGCATCCAAGATTCTTGATGACGCTGTTGCCCATGGGCAGGTTGAGAAGGAATACTTCTGGGATGACAGCAGGTTTGGAGACACCATTGCGAGGAAGGCAAAGGTTGACGGGCTTTGTTCGAGCGACCATCATGGGATGAGCTGCCCCCTTGTCGATCTCAAGACAACAATGGACTCGTCTCCGTTCGCCTTCAAGAGGTCGATCACCAAGTTTTCATACGCCACGCAGATGGCGTATTACCGAGAGGCTGTTGCATCATCTGGAGTAGCATCGTCTGGTGCCTTGATCATCGCGGTGGAAAAGAAGGCACCGTATGCAACCGGCGTCTACCGCCTGACTTCTGAAACAATCGACCGTGCAGATTCGGTCGTTAGAAAGTGGCTTCAGACTTATGCAGATTGCGTGTCTGCTGGCGTCTGGCCTTCATTTTGGGACCTCGAAGAGGTCGAAGTTCCCGACTGGTTTATCTCAGAGAATGGAGTATCTGAATGAAAAACATTGGAGCGGCCCTGCTTGTGGCCCAAAGCAAAATCGTCGGCGTCGGAAAGGATGCCAAGAACTCATTTCAAAACTATGACTACGTCTCGGCTGAGACAATGATCACAGAGTGCCGCAAGGCCCTGCACAAGGCCGGGCTTCTCTTCTGTCGCAAGTCATGGACCATGACCGAAAACAGCACGGTCATGTCTGACTACATTCTCTCACACCCGGAGTCCGGAGAAGAGATGGAAGTCAAGAATGAAATGGTTGTGCCACCGAACCAGAAGCAGCTCGACAAAGCTGTGCTGGCAGCCCTGACCACGGGGATGAACTACACCCTGCGTGACCTCTTGCTGATCCCTCGTTGTGAGAATGATCAGCCGGAGATTGACATGATGCCGCCCGCGTCTAACAAGGTTGAAAAAAAAGTAAGCGAAATTAAGGCAAAGCCTGTTGCCACAAAGGGTGATCCGGAGCTGTCCCGCAAGGGCCTATCCGCAGCACTTGCATTCGTGTTCGGCATGAAGCCCGACGCGAAGGCTTACGAGGAGGCACTCCTCCGTCACGCAGAGACCAAGTATGAAAAGTCTTTTTCGTCGGCAGAAGAGCTGCCTGAAGAGTACATCATGAGGGTGCTGGAGGCCCACGATGTGGATTACAAAGAACTTCCAGCTGGAGCACGAAAATGAGTGGATACGAAATGAAGGATATGTCGGGAACCCTTTTCCGAGAAGAAGAGAAGAACAAGGAAACGTCCCCTGATTTCACCGGCAAGGTCATGGTTCGCGGGGAAACCCTCCGCATCGCTGGCTGGCTGAAGCAGTCCAAGGGCGGCAAGCCGTACATCTCTCTTGCGATCTCTGAGCCAAGGGAAAAGCAGCAGGAAGCTGCCCAAGCAGCTCCCGCTGCAAAGCCGAAGGCCAAGGGGTTTGATGACCTTCCTTTCTGATTGGAGTAGTTATGTCTGACAAGAATCAGTGGCTGACAATTACAGACTTCGCAAACAGACTTGGCCTTTCCAGATACACAGTCGTAAATCTGGTCAAGACCAAGAAGCTCCAAGTCTTCAACATTTCTCCGGGGGCAAAGCGGCCAACGTACCGCCTTCCCCAGAAGGAACTGAATGTTGCCTTGGATTTGATGCGAACTACAGTCTTTCCAGATGATACGCAGGGAGGCGTTGATGATGGAACCCAACGAGCCGAGGCCACAGTACGAAACGAATGAAGACATCGGCAACGAAGCTCGGGCTGTCCCCGCAATAGAGTCCGCTCTAGGCGGGGAGGCCCGGAAGCTGCCGAAGAATCACTACGCCGACTTTGTGGTTGTTGATGCGAAGGCTAAGATTATTGCCTTCGTTGAGTTCAAGCGACGGAATTTCAGCTGGGGTGATTACCCTACAGTGATGCTGTCGGCTGAAAAATTTGGAAAGCTCCGAGCGGTTGGCGGGCTGAGAGTTAGGTCGTACTTCGTGGTTGAGGCAAACGGGGGGGATGTGAGAGCTGTTGAGCTGACAAGGCCGGACTTAGATTTCAACGTCGAATACGGGGGCAGGACATTCAAGACCAGAGACTCATTCGATGTTGAGCCGGTCGCTCATCTTCTCGCAGATCAGTTTAGGAGAATCAAGTGAGTGTTCGATTGAAGAAGTCGAAAGCGGTCATGGCGGCAACGACCCTGTGCAATGGAAGGCCGGGCGACCTCGGAAGAACCGCTGACGAGTCGTACATGAAAGTGGTCTGGTCTGGGATCGTTTATGAGAACACGCCAGACATCACCTACCCAGAGCTAAGAAAGCTCGCAGGGGTTCGCTCGACTAGCCACGCTGGCGTGCACGGGTGGATTGAAAGATGGCGGCAGCTTGACTGGAGAATTCGTCATGCATGGCTCCTGCTTGCGGAGGCTTTGGGTGACAACGGGTTTTCTGTCCGGTCGTTTCAGATGGACATGGCCCAGATGCGAAGAGAGTTGATTGCAGAGAGAGCAACATTTAGGAGAAGCAATGGAAGCAAAGCATGACCCGTGGCAAACCCTTCGCGGTTTGTTTCCGAAGTGGGACCCCACCCCAGAAGAGACCAGCCTGTTCCGGAAGCAGTTTGGATCTCGCAGCCGGGAGGTGATGGTCACCGCCATTGAGAACTTCCGGATCGGATACAGGTACACCCAGCCAAATCTTGGCTCGATCCTGAAGGAGTATTCGGTGATCATGAACAACCGAAACTCCGCAGCCGACAAGGTGGCCAGTCAGTCGGAAGTTGACGATGCCGAATTTGTCCGTAAGGTGGAGTCTGACAACGCGAAGATTCTGTTTGACTTGGAGCTGCTTACGGATGAGCAGCTGGCTGATCTCAGGGAGGGAATGAAGAAAGCTCCCGGGGTCAGCATGATTTCAGGGAAAATGACCGGCTCTCCGGATAGCTGGTCTAGGGTGACGAGGGGGCTGTCATGGGTTCTAGCGGAGAAGATGGGTTTGATTGCTGGGAGTTCATCGTCAGGTCAACCCCAAGGCCCCAGCCCCGGCCGAGAATGACCCGGAAGGGGCACACCTACAATCCAAAGTCGGCAGACTTTTGGAAGATGCATGTAGGGCTTGCGGCCAAAGAGGCCCTAGAAGACGCCCCTACGCCATTCTCGGGGCCTGTCAGGCTTGAGTGTGAGTTCTACATGCCGAGGCCCAAACGCCTCAAGAAAGACCAGCTCAAGGTTCCTCACACGAAGCGTCCGGACGCTGACAACATACTGAAGAGCACCCAAGACGCATTGCAGATGTCTTCCGTTGTGACCGATGACTCGGTGTTTTACCACGTCACGGGGGTCAAGTATTACGCTGACCCAGACATGCAGGCTTGTGCCAAGATACGCATTATTCTTGAAGGACCGGCGTTAGAGGAGTAGACTGGTCTACGGGGTGTCCGGATGAAATCTGGCGATCGATATTGTCGCGGCCATTGGAAGGCGGTCATATGGCTGCTTGCTATGTCATGGGCGTTTGCGACTATTTGTGGATGCGGCAAGGCCAGAATCATACAAGAGACCAATGCTGTCTCAAGCCTTGCCCATTCGTCTATCGACAGTGCTTCGCAGATTTCTATTCTGTCCAGCAACCCCGCCGTCGTTTCTCACGCCAGAGACATCATCTCAAACCAAAGGAAGATTGTCAGCCGGACGGTGGAAATCGAGAGAGCGACCACCCACATGGAAGACAAGGCTGACGGCTATCTGAGTTGGTGGGGCGAGTTTTTTGTGGGGTCAGCGAACTCGATCAAGTGGCTGGGCATCGCCGCCGCTGCGGGGGTCGTGGCGTTTATTGGATTCAGGGCAAGGCTCTGGTCATTCATTGGGGGGTTCTTGCCATCAAGGAAAGAAAAGTGATTGGAATTTCTATTGTCTTGCCACTGCTGCTGCTTGGCTGCTGGAAGGCTTCTGACGTGCGGCTTGCCGATATCAACTCCAACGGGCGTGTGGGCGGCGACGATATCGATATACTTGTCAGCCAGTGGGGCCAATGCGGCACTGCTGACCTTGACCAAAACGGGGTTGTTGGGGTCGAGGACCTAGAAATTTTGTTATCGGAGTGGGGGACATGACTTCCAAATCTGACAAGGACGCCGTAAGATGGGACAAGATTGTCAATATCAGCCAGACAGTCGTGCTCATTCTTACAGTCGGAGCAGCATTCATGACCATTGGAGAGACAAAGCAGGAGATCACGGCTAATACAGAAAGTATCCGAGACCTTCGAGATGTCTCTGGCGACTTGGTCGAGGCAATGGTTGAAGCCACAGTCAATGACGCAAGGCACTTTGAGATGCTGACTGAGCTTCGCCGAAGGGTCAGCCTCCTTGAAAGGGTGGACAATCGATGAGCACAACGTACTTTAGCAATTCCAATCTCGGGATTACGAGGACTGAGCTTCGGGGTGAGATCGGGCGGTTCCTTGGGTACGGCCGGGTGTGGGCCAATTTGAACGACACCGCAAAGGAAGACTTGGATTCCATTATCAGGAGAGGGCTGCGGCAGTTCTACTCGCCGCCGCCCATAGCCGGGAACAGCCACGAGTGGAACTTCCTTCGCCCAACTATGGACCTGACGCTTGAGGCTGATGTCGCAAAGACCGGGGTCACACTTTCTGTGACAAATGATAATGGGGTTCTCACAGGCTCCGCTTCTTCCGCAGCTGCATGGAGTTCGTTTACTGATTTTGACTTGAGTATCAGCGGAGTGTTTTACAGGGGTACTAGTTACACAGGTTCTGGCCCTTATGTTGCAAACTATGATCCATCAAGCACGTCTCCGACAGGAACCAAAGATGTAACCCAAGTAAAAACATATGTCATGCCACATGATTTTGGGGGAGTGGTCGGAGACCTCATTTACCACGATGAATCTGCAAAGGTTCCGGTTCGAGTTCTTAACGAAACACGATGGTCTGAAATTCGTGCCATGGAACCTACGCGAAAGGGCAGGCCTCAATACGTGTGCTTTGTCCCCGCCAACCGGTCTGAAGTAGACAAGAACCTTCCAGCCCAATGGCAGGCAAAGTTTTATCCGCACCCTGACAAGACATACAACATTCGGTTGCAGTACCTACAGTTGCAACAAGAGTATTTCAACCAAGGGGACACTCACAACGAGGTAAGCACCGGCTCAAAGACTGTTCAGTTTCAGTCAACGACATACCTGCCCGTTTGGGCTGCCGACTCCATCTTTGCTTACAAAGGAACTGACGGTACCCATCGGGAAGTAGAGGTCAATAGTGCAACCTCAAGAGCGATTATTCTCAAAGAAAACCCGCCGGTCAATAGTGCATCAGACACTAATGAATGGAAGCTAATTCCCAATCGCTTCCCCGGGGGACAGCAGCATTCGGAAACAATCCTTGCTTCATGCCTAGCAGTTGCTGAAGAGTACGGGGAAACACCTTCGACCCAATACCGACAGCTCTTCCAAGAAAGACTTGCTGCATCAATTTCTATTGACGGACAGGGCACAACAGCTGGGATTCTCGGTAGAAACCTTGATCGATCTGACAGCCAAGGCACATACAACAAATACGAATTTGCTGATTACACGGTCACCGTGACTGGACAAACGCTTTAATGTCACATGATATTGCAAAACCAAAGACCGCAGCCAACGGCGTTGTCTCGGTCATCATCGAGTCTGGCCTGACCGACAGTCAGGCGACCATTCCAACAACAGATAGGCTCTTTCGCATCAAGCCTGCCACGGTGCAGCTGGGGTTCAGTGTTGATGTCGCAGATGTCACGGGCGAAGGCGACACAAATGCCTCGTACGCACACAACCAAATGACTCGTGGTGCCTTCACTGTTCAGGGATACGCTATGTCCACTGATCAGGCTGCCACAGACACTCTTGGGCTTCGCTTTCTACAGTCAACCGGAAACGGCAAAGTCAACACTGCCGGAAAGACTGCGAACATCCGATTCAACTGGGCCAACGGCAAGTACATTTACGGCATTGCCCTTATCGAATCGATTCAATACAGCTACTCAAGAAGCAGCGTTTTCATTGGGATAACTATGAGCGGGAGGTTCACCGATACAGACCTCGGCTCTGCAACGTATGCAGACTCCAACACCGGCACCCTGCCCACCTGATTGGATTGAAAGTTGCCTGACTACGAAGATCCATTTGACGATCCAAACCGCCCCCCTCTGCCAAGTGCAGACGGGGCTGGCGGTTTCGATCACAGAAGGCAAGAAGGCGAAACCGACGCAGAGTTTGGGCAAAGGTACCGGAAGTTCCTGCAAGAAAACATATCTCCCAAGGAAGACCCTGACAACATTGTTCGGCCATTCGGGTACGGCGAAAGCTCGGGATCGGTGGGCGGCTCAGAACAAATACAAATGTTGGCGGAAGACATCCGGAGGATACGAGAGCTTCTTGAAGGGATCTTGAACTCATGACCTCAAAGAGAATAGATGGACCGATTAATTCTGGGACCATCGTCACGCAGAACATAACTGACGAACGGAAGTCTCGCACCGAAATCCTCTACATGGTGAGCGAGACGGACGCCGCCGTGGCAAGGTTGACTACGGCAGACGCAATCACTTATGCGATTTCTCAGGCTGCTCTCGATTCCAAGATCACAAGGTATGGCAGCATCCCCTTGGAGACTGTCACCGCCCAGAGGTTCGGGGAAAAGAAGGTCAGGGTAACTCTTCGCTACGGTAACACCACCACGGGAACGCCGGGGCAAGACCCCGGCTCCACGCAGGTGCTGGGAATGCAGCTTCGTGCAGCTAACGTGCGTGTGTATCGTCGCCCGTTTTCAACCAGAAAAAACGGGGAAGCACTCAGGTACGATTGCGACGGAACGGCAGGCAGCGGCAACTGTAGCTCGTCATCTTCAACTTGCTACGACTCGGATCTTGCAAGATGCGTTTCTCCTGCCATAAAAAACGGGCTTCCTGATGGCGACTGGATTGGGGGAATTGAGCCATCGAAGGTGCCATCTTTTTCTTCGGCGGCCTACATTGAATTCGCAAACTGGCCGGTGCCAGAAGTACGGCTTCAAATTCCTGCACGTCTGACAAACGCAGAATTCCAAGGACTGTTCGCGGCCAACAAGCTGTTTGATAAGGTTGGGTATTTCAACTCAGCAACATTTACATGGAACAGCATTGGCTTCACCGCAGGGACTGTCCGGATTGATGGAGCCAATGTTGACTGGCTGATTGAGGGCACCACCCCTGTCTACTACGTGAACTATGACCTCACTTGGAGGCCATACGGCTGGTATGTCCAAGAACTTGTACAGCTTGGCTCGGACAGTTCCAAGGCTGACACATCTATTATCAATGTTGCTGAGCCGAGAGTTTCTTTCACCGACATGTTCCCGCTTTGATTATGCATACACCCCCCTTTCCAACTCGATTTAATCCTTTCAGTACATCGTTTAGGTCAACCCTCAACGAGATTGGTACTGATGCTCTCGACTGGGGTGCTAACTCTACAGACATAGAAGAGCGGATTGCTGCTCTTGAAGCGAGAGTCAATCGTATCCAGCCTACCTTCCCCGCTGTCCTGAACACTGCAAAGCTGATGTCAAACACCGGGGCAACGCAGAAGCGGTGGAAGTATGCGTTTGAAGAATTCATTCCCGGGGTGGCTTTGAGTCCGAGGGGTTTTCCCGGGCAAGGCTCTTCAGCTACATCGGACCCGTCAAGCTGGGTACGCACCCCGGGACAAAGAAGCAGTTGGGGAAACAACGGCACTGCCGATTACAGCGAAACAGCTGACCCTTACGGCTTCTACGCTATCAACTTGGCGGAAATAACAAACGATGAGGTTGCGATTGGTGCAGATGGGTATGCCTCGTGGGGGCAAACCGTAGGAACCGGCCCGGCGGGAACGGGAACTCTCAGTTTGCTTTCGGTGGGCAATGTAGCTGATGCCACGGCCGACCAAGCCCGCAGGCCCGGAGTCATCATGTTTCAGCTGACAGGCCCGCAGGTTTCAGCTATTGACCCAGACAACACAACCGGCACGATATTCGCTTTCGCTGCTGGCAACGAAGTGGAGGTTTCCTGCTCATGAGTAGTTCTTCTGGCTGCTGCTGTGGTGCTGCCGATCCCTGTACGAACTGTTTCTATGGCCGCGATGCCGACACGCTTTGCTGTCGGCTCAGCGACCAAGATGTCTTGATGTATAGCAATCCTCGCCCTGCCTCAACAAAAAGTTTTTTCTTTTCCTTCAATGATTGTGATTGCACCAACGAATACGTAAGCCTTGCTTATGACGCATTGCCTGACATTCGTGTCAGGTACAACTATGAGCCGGGCCAAACAGCCGAGCAAACAACAGGCAAGTGGTTTTATGACAATGGCTCGTTTGGGACCGTTGGCAGCAAGGGAAACCCGACCGATACGAATGACACAACAAGGTGTGCCTTGTGGCCCAGCTCTTCGAGCGGGTGCTGCGCTGACACTAGCACCGGTGATGCGTCTGGAAACTGGTGGGGCCCAATGAAGGTCAACAGCTGCCATAATCACTCTACTTCGCTCGGCAAACTTTCTACTTTGCAAAAGGATTGTATTCTTCAGGGGTCAGACTCTCCCCCGGATTTGACACAAAACACGATACAGTCCCCTTGTCTTCCAGCTGATCCAGACGGCCCCAAGTCAATGGCGTACAAAAGAGTGTGCCCATGCGATGGGTCAGACCAATACTCGTGGCTTTTGGGTATAGCCAACGACTCGTCAGGGGAAGTGTTTCGTCATTGGTACTGGAATTCTGCTGGCACCGGCAGTGTCGTTGAAAGCACCAGCCTGTGCAGGCTTTCGCAGACGCTGGTGGCAGTCTTTCATCAAGAGATGTGGTATCGGGCGTGCGAGAAATACCCATATGACATTACTGACACTGAAGCAGAAAATCCCACGCAGGAAGAAATCAACAGCTACAGAAATGGAAGTCTTTGGAAGTGCCGTGTGCCCGAGTGGTGGGTGTATGGGTGTTCAGGTATCCCAGTGTTTAGCTGGGAGATTGGCTTGATGCAAGAGAATGGGATAATCAGCTCAACTGAGATGACATATTTCTTTCAGCAGATTTCCGAAAACAAACCAATCGGCGAGACTGCTGTTGGAAATGCATTGCTGCAAAAGCTGATGACAAAGACATGGAACACCAACGCTCCTACTGGCGTGGGCATTCTTCAGACAAGAGACTGGGCGGGTTATACAAAATACGATGACAGCACCGTCCCGGATACCGAAAGAAGAATTGTCCGGAAGGACCTGTCGAGGTGGACTCAGGTCGGCGGGAGCGGGACTCAGACTATTGAATATGACAAGTTCTTCTACGGAAGAAACGGGGGATGGTCACATGTGTGCAGGTATCCATGCAGTGGATCTGTCTGTGAAGTAGACACAATAATCCCTCAGGTACAAAGAGGGGCTGGATGGAGAGGGGCTGGAAGTGAATGTAATGCGGCAGGGACACTGGGGTCATGCTTGACAGCCGCGCCGATTCCGGCGGGAAGTTTTACCTGCACGGGCTCTTCGGCTTGCGGGTGTGACCCATGCACCATGGTTGATTCGTATGGGAATCCATCGTCGCCAACCAGTTGCTACTCAGGCAAGGGTTGCACGCCGGGCCCGGCGGTGGGGTGTGGTGCCGATGGGAATTCTGCTCTCTGTCAGCAGACAACATTCGCCGCCAGTTGCGGAGGGGTTCATTTCCAATTCAATAGCTACAAGGCAGTGCCTCAGCCAGACGCGCTTGATCCTCCTTTTGGATGTGACCAGTCTACCCATGCACACCTGTGGATATTGAACAGGAAGTGTGACGAGTCTGACGATGTGAAACCGCTTGAGTGTCAGGAGCCCGGCTGCCCATCTCTTGCCTATGACACGTTTGACTCGGTTACGCATGGAGTCGATCAGAATATTACTGGAGGGGTGATTCGGGGACAATGCCCCAATGAGCCTGATTCAACCACGCTCAACACATTTTGCAAGGGCGGAATTGGCGTCGTGGAATTGCCCGGGCCTGAGTTTTGCGAGACCAGAATAAGCAGGGCCAAAGATGAAGACAACAATTCTCCGGGCACGGCATTTGTCCCTGCGTTTGGACAGGATTGTGGCCGCTATCTCTGCAACGAAAAGGGTGTGAATATCCTTGGGGCTTGCTGCAAGACGGAGAGTGGAAGCACGACTTGCATGGACGCAGTCACTACCGAACAGTGCAACAGGTGCAATGAGCAGGCAGGGGTGACAGCCGTCTGGAAAGGGGCCAACAGTTGCTGCGAAGAAGATACGTGTTCATAGTAGGCAGCGCTCCACATTCGGCTATTGGAATTTTCAAACCTCTTCAGGAGACATTCATGTATATGACCCCCGGTACCAGTGGTAATTTTTCAAAGACAATTCAGCAGCCTGCTCCCGCAAAACAGGCTTCCCGAAAAATGAGGGGGTTGGGTGACCTGATTCACTGGGTGACAAGAAAGTTTGGAATTGAATTCACCGTTAAAAAGATCACTAAGGGAAAAGACTGTGGCTGTTCTGCACGGCAGGCGGCGCTCAATAAAGCGGTGCCCTTCCAGAGAAAGGAAGAAAAATGAGCAGGGGAACGACGCCAAACGTGCCCGACTTTGGGAAGCGTTTGGTAGATGCGGCAAATCGGGCAAAGGAAGTTCGGGAAACCGAAGAAGAATTCCAGATAATGCTGCAAGAAGAAAACGACAAGGTGGCCGAGCAGGTTCGCTTGGCTACCCAGCGTATGTCAGACCGAGCTGCCGGAACCACACAGTACGGCGGAGAGGTTTCTAACACTGCTCAGTCCTATCGTGATCGAAACCGAACTCAAGCAGACATGGATCGCCAAGGCAGAATCCGCCGCAGAGAGGGCGAGTCCCCGGGCGACCACCTGACAAGGCTTGGCATGCGAGAAGGCGGCCGCAGTGCTTCACGTCTTGAGCAAATGGTCGAAGAAGAAAAGAACTTCCAAGCCGATGCTGACTACACCAATCGTCTGGCTGGCCTTCATCAATACCTCAGCGGACAACGAAGCCCGGACCTGCAACGGCTTGCTTCTGAGTTTGTTCAGAACTACCCCCGGGAGTACCGCCGCATCCTCGCTCAGCGGCGAGGTGCGGCTGACGGGACGGGCGGGACCCGGCCTGAAACTATCCCGTTCGACCAAGAACTGATGGACCGCATTGAGCAAGACCCCAGCATTGCACGGCCCGGGTCGGGTGCTCCGCGAGAGATCAGTGCTGAACGTCGAAACATGCGTGCTCAAAGACAGGCCGCACAGCTAGACGACGCGAGAAGCAGATTCATAACGGGTGCAAGCCGCAGGTTTGGCGATAACCCGAAGGCTCTTGAGGGTGCAATCAGGCGGTGGAACAGCAGGAACCCTGACAACCCTGTGATGTTGTCAGACTTTGACACTCTTGAAACTGCAAGGCCGGGGGACGTTGTCTCGGTAGACAACATGAGCCAGCTTCGCGGCAGCAATGTTGCTCCGAATGTAATCATCAATGGCCCGCGTGGCCTGCGTCGCACGCAGCAACGAGACGGCAAGCTGACAACCCAAGCTGTCCTGCAAGATCAGGAGACGGGGCACTTCTACCCAGACCCTGACGCATTCAATACGAACGAGTCATTCGACAAGGCCTTGACACGGCAAGACAGAGTGAATCTCAGAAGCTCTGTTCTCAATTCCGGAAACGCCATGCTTGTTCAGGAGCAGAGGGCACTGGACTATGACCGAGAACAAGCAATCAAGTCCATTCCTGAAATCCGTGACGCAGCCCTGAGCCAGATTGCCGAGCTTGAGTCTAGCTTGCACTGGAGATACGCCAGCTCGTTTGCCCAGCTGCAAGGCATCCCCTCTTACGCGGGCGAGAGCCGAGAGCAGTACATAGAGCAGCCGTCCAACCGGCGTGACCGTGCGGAAGCACCACCCACTATGGCTGATGTTGCTTCCAAGATGGAAGAGCTTCGCACAATGGATGTGATGGACCCAAGGTCGAGGACGTACAGGGACATGTCCGATGAAGAGCTGCGGCAAGTTGCCATTGAAATGGTGCAGCAGCAGTACATCGATAGCCAGACTCCTTTGTTTGGCGGCCAAGCCCCTATGTCTCAGGCACCGGCCGCACGTTCGCAGTCGCCTGCGGCCGAGTCGGTTGAGGTGCCTATAGAGGAGTGGCATGCAACCGTATACACGCCAATGAAAGAAATGTTTGGCTCTTTTCAGCAGACAGGCTTGGATCTGGACAGCGAGATTCTTCAGCGTATGGCCTCTTTGGCTGAATACATTGACTCGATGAATGTCAGTGCTCCAGAAAAAGCTGACCTTTACCGTCAGACGTTTGAGGAATTGTCTGAGGAAATCAGAGAATCCAATCTCAGCCCAGACACATACGCTCCTGTGGCAGAAGAAATCAAAAGAAGGTTTTAGTCCATGACGCAGCTTCCAAACTCCGGCAGCAAGTTTGACTTTGTCAGAACAGCCCAGACATACCAGTCGCAAGAAGATATTGACAGGGAGCGTGAGTACCGAGACTCCAGTGTTCCCGAACTGATTGGCGACTTTGCCGTGGAGTCTGCGGTTGAGACCGGCAAGCAGCTCGGTGATGCTGCGGTGTTTACTGCCAGAGCAGGAACTGCTGCCTCCAGAGAACTTGAGGCTTCAGCCATTCAGGGGATGCAGTCGCTGAAAGGAATAGATGTAGACCGAGACCTAGCCTTGCGTCTCGCTGACCGCATCAACCCCGCTCGTATGGCGGCAGCAAGTGTCCTAGAAAATGCCACTGGCCTTTCATTTAGCGGTACCCTTGCGGATCTTGGCAAAGAGCGTTCGCTCCAGCAAGAGATGCAACCGGCAAGCCAGTTCGATGATCAAGGCTTGTACCTTACACCGCGAGAAGTTGGTAGCGTTGGGGCGTCAGTGCTCATGGGTGTTGCGACTGTTGCCAGTGGCGGCACCTTGGCTGCACCTGCAACTATTGCCATGGGTTCTCAGGCCTTCACTGCTGTGATGGGTGACTACGCTGAGTACCTCGGGGAATCCGGAGATGACTTTGATGGCCGGGTCGCCTCTGCATTGCTTATGCTTGTGGCCGCAGAGACATTCGGAACCAAGAAGGTAATGATTGACCTGCCCACTGCTCTCAGCAAGAAGGCGGGAATGAAGTCGCTCCGTGAAATTATTGGTGCAAAGACAGGCAAGGCTAGAAAGGCTGCAATTAAAAGTGCAGTTAAGAGTGGTGCTCTACAGCTCGCTGGTCTCGCTGCTCAGGGTGGAGAAGAGTTGGTCGAGGAAGGGCTTGAAGGTCTTGCTCGGATTATGTACGAAGAAGAGTTCGACGGTCTTCGAGAGAAGATCATGTCGGGAGAGATCGACGAAGAGGTCTTTTCGACTGCCGCAGAAGTGGCGACAGAAGGCGGCTGGAAACCATTCTTCCTTGGGGCGGCCGGAGGCGGCGTTGTCACGGGGGCGGCCAGCATCAGGGAGCGGTTCAGTGCCGAAGGCCAGACTCGGCGTGCCCGCGAGGACGAGATGATCGCCCGAGAGGTTGCTGAAGAAGCAGCCGCTGTCAGGCGGACAGAAGAAGAGCCAGAGGCAGTCATTGCCGATGACACTGTTGAAGACGTGACTGCGGACGAGGTCGTGGAAGAAGACCGAAAGCCTACAGTTTCGGATCTTGACAACGACGCTTGGGCCACACAGATGGTGGCCTCAAACCCCGACGCCGTCGATGAGCTTCTCCTTACACCCAAGAGTCGCAAGGTCAAATCACAGCCCCCGGGCCGCAACAAGTGGGCGTCGGTACTGCCCAAGGGCTTGGTGACAAGTGCCGCCGAGAGGCAGAGGCTGTTCGACAGGCTCATCGCCGCCCGTGAGGCCGCCCAGCAGGCCGCTGAGGCGGCCACTGAGGGCGACATCGACGTAGCCCCTCCGGCTCCTGAAGCCGCTCCTGTGGCGGATGTGGAGTCCGAGGCGGACATGCTCATCCGGCAACGAGAGGTCTTGCTCCAAGAGATGGAGCAGCTGGACCCAGACTCTGATGAGTACATGGACCTTGAGCAGACCCTCGGCATGACCGAGGCCCAGATGGACGTGCAGGGGATTGAATTTTCTCGCAGGCTGGATGGCCTGATCGAATCGTCCGAGCTCGACATTGAGCCGGGGTCCCAGCTTGGCACAGCCCGTGGCGGGTTTGCGACAAACCGCCGGACTGGCCGGAGGATGTACACCAAGCGGTACCCGAACAGGGATCAGTCCTCCAACGAGATCATCGCCAGCAAACTGTATCGAGCGGCTGGG
>Ga0098037_1000342_pt1 | contig 25315 bp, 48 predicted proteins | sample 5_EtaG_FD_75050 | JGI IMG/M metagenome (GOLD analysis project Ga0098037, IMG submission 75050) | Marine viral communities from the Subarctic Pacific Ocean - 5_ETSP_OMZ_AT15132 metaG | ecosystem: Environmental > Aquatic > Marine > Oceanic | place: Pacific Ocean | collected 2015-01-08 | reverse complement strand
TTCAGTAAAGAGTAGCATATGAAAAAGTTATTAATATTATTATTGTTATTAGGTTGTGATTTAGAACCAAAACAAAAAGAGCTGGTTGTAAAAATTGAACCATTCAATGGTAGGATGGAGATTATGGATGTGCCGTGGTATACTACACACATCATAAGAGGTAATGTAGCTGGTGGTGAAGATGGTATGAAGATTAATTGGTACACCGATATGTATTGGGATAGAACCGATAGTAGTGGTTACTTAAAAATGATTCAAAACGAACTGTATGGTAAATGGTATGATGTTTACAAAGATACAATAACTTACAGATATCGTAACCAAGCTAACCACATTCCGATTGTTGAACCATATAGTGTAGTTGATACGAATGGTAGATTTAAGATGTTGGTTCAGCCTGTAAAAACAATGCAGGGTTGTATAACTTGCACCGATTGGAGATATAAGGATGGGAGCTGGATGTGGTTATGGTGGGAAGTTAATGATGTTGTACTTGATTCTATGGAAATATTTTTAATGGATTAATTATGGAGAAGATTAGAGAAATAATTAGACCTCTACTACAAGAGATATATCAAGATGATGGATGGAAGATGTTAGTATGTTGTATGTTAGTTAACCTAACTAATAGAACGCAGGTGGACACTGTAAGAGATGAGTTATTCAGTAAATATCCTACACCTGAAGATATGATGATGGCTGAACATTCCGATTTAGTGGATATAATAAAACCATTAGGATTATATAATACAAGAGCTGAACGTTTGATAAGGATGAGTAAAGGTTATGTAGTAGGTTTTAGTGATGTTACTGAGTTGTATGGTATAGGAGAGTACGCAAAGGATTCGTGGGAGATATTTCAACTTGGAAATCGTAACGTGAAACCAAGAGATTTAGTTTTACAAGAATATTTGAGAGTAACAGCGTAATGAAAATAGCATTCTTTTCAGAGACGGGTAATAATCGAAAATACCCAAGAGATTTTCCAAATGCTCGCACAGAGGTGGCTTGGTGTTTGGCATTAGATGCTCCGATGTGTAGTTTAGGTGTTTTACCTAATGAACAATTTGATTTAGGTATTGTGATAGTACCAAAAGAACGCCCAAGAGTTGATTTAGATTTTATAAGAAAGTGTTGTGATAAGGTTGCAATAATGCAAGAAGGTCCTCATTGGTACTTTCAAGACTATACTATAGAGGAACAATTTCACTACTATAATACGTTGATGAGTGCAGATTGGGTTTATTGTCATAATATATCGGATATACAATACTATAAAGGTTTAGGTTGTAAAGATGTAAGGGTGATGAGAAGTTTGATGATACCTGAGGGATTAACACCAAGAAGTGAATCGGGTGATGGAACTATGATTGGTGGTAACTTTGTGAGTTGGTATGGTGGATTTGATTCTTATATGGTTGCAAGAGAGATTGGAAACCCAATATCATCACCATCAATGGGAAGAAAACAATCACAAGAGGATGCGATAGAAGATATAAATTATTTAGATTATATGAGTTGGAGAGAGTGGATAGATTGTTTATCACAATATAACATAGGTGTTCATTTAATGAGAACACACGCTGCTGGAACATTCGCTATGAATTGTGCATTTCACGGAATACCTTGTATTGGATATTATGGTTTAGATACTCAAGAGTTTTTACATCCACTAACTTCAGTTAACGTAGCTGATTTAGAGAAAGCAATAGAGATTGCAGTTAAGTTAAGAGATGACAAAGATTTTTATGATGAATGTAGTAAAACTTCGATGAAGTTTTTTAATAAGTTTTATACAGAAAAAGCTTGGAAAGAAAATTGGAATTATTCACATACAACATAGAAGATTTTCCATTAAAAGGCATTGTTGAAAAATGGTTTGATAAAGAGTTACACTTACTACACGAGGAAGAAACGTATGAAGTGTTTGAAAGAAAAACTGACCAGAAAACCAAGTGGCACGAAATATTTTACAATAATGTCAGAAGTTCTGATGAGTGGAAACAACTTTATAAGTCCTTTGTAAGTTATGTAATAAAAGAAGTTAGATACAAAGGACAAGAGATAGTTTTTCAGAGTATTCCGACTTTACGAGTTCAATTTCCGAATAATGTCGGTGTTGGTGAGTGGCATAAAGATAAAGATTACAGAGAGAATGACTGGATGCCAGAACTAAATTATTATGTTCCACTAACTGATGCAGTTGGAAGTTCTACTGTTTGGATAGAAAGAATACAACAAACTTTTAGAGAGCATAATAATTCTGAAAATATGTTAACATCACCAGAAAATCCATTATTCTCATTAGATAGTTACTATGGAGATTGTTGGGAGTGGGATGGAATGAATAGGATGCACGGAAACGTAGAGAATCGGACTGGTAAGACAAGAGTTAGTTTTGATTTTAGAGTTCACTTGATGTCAGAGCATCAAGATAAAAAAGTAAATAGCATAAACACAAACACACCATTTACTATTGGTGGTTATTATGAGGTAATGTAATGCAAACAGAAGCGATTAGTTTTATACAACCAAGTAGAAGTAATTTAAAATATTTGAAGTGGAGTTATGATAGTATCAGAAAGAACTTAGGTGCTCATCACGAGATATGTTGGGCTGATGATTTCTCAGATGATGGAACTTGGGAGTGGATGCAAGAGATAGCAAAGAAAGATAAGAATGTTAAGATTCATAGAAATGAAGGTCCTAAGAGGTTAGGACATACTATTCTATATGATACATTAGTTAATGAATACGCTACGAATGATGTCGTAATGATATATCACGCTGATATGTATGCTTGTCCTCATATGGATACACAAGTTTTAAAACACTTGATACCTGGCACTGTAGTATCAGCTACAAGAATAGAACCACCACTACATCCAGATGGTCCAGAAAAGATACTTTGGGATTGTGGTATCGAACCAGAGGAGTTTGATGAGGATAAACTGATGGAGTTCGTGAATACAACAGATACAACTAAAAAACCAACGAGTGGTATATTCGCACCGTGGGCTATATACAAAAAAGATTTTCAAGAGATAGGTGGACACGATCCTTTGTACGCACCACAATCAAAAGAGGATTCAGATATCTTTAATAGATTTTTATTGAATGGTTATGAGTTGATACAAACTTGGCAAGGTTTTGTATATCATATGACAAGTCGTGGTAGTAGATTCAAAGATGGTGCAAAAAGAAATCCTGATGGACAAGTTTTTATGAAAAATAGAGAATCTGATGAGTGGTTGAAACAGAATCAGAAATCCACGAGAGAGTTTATTAGAAAATGGGGACACTTTGTAAAACACGATTCTATGATGATGCCTATCGTTCCACCAAAGTATGATATAGGTTTTGTAGTAAAAAATTGTGATTATAAACATATGATAGATATAGAGCCGTGGTGTTCAGATTTGTATTGTGAATATACTGGTGTAATAGAATCATACATAACACACGAACAACCTAACACGATGTTTGATTTAAAAGATAAGCTACATCACGAATATCACTCAGAGCCTAAAAATGATATTATTGTAGAGTTTGATGCTCTGAAACTAACCAACGAAAACTTTCAGATATTAGCTAATTTGGCTGATATTATTAATGATAGTGGTGAGATTGGAACTATGGAGTTAGATATATTTAAGTTCAAGATAAACAAAATTAAGGATTATTCTAAGGACTTAATACTTTGTAAACGATGATATACTATTTATTATTAACTGAAGATAACGTTATTCAAATTGGAGAAGTTTCATTTAAGAAATTTTACGCTTACGATGGGTGGTATCACCTTGAAAAGCTTGTTAAAAACGAAGTAGAGCCAATATTAGAAAGAATTAAAATAGTATCAGAGGATAATAAAACGCATACCATAGAAGAGTTTTATGAAGAGATGAAAAACTATAAATTAGTGTTATGATTAGAATAATAGATAATTTTTACGAGAATCCAGATAAAATTAGGGAATTTGCCCTAAACGAAAAGTACAGCGTTTATGGTAACTATCCAGGCAAAAGAACTAAGCCATACGCTGATGAGGAGCATAAAAAACGATTTGAAGAAGCACTAGGAATGAAAATCCAAAATTGGACTTTGAGAGGTGGTGATGAAAACACATATAATGGTGCATTTCAAATTGCTAATGTGGATGAAAGAACTTGGATACATCACGATGCTACTGCTTGTGCTGCTGTCGTATATCTATCACCAAACGCTCCTCTAAGTGGTGGCACAGCAATATACAGACATAGAGGTTATAATACTCACAAGTTACCATCATTAGAGACTTTTTATAAGAAGAATATAAATAAAAAAGATTATGATGATGCTCTTGGTAAAGATGGGTTAGATACAACCAAATGGGAACAAATTGATTTTTTAGGCAACGTTTACAATCGTTGTGTTATATATGAGGGGATATACTACCACGCTAGTTTAGATTATTGGGGAAGAGAGGAAGACCCTTTATCAGAGCAAAGATTGTTTCAAGTATTCTTTTTTAATACTGATAGGTTGCCGTGGTGTTACAATGATGGTGATGGAAACGTGTGGTGGAATAAATATGAAAATGAAAAATATACAGAGTTAGATTATGATAGAATTTTATAGTAGATGGACTAACCTATGTAGCGAGGAATATGGTAAGGCAGGATTACATCCTTACAAGGTTAGAACACCAGATTGGTTCAATAAAATGCCAAAATGGATGCCAGAAGAGTATCAGGCTAATTTGTTTCAGTTTGGCAAGAATAAAGTACAAGGTGTTGATATGACACTAAAAGCTTGTCCTGCAGCTCAAGATTTGTTTAGATTGGGTAATTCCTATATGATACCAAATTGGGCTGATTTTGCTTGGGGAGTAGGACAAGAGGGTGGTAATGACCCAACTATGGGAACTGTAAATGAAGATGCTGGAGAGATGCATATCCAATTCAAAGCAGCTGATTCTGCTCATTGGTTTCAAACAGATATTCATCCTGAAGGACAACATTATATGGGTGGTAGGGGTTCACCAACTGCTAGTAATCCACCAGGTTTACCATCGGTTAAGTTTATTTCACCTTGGTCGTTTAAAACACCACCTGGCACATCTACATTATTTTTTCATCCACTATCGTATTATGATGTTGATTTACCATTTGAGGTTTTACCTGGCTTAGTTCACACGGATATGTGGCACGAAGTTAATTTTCCTGTGGTATGGAAATCAGGTGATAGATGGAGTGGCTGGTGCAGAGCTGGAATACCGATGGTACAGGCTATCGTATTTCAGAGACAAAGTTATGATTTGAAGGTATATTCAGTAGCAGAAGATGATTATTGGAATAAACTAAACATAGATGAGTTTAGAGCTGGATTCTCTACGATATACAAGCAAAAGAGAAGGACAGATGTAAAGTGGAAAAAATACAAAAAACACTTGACTTTAATACACAAATTACTTAAATTCTTTGGTGTTTATAAGTTGTTTAAATCAAAAGATAATAAGTATGGTAAATGTCCAGTAGTACACGAGTAATGGAGAGTAACAATGCCTAATATACGTAATTGGGAAGATTGGGATGAGATAGAAGAACGATCGGAAGAAGAGATATCTCGTCAAAAAGTAAAAAATGGCTCAGATAAAAAGACGGGTTCGGATAGGGGTTGGAAAGGTCCACAAAAGACATTATCACCAAACTATCGAAAGGAAAAAAGTAAAAAATGAGACATTTGAAATGGTTGTGTTTAATATTCTTAGTGCTAACAGGTTGTGAAGATAACTTAGCTGATGATAGATATGAATTAAAAGGTAATATAGATTTAAGATTGGGTAGTGCTGACAGTAATAATTACCATAGTATAAAGATAGATAGAAGTAAAACTCAAACACTACATAGATTTACAGGTTCACTGTGGTTTGATATAGAGGGAGATTCAGTAGCTGCAGAAGGAGTAAAAATATATTGGGGCTCCAATTCGACTTGGGATTTTCAAGGTAGTGATGTGCCAGTAATCAATTCAGCTAGTTATAGTAATGCTAGTGGTATATTTAATACTATGTTCGCTCCAACTAAAGCTATGATAGGTGATACTATTGAAGTTTATGCTGGTTGGTATGATTTGGATGGCAATGATGTAGTTAAAGTGTATGGTATAATTTGTAGGTGATAATATGAGTAAAGATGTGAAATTAGGTATTGTGGTAGCCAGTAGAGGAGAAGATGGTAGATGGGTATCAGACGTTGTTAAAGATTTAAAAGGTAATTACTTACATAGTTGGTCACTTGATAATCTAATGAATGCACTAAAAGATATTACAGGCATACGACAATGGAGATTAAATTTAGATGAGGGTACTGTAACTTCACTAGATTCAGATGCTGATGCTACAAGGTGGAAAGGTCCTCACTCTATGGGTGAGTACAGATGGTGGAAAGAAGAGAATACAACGTTAGATGGGTTATAAACCAAAATTCAACAAAGCTCAGTTAGAATGGGCTAACAAACAAACTTTAAGTTGTAGACAAGCTGCTAAGCTACTTGGTGTGTCCTATAACACCTATAAAAAATACGCTAAGTTATATGGTGTGTTTGATGAACAGAAGAATCCATCAGGCGTAGGAATACCAAGATACAGAGAAGATATGTATGCGGTTAATATAAATGATATATTTGATGGCAAACATCCAAACTACCCACACTACAAACTACAAGAGAGGCTTATCAAGAATGGGTTATTGTTACAAGCCTGTAGTAATTGTGGATACGATGAGGTAAGAGATAAAGATTTAAAAGGTCCCTACCTACTCAACTTTCTCGATGGGGACTATAAAAATATGAGTAGAGATAATATCACACTAATCTGTTATAATTGCTTCTTCCTAATGAAACGTCCTGGTAGAACGATTACTACACCAGCTAATGTAGGCGTACTTCGTAGAAAGTTATTAGAAATCTACGATGAGGAAGATGATGAGACTCAATCAGAATGAGATAGGTGATAACGCACCATATCAAGGTAACGTAGAAGATGATTGTTACATAGTCGATGACTTGTTCGATGATACATTCATTCATAACTTCTACGAACACATCAGAAATAACTTAAAGTGGCAGTATAATAGATTATCCTATAACAAATCAACGGATAGGATATGGCCGGATAGGGTATACGATAAGTTAGGACTACAAGATGTAGCCTGTTACGTTCACTCATTCTTCAAGGACTATTCAATCAATCCAAAGACTAAGAATTGGGAAGAGGGTGAACACAACGAGAGATATGATAGCGGCATAGAAAAAAGATTTGCCTGTAACTACATCTATAGTAGGGTGCTAGAACACTTCAACGTATCAGAGGACTCTGTATTCCTACGTTCTCAGGTTGTAAACTCACAAGCTAGAGGAATGCATAGCTACCCACATACAGATAGCCAGAATGATAATGTATGGACGCTAATCTATTTTGCTAACAACTATTGGGAAGATTTCTATGGGGGGAACTTGGATTTGTATGATAGGGACGCTAAGCTCATAAAAAGTATAGCACCAAAGCCAGGCAGAATAGCCTTGTTTAAATCTATCATACCTCATTGTGGGAACGCTCCATCGGACGACTATCTAGACTCAAGGTATACTCTGGCACAAGTTTTTTGGTATAAATGATGGTAGGCTAAAAATTTTTTTGGACTAAATTCTATTTATGTATGAAACCCATTAGGAGAGTAAATTGAACCAAGCCGATAGAAAAGAATTTGAAGTTATCCATAGTAAGATAGATAATATCACAGCGGATATCAAGTTCATCAAAGAGAACCTATTCAATCCACACGAGGGGCTTTGGGCGGAGACGAAGCTAAATTCTCAGTTTAGGAAGAACACCACGAGGTGGAGAGGTGTAATCGGTACAGGTGTCGTAGGGTTATTCTTCAAGCACGTATGGGATATGTTTACCACTTGACGTTGTTTAATTAAGAAAGGATATACTTAGTTATGAAAAACGTTATCATCACACTCACATTATTACTATCAATCAGTTGCTCATCAATTCCACAACCGATACAAGAATTCAGCGGTATGAATATGACTTATAGGAAACAGGTGGAAGCTCCACTCTTTAACTATAATGACGAACGAGGTAGGTTACACGTATTTGTTCAGGACCTATATAAGTTACGTCTAACTAACACGCACTACTTTTTTTGCTACGAACACCAACAGTTGGAAGAGATTGTGGTTATATCAGGCGGTAAGCCAAAAGAGGACGAAGCTGCTGCCAACAAGCCGGTTGCTAAATAAAATGTTACTAAATGTGCTGGGCTCCTTAGTAGGTATTATGTTATTAATAGTAGGAATACAACTATGGGGCTTGGTGCAAATACAAAAATTCCAAAGAGACATAGAAGATTTATAAGAGATACACTAATGGACACGGCTAACGCCGTATCCTAGCCCATCCATAGAATATCCTCTCACCAAATCCCATTTTCAGCATTCTCCACACTATTTATTATCACGCTACGATATCATCAGGTATGATAATATTATCGACATATACACACACATCGCTAAAGGCTTATACGAAAGCCTCACCCACCTAATAACACAATACCCTAACGAGGTACTAGCAATCATAACGGTCATCTGCCTCAAGTACCTCATACAATTTATGATTGATTCATAGTGGAGAATCACACGATAATCATCGCGCTCATACTCGTTCTAGCCTATTGGATATGGATGATACGTTACATAAGGAAACCCTAAAGACAACGAAAAAGCTCTCAGGAACAACCCTTTTTGAGAGGATAATGGGTATATCTGAGCCTCCTTTACCTGTCTAACGGGTTATACGTAAGTATCCATACGTATCCCACCATCTCCCACCTTTACCCACTTAATGTGATATACCAACCCTGATAGTGCCCTATATCTCAGCGCTCTCATATACCTCAATATCCTCAGATTGAGATAACTATGAATAAAACTCTGAATAATTAAGTGTGTTAAGGGCTTGCGCAAGTATAGCGTATCCCTATGCGCGAAGCCCTGAGATATATATGACATTTTGACATATGGGTTGGGTTGGTATTCCTAGCTAAATAGTTTAGAGCGGCTAACCTATGTGGCGCGGGATTAATTACCCAAGAAAAGACTTGACTTGTATAGGTTATATGTATTATATTCCAACTTGTATACCACGCGCTGTAGCCGTTATGTTTAAGGCTTAACCCGTAATATACGAAATAAACCCAATACAAGTCAAGCGTTTTCTTAACTATTTTAGGCTCGTGCGATGGCGGCATCTAAAAAGTTTAGGTTGAAGCAAAAAAAGACTTGACTCGTGTAGGGCTTTATGCGTATATTCGGATATGAATAATAATTAAATAATCCTAATGTGAGTGTGGTGTCGCTCAAGAACAATCCAGCTAAGCTGGTGAAGTTGTATTGCCACACCACGCTTAACCAAACGAGTAGTGGAGATATAACTGCTATGTTCGAATCATAGCGGCTCGGATAAAAAAAATAGTATTCTGAAGAAATAGATACTATTTACATATGCGGTGGAAGTATCAAGAGAGATACGCTTCTATTCCATAGAAGAAGGGTTGGGGCAGTACCAACACACCGCTCAAGATTTTAAGCGGCATATAAAAAAGAAAGAGCAAGGCTTATGATACCAACAGACAATATGATGGAAACAGTGGATATGGAGATAATACGCAACCTGCTCCTGGATATGATGGATGGTAGGTTCTACACGGATATGGACGACAGCACGCTACAGCTGAGCCTGATGGCTATGTGGGAGAACATAGGACACTGGCAGGATAAGGGGATACCACTCGGCACAGCATAGGGGGGTGGTCATTTAACCGTGAACGTAGAAAGGCTAACCACCTTTTTTGTGAGCTGAGCGTGTATACGACCCGAGGTTAAAATTTATCCCTATGGGAATATTAATATTGTTTATATGGTAATACCATATCAAAGTAGCGTTGAGGAAGTGTCGCATAAAGATTTATTTTAGCTCAATCTAGTATTTATTATTATAACAATAGGGGAGTTATATGAATAGAGGAGAAAGAAGGCGTAGGAGCTTTTGGGCTCGTGAGAAACGTAAGGGTATTAAGAGGTTACGGATGGAGTTATTAGTACGTATGAGACAGAAGAAGCGTTCCTTACGTAAGAGGTATAATAAGTTAAAACAGAAACGAGGGTTTTAGTATGGGTCAGAAGAAAATTATTAAGCGTACCACCCGTAGGAAGTATAAGCGGCGTAATACCGAGAAGAGCATATTCTTGCAACGGGTGATGGATGGTATGATTAACATTCTTATGCCGCCACGATGAGTGAAGAATACGATACGTTGGGTTGGTATAAGGATACCATCAAACGGATGAGTTGGGATGAGATTCAGGAGCTTATGCAGGAACGTATAGCAAACGGCTCTTGGGATAACTTCGTAAAGAGTTTAGGTAAGCCACCTCACGTTATTAAACACGATTACTTTATAGAGCAGATGAATAGGGATAGGGAACCCGTCTGCTTATCTAAGGCTAACAATGCAGAAGAAGTATAACCGGCGTAGTAAGGAACACTTCGGAGTCCAGTCGGGTGATAAGTTTAAGGTTATAAAAGACCATCACGAGGTTAGTGGTGATTTACCAAAGGATAGCATAGTTGTACTGATGGAGATAAACCATTTCCCTACCACATACTACGTGAGAGATTTAGCGACCTCTCGAACATACACCGTCCCCGTCCACACCGTGAAGAGGATGCCGTGAGGTTAACCCTTTGGGAGAGATTCGAGATACTAGCTATCAATTACATCCTACTACCATTGTTCTGTATATGGTTAGGTAGGTATTTTAAAAAGATAATACAACAAGGCGATTATGGGAGAAAACACGATGTACCAGATTAGACACAGTAAACTACCAGTCAGATTAATTTCACAAGACCCGTTAACACCTGAGTACCTAGATACCTTAGCGTTGAATATGACATATCCGTCATCCGATGGTTACTCACCGTGGGAGTTATGGGTTGATGAGTATGGAGAATTCTTTTCAGCTTATAAGAAAGACCCTAACCAGCTTGAATTGTTTCCACCAACTATGGCGGAAGCTGTTGAGTACAAGGGAGGTCACTTAGGGTGATTTGGGTATTAGCCGGCGCAACCCTATTCTTTTGGGTGGCAGCTGCTTACCTAATAATAAAGGGTGATGATTAAAATTTTATGATTTCAAACAAAAACAATATAATTATAGGTAGGTTATGATAAGAAGAAGAAAACAAGAACCGATAGTACGTAAGCCGATTCGAAGAAAATGCACTGTATGTGAAAAGGTTAGGTTAATAAACTATACCAAGAGTGTAATGCCTCAATCAACCGAAGCGTATGTAAAGGGTGGTAAGAAGAAGAAACGTTTAGATGTAAACGGAGCTATCCACTACCACTATTGTGAAGAATGTAGAAATGAAGTCTTTGCTTAAAGATGAACTTGCATTACGACACATACCACGATTCCATTTAGTAGAGGGAGTCTTAACGGATGAGGTTATAAACGAACTCATCGAGATGTGCGATGATGTTTACCATAAGGGTGAGCAGAGGAACACAACAAATCCTGTAAGATGGAGTGGCTTCGAAAATCACGGTAAGGATTACGATGATTCTTTAGTTGGTAGGATGGATACACCGAAGAGTAAACAACTACAGATAGACCCGAAACATCCTATGGTACAGAATCTAGTACACGTATTGATAGAAGCGACTAATCAGTATGTAGGCACGTTTAGAGAATTAGGTGGTGGTGTGATGTTAGGTGGTGGATTACCTGAGAAGTTTGATATTCATATCGATGATATATGGACTGTACATCAATACGAGGGAGATTACAACCCAGTACATTTTCACAGCTCTAACCACCATAGTACATTATCTGGCTTCTTACATCTTAAAGTACCTGAGCAGATACCAAAGGGATACTTCGAAGAGAATAAACTGGATGGTGTAACCGAGCTACTATGGGATACAAGCACAGCAGATTATATGAGACAATTTATTTATAATGGTAACCAACACCACATACCATATCCTGGCTTGTTCGTCGTATTCCCATCTTGGATGAACCACGTGGTGTATCCGTTTAAAGGACCTGGCGAGAGATTGAGTATGAGTTGGAACATAGGGATTAACTACAAATGATTGATTATATAGCTTTAATAATAATTGGTGTATTTTGCATATACCATATAAGAAAGTTTCTAAAAGAAATAAAAAAAGGAATCTATAAATGACTAAGTTAACTATAGCAGTTATAATCTTAGCAATCAGTAATATATTAGCTTGGTTTCAGCTTAACACACAATTTATGACTAATAGTAAGTTTTGGAATAACCCATATTGGATGGGATTGTTTGGTGTACCGATTGGTACTCTATTCTTTATAGCAAGTAGATTATCTTACGAACACTTTGGATTCACTTGGAATATTCGTATGATAGGTTTTGGTGTAGGAACTATTATGTTTGGTATAATGAGTTACGTATTCTTAAATGAAGTACCCACCTTAAAAACTATAATCTGTATTCTACTGGCTATAGCGATTATTCTAATACAGGTTACTAATGTTGTAAAGATTTAGTGTACATAGAACTAATAAAATATTTTAACTTCTTAATGACACCACACGAGAAGTTTGGTGATATGCCGGTTTGCCCGTTTATAAAGTCAGAGTTGAATACGATGAGCATTGTAGATTATTATCCTGATGACAAGCTATCGTTATTAGATGTAGCTTACCAACATATGAGAGAACACTCAAGCGTATTAATAATACAACGAGGTGATAACCTAGAAAACATAAGCAGAGAGAAGTATCAGAGTTATATAAATGGTGAACTTAGTAAACGTAACCATACAGCTGATTTAAAATCTATATGCTTTTCACCTTACGAGAAATATACGGTTGCTGGTGTTGATACGAGAGAACACGCACCTACGTTCCTTATTAATATAACCACACACAATGCACTAGCTGAAGCACACGAGAAGTTAAAGAGTTCAGGTTACTTTAGATATTTTCCTGAGGAAGATAGGAAGATGTTAGAAACACAACATCAGATAAATCTAACCAAAGAAGATATCGAAACATTCGAACAAATATCTAATATAAAACAAGCATAAAAAAAAGACTTGACTTGTATGGTCATTTTGTGTTAAGATCTAACATAAAATTAAGGAGTAATCATATGACTAAAGTATCAGTAATAAATCTTCCAAACTTTGATGGAGAGTTAAAGGTAGAGTGGGTGCTTTCTTCAGTTTCCGATAATGTAAAGATAGTTGATGTTTGGGCAGATGGTAAGCCGTGGAAATTGAGTTGGATGCCAGAAAAGACTGTAAAGTTAATCAACAAGCAGTTGATTGAAGAGCAATGCCAATTAGAACAAGACGGAGTAGAAGAGTTCGGATTAGATGCTTGGGATATAGAATTAATGTCTAATGAAGAAGCAAATTGGCTTGAGGATAAAGTATTAACATCAATGGGAGTATAATGAAAAATAAATTTGGGTTATTAAAATACCTAAATTTTTTCACCGAAACTAAGGGAGTATACCAATACTGGCTTAGTGATACTAAGATAGATAATAAGATATATAGTAGGTTGAAAAAAAATCAAAAAAAGACTTGACATATATGGTCATTTTGTGTTAAGATCGAGTATGAAAAGTAAAGGAAAAGAAATGAGTTTTAGTTTTATAAATGGGGTGTCTCCACAACTTTCACCTGTAACAGAGAAGGTAAAGGATGATACTCCCACGGTAGATCCAAACAACCCAACTAGAGATATGAATATAGCTCTTGAAACACTTAAAGAGAATATACTTCTCAAGTATAAAAATTGGGGTGGATATAATATCGATAAGTTTGATATAAATTTTAAACCAGGTAAGAAGTTTATTAAAGTTGTAAATGGTTCAAGTGTTTGGGGATTTGTTGCTATGAGTGATGGAATCCATAAAAACATTCCTTACACAAGAGGTGATACTTTTAAACCAGCTTCTTGGGCTTCGCCAGCTAAGTGGGCGAGAGGTAACATTTTCGAAGCGAGGACTGACTGGTACGAGTGGACTGGTCCTGAGTACTTAAAGTAGAGGTAAAGATGTTAGAAAAATTACTACCATCAAATCAAGAACTATTCAAATCAACAGTCGGTGAGGCTGTGAATGAGTGGTTAACATCGGAAGAGCCTGTAGTAACTACTTCGAAATCTTTCACCATCACATATGATACAGATTATGCTGGTGATGTTAGGATTCACTCGATTGCTGATGAGACAGGTTATGTGCTTTGGGAAAATTGGAATGCTACTTGTTGGACTGAAGCAGAGAATAAATTAATTTCAGAACTATTAATCTTTGGAGACTTAGTATGACTTGGAAACTATTTTGGTATCGTGTTGCAGAATTTTTAACACTGTTATGGATATTTTTTGTATTTATGTTACTTATGGTATTAGGTAATGTCTAACCATCCATTAGTAGAAAAGGTTATCGAAATCTTTGATGGTGTTCTCATCGATGAGTATGGGTGGGAACACTACAAAGTAGTTGGTAAACCATATGATATAAGATTTGATAGAAGTAGGTTAGAGTGGGCTTGTGATTGCCCGGCTTTTAAGTTTCGTAGGAAACATAAGATAAGATATTGTAAACATATATTAGAAGTTCAAGAGAGAAATTATAAAAGGAGATATAATGAATCTTAATGAAATAAAATACCACCTCAATGAGATAGACAAGCTTACAGCTGCTATGGATTTGGGTGATATATTTTCTTACTCAAAAGTAAAAGAAGTTTTAATGGCGGCAGAGTTAGGACATACGGTTCCAAAGAACTATTCTGGCGCAGATGGTATAATGCCTGATGGAACACCTGTAGAATATAAATCTACTATAGGTAAAAAGATTTCTGCAACCTACAATGGTATATCTGTACAAGATACGTGGGAAGAACAAGAGAAGTATATCATTGAAGAAAAGATTGGTAAGTATCCATATCATTACTACGCAAGATTCGAGGGTACTAAGATAGTTGAGATGTATGTATTAGATGCCAAAGATGTGATGGATATTCTCTTACCTAAGTTAAAGAAATCTTATGGTTCAACTTTAAAAAGAAAAGACCCAAGATTAGGTGTAACAATTTCAGAAAAAATAATTAAACAATATGGAAGGTTGGTGTTAGCCAGATGAATTTAGATATTCCAGCAACTAAAGCTAAGAACCTCATAAAAAAAATAGAGAATGGTGAACATAGAATATTAACTATGAGTGTGGATGCGCTAAAGACAGTACAAGCAGCTCAGATTAGACAAGAAGATTATCCTGAGATGGTTCGTTATATAGCGGACCAAATTGATGAGAATGGTGGTAATATAGATATGACAGATCCTATCATAATGTATACAACAAATGGTAAACAAAGCGTTATTGGTGGTAACCACACTATGGGTGGTATACTTTCTTCAAAGAAAGCAACTCACGCAAAGTATATTGATTTAGGTGATTTAGAAGCAGATGGGTGGAGTGATGCTGAGATTAGAATTTTAGGAATACTACTTAATCCAAGAGAATCAAAAAGAAAGACTCCAAGTACGGATGCAGATTTTGTAAAAACACTTTTACTTAATTATGAAACCGATGGTATTGAGATTGGTGATCCTTCTAATATGATTTTTCTATTGCAAGCTGGTTGTTCAAGTAAAGAATATACTAGGATTATACGAAAAGCAAGTGATGAGGTTGATAAGAAAAAAGTTGCAGCTAAGTTAAATGGTGTTTGGAAGAAGTGGAACTCAAGAGATATAGAGGGTATGGAAACTGTAGAATCATTTTCTGATTCTAAGTCAGTAACTTGGATGATGACTTCTGCCTTGTTTGATTGGAGAAAGATTATGGATAAGGTTTACTATAATCCAAATAAAAAGAATCTTCGTATTCTAATCCATCATCCAACACCTAATGCAGAAAAGAAATGGTTAAGTGATGTAAAGCCAATGCATACTAGCTTACTTGATAAGTTTTTAAAACCTGCAGGTTATACATACGAGATAATTGAATTGACAACTATTAAGTCAGAAACAGAAAGTGTAATTTCGATTGATTAATTAATATTTATACACGTCGGATGTTACTTATGTTAACCGGCGTGAGGGCTCAAGTTTTTACTCCTTTCTCTTGAGCCCTATTTTTGGGGCTGTAGCTCAGTTGGGAGAGCGCCTCCCTTGCACGGAGGAGGTCGCAGGTTCGATTCCTGTCAGCTCCACAAGTAGTGGATAAACACCACAAACCTTAGAGCGATAATATCAAACAACGGAGCGTGAGGACTTCCCCACTACTTTATGCCAGAGTAGCTCAGTTGGTAGAGCAAGTGATTTGTAATCACTAGGTCGTAGGTTCGAATCCTATCTCTGGCTCTATGGGGCTGACTGGTATCGACAGACGTTATTTGACAATGAAGTGCAGCAGAGTATGAGTAGACTCTTTAATAAGACTCACAAAACCTAAATGGCGATAAATCGCTACAAGGGTTGAAAGTGGATTGGCACCTAGCTAATTCAGAGATGATGTTTGACACTTTCGTTGAACCAGCTCGTACTTCTCAACCATCTTACGCATACGCTGCATAAGATACTGAGTTTGTTTAACACTCGGTCATAAAACAAGTTAGACACGATCGTCAATGTAGGGAGACAATAAACCCTACCAGTTAAACTCATCTGTGCAAATGAGGGTATGGTGGGTTGTTAGTAACTACCGATTTGGAACTAACTAAGCTGTAAATGACTTCATCGAGGAAGCGTTTGGACGTGGGTTCGATTCCCACCAGCTCCACTACTGGCCCGTTCGTCTAGTGGTTAGGACTCAGGATTTTCATTCCTGCAACAGGGGTTCGATTCCCCTACGGGCTACAAACATAAAACTTAACTACGGTACTATTTACTTTAAAAAGTTAAGAAAATAAAAAGAGAAACTAATACCTAAGTTATTAATTTAAGGGAGTTTTTGATGAATTTAAACGAGATAAAAAAGAAATTAGAAGAGGCTTACAACACCGAAGATTGGGATATTATTGAGGATGTAATATCAGCATTAGATACAATAATTACCATAGGTGATGATACAGGAGATTGGAATGATTTTGAAGATGATGATAACTACCTTTAAGAATCTAGCACTACTAATCTTTAACTCTGTAAGAAGAGTACAACTTCACGTACAAGATGTAGTAGATACACATTTTCCTGAAATAAGAAATGAATCAGTAAAGCAACTTACCTACGAAGATGAGTTTAAAGAAGAAGTAGAAACCTACTTAGAGTATCCTATAGAAAAAGTAGATGATGATAAGCCTGTTAAAAAATATAAACCATACGATGGTCCTGTGAGTATGACACCATAATGGATGAACCAAGAGATCCATTTCAAAATCCAAGAGAACCTTTATATCTAATAACAGATAGACTCGTTACAAGAATAAAATCTCTGATAAGAGCAGTTATGAAAACTGATAATACTATGTCTAACTCTAAGTTAGCAGACTTACTACAGGACCTATATAACTTAGAAAGTCTCGAAGATGCTTTACTTGACTTTGAAGAACAGTTTGAGTATGAAGATGAGTTGGATGAAGGTGAAATAGAAGAGTTCAAAAAATCAGTTGATTTAGAAACATTAATAAAACAAGCAGGATTAAAAAAGAGTGGCGGTTCTTCTTCTAAGAGAGGGAACTGATTATAAGATTCCCACAAATGTAGACTACTCTAATAAATTATTATGGTGGGCTACTGATAGGTGCGCTTCAAGATATTGTCATAAGATATTCTATGATGCTGGCGCTATGTTCACATATAATGATAGTGTAGGACAATTCAATCACGGTTACTTATGTCCTGATGGTGGTGAAGATTTTACTATAGTATGTTCAACAAGACATCCAGCTGCTAGATTACTATCACATTACTTTTTAGTTTTTCACGATAGACAAGATTACAAAACTTTTACTTGGAGTAAAGGAAAGTTCTTAGAGTTTTCTGAGTTCTTCGATATACATATGGAGCTTGGTAAGTGGGATGACTTATCAGTTGGATTTGAGTTAGCTTCACCTGTATCATTTTACTATGAAGCCTGTAAAGAAAAATCTAATTGGTTCAGAAATCCAAACTATTTATTAAGGGCAGAGTACCTAAAAGAAGATTTTATTGAAATACAAAAAGGGTTACCACATTTGAGTTTTAACATTGATAACATTCGTTCATTTTCTAATAGTGATAAACAAAAAAATATATTCTCTTCAAAAGAAAGATTTAATAAAAAGCCGCTAATGGAATATTATAGTGAAGATATGTTAAGGTATATGTCAGAAAATAAGTTTTGGAAAATGGATTATATTTTACATAATTGGAATTGGAAACCAGAGAGTATATACTAATGCCTACATTTGAATATGGGGAGAGAAGTCCTTTGGATGAAAATATCTACACAAGAATATTTGATTATCCTATATACAGAAAACCTATAGCTAATCCACAAGCTATAACAGATTTAAATAGTAAGTTAGAAGTAGAGTTACACAATATATACCAACAAGATGAGGCTAACCCTAATATGCAATTATCTAACTCTTCTGGCTTTGGATACTCATCATCACATCCTATGGAACACAACAAAGATGTACGTGGATTACATAATATAGAAACACCATTATTTTTAGAATTGTTTTCAAATCTAAATGTTCACTTAGAAAAATATTTATATGATTTAAACATTGATTTAATTAATCAAGATTTTGTAATAGGTAAATCGTGGTTTAACGTACAATCAGCTAAGACAGCTATACCAATACACGACCATACAGGAGGTTGCATATCTGGCATATATTATGTTAAGTTACCAAAGAATGATAATCCTAACCTAAGTTTTTACAGAAATCACTTAAATGTATTTGATTACTTATGGAGAAACGATAGAAGAGTAGAAGAAGAATACAATACAGGTGATGTAGGAGTAGAATCAGTTAAGGTAAAACCATTAGAGGGTGATGTTATATTATTTCCATCACATCTAAAGCACGGAGTAGAGCCAACGGGTGATGATATGAGAATAGTAATCTCATTTGATATTTATGCGTATAGTAATATGAATCCTAATTTACCAGTTGTAATAATAAAAAGACACTTTGATGACCAACTACCTAAACATATGATTGATGGAGGAAGAAAATGAAACAACTAGCTGCTACAAGAGTACCACCGGGTGATAGATGGATGTTAGAAAATGATGATACAATTCATACTACACTAACTGATGCTCTAAATGCTATTTATATGGAAACATCAGCTACAGAATTTGTAGTAGATGCAAAAGATGGAAAAGTTTATACCGAGGATGGTGTGATAGCACCTAAACCTGTAAAGAAATATAGTTTATATGGAGATGAGTATTAATGGCTATACTGTCGGATAAACCTATAAATAATCCACAAACACCATCACTTGATGATAAGTACAATGAAGTTCCTACCGAAACATTCGAGGAAAGACAAGAGTGGGGTACACCATTTTTAGAACCTGGCTATCATAGATACTGGCACGATAAAGCATATGAAGTTTACCCAACTGATTGGGTTACTGTAAATGATGTTTTTACTCAAGATGAATTAGGTTATGTAGAAAATATAGCAGCTAGTTTGGAAGAAGATATTCCACGGATGGGTGAAGCTTTACCTAATGGTGACCAACCTTGGCGCGATGTTGACTTTAGAAAATCAAAAGTAAAATGGATTGGTATGAATCCTGATACTCGATGGTTATTCGATAAGATATCTTGGTTGATAGCTCAAGCAAATAAAGATTTTTTTAATTTTGATATTTGGGGACATTGGGAGACTGGTATACAATATACTATATATGATGAAAGAGGTTCTCACTATGATTGGCATATGGATTTAGGTGCTGGGTTATCATCAATCAGAAAACTCAGTATAACAATATTACTAAATGAACCTGAAGTTGATTTTAATGGTGGTGATTTAGAATTTAAACAAGCAAAAGAAAACGTGGCTGTACCAAGAGTTGGAAACTCAGCAGTAGTTTTTCCATCCTATATGTTACATAGGGTAGCACCTGTAGATGCTGGTGTAAGAAAATCATTAGTGTTTTGGTGTACAGGTCCACCATTTAGATAATATGATAATATGGTTTACAGGACAGCCAGGCTCAGGTAAAACTACAATGGCTACAAAGTTATATAAAAGATATTCTGAAGCTCTACAACTTGAAAACATTATACATTTAGATGGTGATGATTTAAGAGCTGTAATGCAGAATAAAGATTATTCTGAAAAAGGTAGGAGACAGAATATACAATTCGCTATGGATATGGCTAGAGTTTTAAACGATAAAGGTTACACTGTAATATGTTCTTTTGTATCACCCTATAGGGATATGAGAGAGCAACTAAAGAAAAGTTGTGAGGTTAAAGAATTTTATTTACAAACTACACAAGTTAGAGGTAGAGAAGATTACTTTGTTGAGGATTATCAACCACCAAAGAAAAATTTTACATATATAAATACAAATAATTCAGAATGGGAGACGTTTAATGAAATACTCAATGTTTGTGGGTAGATGGCAACCATTTCACGATGGGCATAAATGGTTAATTAATCAAAAACTAAAACAAGGTAAAAATGTTTTGATTTGTGTACGTGATATGGAAACCGATGAGAACAACCCGTGGAATGCAAATCAGGTTCAACAAAGTATAGAACACGCCTATAGAAACTATGATAACGTAAAGGTTATGATTATACCTGATATAGAAAGTATAAACTATGGTAGAGACGTAGGTTACGAGATTATAGAACATTTACCACCTGATGATATAAGGGAAATATCAGCCACTAAAATAAGAAATGGCTAAACCATTATATATAAAAACAAATGGTAATAAGATTACCATAATTTGTAATAGTAAAGAACAAGAAGAGTTTGTTATAAAAAGTATGACAACACCATATTGTATGCTTGATGAGTATGAGGTATGGGAGGGTGAACAAACAATTCTAACGTTTAAGGTTTTAGATTATCCTGATGTGGAGCCTTTAAAGAACTAAAAAAAGACTTGACAATTATATAATTTTATTCGTAAGATCTAATATGAATGAATGTAAAAAGTGTAGTACTGAGTTAGATAAACAAAGAGCACACTTAGGTTATACCGAGTGTTTAGATTGTAGTGAGGTTGAGGCTTATTCTGCTCACACTGTGTATCCACATAAGACAGGTGGTTATGTTCAACCTGTAAGTAAGACAGCTTCAAACAACCTAAAAAGATTAGATAGAAGAAGTACAGGCACTACTAGAAAATACAAATCAGTTGGTGGTGATTGGGATAAATGGTTGGAAAGATATTATCACAACTTATATAATCCTAAACCTAAGAAAGTAGTTAAGGATATACCAAAGCCTGTAAACCACATAAGTTATGATAGGTTATTTAATAAAGCTATATTACACTATAAAGAAAATGGTTATCAAAATACTGTAAAGTATTTGAAAGAGTTATATTCCAAAGATAGAATCAGTATGAGTAATAAATCAAAAATTATAGATGAGTTAAATGGTTGGGAAGTTCTACCAAAGAGAATGAGAAAATGGGCAATGAAAATAAAGTAGATACCACCAAGTTATCTGTTAGAGAGGTAGACAGAAAAATAGCAAGAGAGATGATTATAGAAAATCATTACTCACATAAATGGACTAAGTGTAGTGTAGCTTTGGGATTGTTTTACTCTGATGGAAGTCAACATAAATTCTTTGATGAAGATGATGAGAGGCTAATCGGTGTTATATGTTATGGTGACCCAATCGGTAGACATTCGGGCGCATCGATATCAACTGAGATACCAAGAGAAAATGTATATGAGTTAGTAAGGTTATTTGTACACGATGGTTATGGCGGTAATATAGAATCGTATCTTATAGGAAAAGGATTTAAATGGTTGAAAGAAAACAAACCACATATAAAAGGATTAATATCTTACGCTGACCCACAAGAGGGACACGTGGGTACAATATATCAGGCTACAAATTGGATTTATCAAGGTAATAAAATTAGACCTAATGATAGTTGGTTATTCAAGTGGAATGAGGGTGGTGAGTGGCAACACGGTAGAACTATATTTCCATACTATGGAACTAACGATGTTGAGAAACTTCGTAACTTAGTTCCTAAAGATTTTTGGATTAAAAAAGAATTAAGAAAGCATAGGTATGTTTACTTGTTAGGGAGTAAAACAGATATACGAAAAGCAAAAAAAGGATTAAAATATCCTGTATTACCATACCCAAAAGTAAAGGGTATAGAGGATGTAGAGATAAAAAAGATAGAGGTTAATAATGGCTGAAAGAAATAAATGAATACAACTATGTCAAGAGATAAGCTGTTAAAACGTGGTTATTGTTGTGGTTTGATTTGTCAAAATTGTCCATATGACCCACCACATCAAAAAGGTAATAAGACTGTGAGACCAATGGAAAAAAGAATCAGATTAGGTTCGCATTCTAAAGGTGCTAAATCAACCCATTGGGATTTAGATTATATGCCTAAAAAAGAGGTTGAAAAATTATTTAAAAAAAGTGAAAAAAAAGCTTGACTTGTATGGTCAAAATGTATTAAGATCTAGAGTAAAATGAAAAGGAAAAAAACCGAAATGAATAAAACAGTTGTAAAAATCGAAATGTCTGGTAACAGATATAATGCTTGGGATAAGGATGGTAACAAATTTACCTCTGATATCTCAAATGGTACTCGTAAGAGTGCTTTTAAACAAGGTATGGCTCTTGAAAAGAGAGAAGGTAAGAATGGTAGGACTTATTGGTGGAAAGTTCCGATGAGTGTTTTTGAATCAACATCTGCTCCTGTATTTGATGTATCTTCAGTTGACATACCTACCGATCACGCAGAAGTTCTTAACTTTATTCACTCTTCTTATAATCTAAAGCCTGAAGGTTTGGTTATGAAAGAACTAAAGTGGAAGTACCTTGTTCGTTCTGCTGTTCGTGGTAAGAATATTTTGATGACAGGTCCTGCTGGTTGTGGTAAAACTCTGGCTGCTAAATCACTTGTTAACTCACTTGACAGACCTGACTTCTATTTTAATTTGGGAGCTACTCAGGATCCTCGCTCTACCTTGATTGGTAATACTCACTTCGATAAGAAGAAGGGTACTTACTTTTCTGAATCACTTTTTGTAAAGGCTCTTAGGACTCCTAACGCTGTGATTCTACTTGACGAGTTGTCAAGAGCTCATCCTGATGCTTGGAATATCTTGATGACTGTTCTTGATTCAGGTCAGAGATATCTAAGGTTAGATGAGGCAGATGGTGCTGAGACTGTCAATGTTGCAGAGGGTGTTACTTTCGTAGCGACGGCTAACATTGGTAATGAGTATACTTCTACAAGAGTTATGGATAAGGCTTTGATGGATAGATTCATTATTGTTGAGATGGATGTTCTGAATGATGAAGAAGAGTTTGGATTACTTCAGTATATGTATCCTCACGTTGAGCCTGACTTACTAAAAGCAATTAGTGAGATATCTCATATGTCTCGTATGGAATCCAAATCAGAAGCTGGTAAGTTAACCACCGGCGTTTCAACAAGAACTTCAGTTGAGATGGCTGCTCTCGTTTTTGATGGCTTCGGACTTGATGAGGCTGCTGAGGTTACGGTTTACCCTCAGTTTGCTGATGATGGTGTTGATTCAGAGAGAACCTTTATTAAGCAGTTAGTACAAAAGTACGTTAATGATGGTTCTGATGAAAACATCTTCAATGAAGAAGTAGAAGAAGAAGCAGAAGTTGAGGGTGCTATATAGCGCCCTCGGCTTATGCCGAAAAAATTTTAGGAGTTTATTTTGAATAAAAGAATGATATCGAAAAAAACGATAAAGGATGGAAAAAAATCTTATATAGAAGAAAAATATTGGGCTATGTTTCCATCTGATAGAATCATTACAACTAGAATGAGAAAAATTACGTTTGGAGATGTTCTTAATGTATGTGAGTTTGCTTTGATTTTACTAGCAGGCTTTTTCTTATTAAAGATAATGTTTGGTTTTGCAGCTGGTATGGAAGCCTGGTCTGAACTGGATAAATTATTAAGGGGTTACTAAATTGAAAAAATTAAATGTTACTGTAGGGATTGATGTAGATGGTGTACTTAGAGACTTTTGTTGTGGATTAGAAAGAGTAGTTAAAGAGCATTATCCTGATTACCTACCAGAAGATTATACAGGTATTAATAATTGGAAACTATCTGATAATTTTACAGTAGACAAGCCTGAGATACAAAAGATATATTGGGAAGATTATGCTAAAGAGATTATGGGTGAATCTCCAGCTTTCGAAGAGAATGTTAAGCAGATGAAAGATATGATTTTATGGGGTGAAGATATCGGTGTTAGGTTTGTTTGTGTTACCTCACAAAAGCCACACGGTAGACACTTTACAACTTACTGGTTAGGTAAACACGAACTTAACTTTGATACAATATACTTTAGAAGAGGCTTTGAAAAAGCTAAAACACCTGTAGATTATTTAATAGATGATTCGCCAAATAACTGGCGATATTGGAAAGAGCAAAGAGGTTTTGAGGATGGTTTTATTTTGATGGATGCACCATACAATCAAGATATCGATGCTAAAGATAGAATATTTCAGTTAGATGATGCGGTTGATTTAATAGCAAAATAGGAGATTAATAAATGTTATCAACAAAAGAAAAAAAGAAGTTTAAGTTAGTCTTTGATGTTTATACAAAACATATAATGGGCTCTATTGAAAAAGGTAACGATCCTACTTACGCTCTAAAAAGAGTTGTTAAGTTAGTACAAACTTACAGAAAAAAGATAGAAATTTAAAAGTCATTTCAAACTCTATTTATAGGTGTAACCTTAATGGAGATTTGTTATGGCAAAGAAACTTGATGCTCGTGAGTATGAAGCAGAATTAATAAAAGTTTTAGATGGTGATACAATCGATTGTTATATCGACTTGGGATTTGATATTAAAATTAAAAAAAGAGTTCGATATATGGGTATCGATACTTGGGAATCAAGAACAAGAGATTTAGATGAAAATTCGAAAGGTCTTTTAGCTAAAGCCCGTAATAAAGAATTACTTGAAGCAGGAGTATTCAAAATAGTATCTTATGGTACTGGAAAGTTCGGTAGAGTCT
>Ga0098037_1000330_pt1 | contig 25629 bp, 27 predicted proteins | sample 5_EtaG_FD_75050 | JGI IMG/M metagenome (GOLD analysis project Ga0098037, IMG submission 75050) | Marine viral communities from the Subarctic Pacific Ocean - 5_ETSP_OMZ_AT15132 metaG | ecosystem: Environmental > Aquatic > Marine > Oceanic | place: Pacific Ocean | collected 2015-01-08 | reverse complement strand
TTGCTTGTTGATAAGATACAATGGCTACAGCATCTTTAGCAATAGATCTACAAACAGTCTGAGCCAAAGGAGGAGAATGAGGGAACGTATCATTCTTAAATCCGAAGTAACCAGTAGTAAGCCAGCACCTAATCACGCATCTAATTGTTAGGTCTGCCATTTTTCTAGCACCTAAAACAATAAGAGGATGAACCCACGCTGGAGTTTTCTTACAAGAGGTAGTTTTATCTATCCATTCTTGATAGAAAGGTTCAAGATATTCTATTGCAGAGTCTAGTAATTGCTGCTCTGGGATACCCTCATCAGGAGCGCGAGTGTACTCTTTCCAGTACTTGTCCTTACCGCCCATCAGCATTGCTTGTTCAGCTTCTAACTGTCGTGCGGTACGAACCTCTTGTTCTTCTGATGAAAGGGTATCCCAAAGCATTGCAACATTCTCCACTACTCACCCAATTATTCGGGTGTAGTTGTCTTTAATGTCAAACAGACAAGGCCATTTTCATAACTTGACTAGAAGCATCAGCAGCCTTACCAATCAGGTTATTATGAATACGACTATTATCTGACATCTTTCTGCCTCGGCTGCCCTCACGGTGCTGAAGCCAATTGGTAACCGAGTTAGCAGCAACCCAAGCCGAAGCTTCAAGTCCATGCTCTGATCGTTCCTTGTCAAAGATATTAGACCATTCAGCAATAGTCTGAGCAGCCTTGACAGTAGCACGTTCTTCCTTATCAGTAATAGGATTGCTTGTGAACTGTTCCTGAGTTTCTGTATAAACCCTAACCCAGAAGTTTTGGATGTCAGCATAAGACAGCAGGCGATGAGACATCGTCTCTACCTTTTCTTGGAAGAGGCTACCAGTTTCACGGAACCGCTTAAGAGCGCGGCGAAGATCAGCAATCTTCTCTGTCATCTCTCCGGTATGCTTGATACGATAAAGATTACGGCCACCCTGTGAGAGAGCCATATTCAAAGTGTTAGCACAAACAACCCGGATGCTAGTCGGAAGACCGCTGAGCGAGAGGGTTCCGTTGAAGCTGTTAAAAAGCCCAAGATATTGAGTAACGCTATCGTTTGAACTAGAAACATCAAAGGTATCTCCTCGAAGCATGATATAGATCTTCTTGTTATTGTCAAGACTACCTGCCGTTTCAACACGGACATCAGCACCAAGCTCATAAGCAATATCAAACAGTTCCTCATTCTGAACAACCTGATAGCTTGGAGAGACAAGGCCAAGAATATCACCAGTATCCTGACGAATAGTAGCTACATTCTTAGTGCTGATAGCATCTTCAATTTCACCATCCTCATTCTCATACTCAGCAATAATACTAGGAGACTTCACAACCTTCCAGTCAAGACCCGAGAGACGAAGAGCCTCAGCAGGAGAGGGGGAGTGTTCAACCACAGTACCAAGACCGTGCCAAGCAGCTTCTCCGTTAGCGTACATAGCGGTATCGTTTTCATACATTTCGTGTGACATGCTTTATTTTCCTTCTGTAATTTTGTTTACATAATAACTAAGGGGATACCAATCAGATCCTTTTCTGATCCATCCTTTATTATATTCGTCAATTAATTCTTTACTTTTCAATTCCTTTACCATCTTTTGTTCATTAGATAGTTCAGGACAATTAAGGCAATCTCTTTTAGGCCATCCGCATTCACATAGCGATTGCTTCCCAAGAGGCGGGGAAGAGGGGTTTGATAATTTCTCCAATTGATTTAGCGTAAGTTTGGATTTCTGATTGTGCATGAGAGTCCGTTCTAAGTTTATAAAATCTAGCATAAGCTGCTAAGCTACCTGTCCAATACCATGTTGTCATCATACCCTGAGGAAGCACAAACCTAGCTTGTTCTGGGCATACACCCTTGATAATCATTGTATTATAAGCAGCCAATCCAAGTTGGCAAGCTTCTTGGTATTCTTTATCAAGAGTAATTGAATCATCTAGATCAAAGTCTTCTCCACTTCCTTGTTTAATATTTCCTTCTGGCTTTTTCTTCCACTTAGGATTAAAAAACTTAGGGGTGGTTTTAACATATCGTCTAGAGATTTCATTTTCTACAAAGCCCTGCTTATGTTTAAAGAACTGAGTTCTAATAGGAACAGGCGCAGTAATTCGTAGCGTAACTGAAGTATGAGCAAAAGGAGTCCAGTGATTGTGTTTAGCAAGATAGTTTATAAGCTTCTCATCTTTTTCACTTAACTTCTGAAACTCATAATCACTAGGAAGCTGACCGATAACAGAATCAAATCTGCTTTTAGCAACTGTATCTACTTCCCATGCAGATTCTTTGTTATGAGAAACTCTAGCTGCATTTACTACAGAAAGATCTGTACCCATGTGATCTATGTATTCAACATTATTCGTCATCATCAGGAGGATCCATCCTATCAAGTTCTTGTACAACCAAATCAATAATCGAAGAGCTATATGTTTTCCATATGAGATCCATACCATTAAATATTTCTACGTCATATCGTTCATACTCTTCAAAATTAAACTCACCTAAAACTTCACCCTCTTCATCATATACAATAAAAGAAAGGATATAATAATCTACCCATTCATAATCCCATTGTTCCTTCAAACCAAAGGCGTGGTCGAAACTATTATCAACGTGTTGCCATTCCACTTCAATATTAACTTCCGCCCACCTATTCATTTTATTATGATGTATAAAACTTAAATCATCTAGGTGATGTTCAGTTACGGTTTCCATCAGCTTACCCAATCTATATCAAACGAATTGTTATCACCCTTATTTTTAGTTTGCGTTTTCTTTTCTACAAACAAATCTCTAAAGGTTTTCTTACAGAACATCTTACAAACAGGTGTGTTGTCGATATCAATCTTGTTAGCCTTACAGTAAAGAAGCCACTCTTCATACAAAGCTTCAGTAACTGCCTCAAGAATAACTTTCTTCTTAGATCTTCCCATATTGTTCCTTCATTCCTTTCTTAAGTTTTGTTTCAATAGTCTTTAGCTCTTCATACATATTACCAAACGTACCACATGCTGTAATATGTCGGTGCTTCTTCCCTTGCCACACATAATAAAACCACTTGTTGGCTCCGGTGCAAACCTGTATAACATCTTCAGGTTGATTAGGGAGAGGAAGAGAGCTATCAGTGAATAGAATTTTCATTATGCATCCTTTTTAATAAGAGGAAAGAGTTCATACTGGTGTCCATATTCCAGTGCAGGAATGTCAGCAATATAATCTAGAGCTTCTTGGTTAGTATTAAAGGGACCATGCAAAGCGATTCCCTTCTGCATATTACCCGTCACTATTACCCAACTCTTGATCTTCACACCATTGAAGCCACTCAAGGTAGTCTGCTGATCGTACATCAAAGTATTCATATCTAAGATCTTTATCCAATTGTTCAGGAGATGAAAGGGAAAGCCACAATTTGTGATCAAGGTGATCTACATCATTCGACATCTTCGTCATCCTCTTCTTCGGGTTCATAGTTACTTACAAACTCGTCTACTTTTTCTTTAGTAAGAGAAGGAATGCTATTCCTAAAGTAGTTCTCTACAATATTACCAATATCAGTATCAAAATCACAAAGAAGTTCTTCTATAAGATCATCAAGATCTTCAATATCTTCAAGCTCTTCTTCATAGTCTTCACGAAGAAGGGCTTCAACAGTATCTTCAAGTTCAAGCTTAAGAGCATCATAAAAACTCATAGTGATTAATCCTTAATCAGGTGGTTCATTGCTTCCATAAAGTTACGACCATTAGCGTCTGTAATCTTAGGGGAATAAGTTTTACAAACATCATACTCAAGTTCAGGACACCGTTGATGTAGGACAGCAAACCTATCGTGAACATCCTGAACATTACCAAGAAACTTCATGTTTTCTTGGTTAGGTTCCATGTAAATGTATCTGAAAATTTCTCTGCCAATGACGGATACGGATTGATAATCTGAGTTATCATTGTTCTTCTCAAAGAACTTGTCAGAGTTCCTAGATTTATTAACAAGGAAACCAATAGCACAATAACGACAGTCATCGCCATCAGTCTTGTACTTACATTCACCAGTATTTTCAATACCAAACTGGTTCTTCTGACGAACATAATAATCCAATACCAAGTTAACGATACGATCTTTAGTCATCTTCATGAGATATCTCCTTTGGGAGTACAGGCTTCAGTAAACTTATCTACATTAAATCGTGGATTAACTCCACTACAAAACCTACAAAAACGCTTAACAATATGGGCGCGGTCTTCGGGATGAAGATCCGCACCCTTAATAAGTTCGGCAATGCTTTCAAAATGTTTCTTAGTCATCGTCATCATTTTGTTCCCTACGAATTCTTTCTTGTACCCAATCAGGAAGCTCACCATACTCTTCCCAAAACTCTGACCATTCTTTGATAGCTTCATCGTCAAGGCTACTTAAATCAGGATTCTCTTGGTCATAGTTTTCTTCGTTGTCTGGATCTAGGTATTCTACCATTATTTTTGTACTCCATAATCTCATAATTTTGCGATACAAAATTCTTTTTAATATCTCTTTGCGCCTCCGAAACAGAGGAGTACAACATAACTTTTCTATTACTATCGAGAACCCAACTCGGTTCAGTTAAAGAGTTTTCATTAACGCAAAGCAATCCATACTTACTTCTGCTGTCGTTCACCATAAGTTTCCATCCAATATACTAGAATATCTCTTGAGTTTTTGTTAGAAATATCAAAAGCTTCTTGAACATATTCAGAAGCACCAAACATATTCACATCACCAGAATCTCTCAAGTTATCAAGAAACTTCAAGTGCTTATCTTCTACAATCTCTGGCTTTTCCATTTTCTAAAACCTTTCTAATTTTATTCTTAGTTAATGTTCTTCTTGAATGAAGGGATACTTTACTGCAATTTAAAGTATCAGCTAAATATTCGTCTTCTATTCTATCTATAATCTTGTTTATAAGAATCAAAGAACTATCTAATGATATTTCTTTTTCTAGTATTTTCAAAATAACTTTAGCATCCTCTTTAGCATCTTGCTTGTCAAACACAGGGTCGAACAACCAATTATCTAAATTATCTATATCAGAAATAACAGAAAAAGGAATTTCCTTAGAAATAAAACCACGGTCTTCTCTTTGTAATTTAAAGTCTTGACGATATACGTCTACAACTCTTTTTCTACATCCGTTCAACCACTGTTCTAAATTTCCCTTGGATGGATCATATAATCTATCGTAGTTTTCTTTAGCCCAAAGCCATAAAATGTTTACACGTTCATCTTTATCATATCGAGGAGTATGTCTAGCGACATAGCTTTCTCTTTCAAGAACAGCTTTGGCTGCTTCATATATTTCAATATCTAGACTCATAATATTCTTTCTTATGAACCTAATTCATATCTTTGCCCTGTTGTTGTGACAGTTAAATAAGAATTATCTTTTTCTAAATTAATAACTATATTAGGGGTCTCTTCAAATTCAGTAGCTAACTTAGCTGTTATCCCCATCATGGGTAGACTGTGGGCAGAGTATACATACTCATCCCCGGTAATTTTTTTACTATGAACTTCTACATGAAACATAGCAGACTTAGATTCAAACCAATTAGTAAAATCAGCAAGACCGGCATACAAAGTACCTTTATAATATTTCCCGGTGCCGTCTAGAATTTCTACATTTAGTTCATTAATTGAATCATCTTCGCAATTGCATGGCATTTTACAATCTCCTTTATATGAGATTTCGGCTATAACTTACGCCGCCGCCAAGCCACACTCATCAAGTTACCACACTCACGATTCGTGATCGTGTATAAAAAACGGTACGGACTGGTGGGATTTCCTTATTACCCACACTTCACCCTATAGCCCGCCTTGTGTAAGGCTTAACAAACTATAGGTCAGGATCAGACTTGGGATTGCTTCTCTGCCACTTGGCCGTCTACCGCAATCTTAGCCCGTGCTTTACTCCCCACAAGACGGGAGTTATTCAGCCACAGTCCCATCCCAGCCATGCATAGCTAGGATGCCGTATATCTTATATTAACTACTTCGTCGAGCATTGTGTAGCTTCTGAGCATATGCTAGAGCCACATCAGAAGAATCGTATGGCTTAGACCACCCAAGCCGTTCACTATAGAATTGCCATTTACCTTCATGGTATACAACAGTAACATTAATAAATTCACCTGTATTCTGACATTTAAGCTCATGACATCCAGATTCATTGCCCATTGTTATCGTTCCTTGTTTACTGACGGTTCGTCCGCCATCCAATCTTGAGTACCTTGCGCCACAGCTTGTAGATCTTGACCAATACCAGAGATAGTATTACAACCAGCCATAGTAATAATCATAAACAAAGTAAGATTCAAGCACACAAAATACAGCACTACTCTACAAACAATACCATCAAGTCTCTTTACATCATTATTAATATCAGTCATTCCTTAACCTTTCTTGTAATAACGCCACGCACTATCTTGTGATAGCACTTCCTTAGCTTGTGATTTCTTGATTGTAATCTTCAACTTCGGTTCTTTGATATTGTAAATAACACACATCGTATCGTGAAGCTTATAGGACTTCTTCAAGTGATTGCCCTTGCTTGGCTTCGCCTTGAATATTCGGCCATCCGAGTTACGTTCTTCACTACTATTAAAAAACTGTTGACATCGCTTACCCATTAAACCATATCTCCTCTATCTTTGAGATCTTGGATATAATCCTTCATCTCGTAGATCAGATCCCACAATTCTTTTACTTGATCTGTAAGATTACTATTCTCTCGCTTTACAGCTTCATTATCATGCAACAGAGCTTGTATAGTTATACCAAGATCTGCCATCTCATCCTCTGTCATCAGCTTGTGCATAGTCATAGTATCTCCTTTAAAGTAAAGAAAAATATAGATTGATGGGGTGTACCACTAAGCTGTCTCCGGGGTTATCTCCCCATACATTGCCTAGCCAGTGCTTTATACCGCCTCCAACGGTCATCTCACGACACCTATACATGCCGGTTTTTGTATTTACTGCTCGTCATTACAGGGTTGGCTCCCCACTATCCTATCACAGGAACGAGACTTTGATTTTTTGATACAACATGAGGCACAGCATATTTATTATAGGGTTTTCTCCCTACTATCCTTGCGGGCTGTGAACCGGGTATGAGCCTATAAGACTCAGGGAAAAGATCCCCCTCCCGTTTCCGGGAGGAGGACTTGAGTCTGCTATCAACCGAGCAGCGCGGTCTTGAGAGCATCCATGTCCACAACGTGGGCAGGAGCCGCATCGGCCTCACGGTGGGCCTTGAGGATCTGTGCGATCCGCTGAGGATGCAGATCACATGCCTCAGCGATAGCCGACTGGGTGATCTTCATGCCGATCACCTTGCCGACCGCCTCGCGCTTATCAGCGTTCTCATAGAGATCGACGATAGCCGCATCGCGGGAGCCGAGCCGCTCCGCAAGAGCAGCCAGCGAGGCTCGGAGATAGTCAACGGGTCCATGAGCCGTGGCCGCATCAGCGGTCTGGATCACGGTCGGCTCCGCAGGAGCGGGAGCCTCAGGAGCAGGAGTCTCGCCCTCGAAGACGATAGCTTCGGTGCGGGCAATGTTCCGCTTGTTAGCCTCGGCCTTGCGGGCCTTGCCAGCGGCCACGTTGTTACGAAGACGGTTCTTGAACACACCAAGAACCTGATCGCGGTTCTCGGGCGACTCAGCAGCATACGCGAGGAGATCCTTGGCAAGGAAACCAGTGATCGAAGCGGGAACAGTAGTGATAGCGTTAGTCATGTGATTTCTCCAAATGACTGTTTCGATGATAGCATATCCACATTAGATACACCCTTGGACTCCATCCGAAGATGAAGGCCAAGGGTATATCCAACGGTTTCGCGTTATCGCGTCCCATTGGATATACCCATCGACTATCCAAACCGCTACATGAATCCTCAGGAAGCTCGGCCTTCACGGTACGGTTGGAGGAGTAGAATGGTCGGCTATCGTACAAGCAGACACCTCCGGTCGCACCATCGGGAAAAACACCTTTGGTATAGCGGTGGTTGTAAGGTTTTCACTTACGCGAGATTCCATTTCGCCCGTTGTTCACGGTTCGATTCTATAGCTTTTCGTAGATAACGTCGCTAGAGAATCCGGGTATGTTTGAGGGTATCGGCTTACGCGGCCCCGAAAAAAGCAGGCCCCGCGATACGTTCCCCGTGATACCTCGCGCCCTCTCGATAGCCCACGGATTAGAATCCGGGCTTTGGAAGGGCGCATCCCATAGGAACTCGCACTCGTTTGCATCTTCGCGCTGCCTCGGGGATGATGCCCCGGCACCCTCACGGGCGTTACTGCGCTAGCTGGCCTACAGCCACTCCACGCCGAAGCGCGGTCCTAGTGTTGCGGTCGGGTCGCCGGGCGATCATGCCCTTCATGACTTGTCCGATCCGCTTGTTTCGACACTAGACAACGATTGAGTCGAGGAAATCGGACATCATGCGCGATATCGACGTAATTGAGAATGAGTCTCAATTGATCCAATATAGATAAAACAAAGTTGATAGGGGGGGTAACGGGGGTGCGGCTGGAACGCCGTGACAGCGGGGCCTCCTGTGTATTCGTGACCCCTAGTCGATTTTTTTTTGTATTATCGTGGTATATTCTTAACGATTGAATACTGCTTATCGTCAAGTTTCTGTAATTTAGAGCTTATATCTCTAATACGCCTATCATGCGATTCGATTTGCTTTTCATGCAAGCTAATCTTAGAGTATAGCCTAAGCATAAAACCTAAAATTCCTAAAACAATAGGACCAGCAATACTAATTAAAATAGTAATTAAGTGTTCCATCTAAATCTCCCCGTAACAAGTTGTAAACCCCCGATACCCCCCTTTAAATCCTTAGTCTACCTTCCACCCAGCAAGTAAAATAGCCAAATCCTTGCCATCAACAGCAGTATCTCCGTTAAAATCCCAAGGAGACACCAAAGTATAGTCTTCTTCGGGCCAAGGAGCATCAATAATCTTTGCTGGACCCCAATCTGAGAGCATATCAGCGAGATCGTCAGCATTAAATTCTGTTTTAATAATATAAAATTTAAAATTCCTTGGACTCTTCACAGGATACGTCTGCATATCCTCGCCAGTAAATGGATGGAGGGGCAAAGTCTCACGACACCAGAGAACCTCTAGCTCGTCTCCTGAGCGTTCCCACCAGTCAAAAGGTATCATGGGGTCATTTGGACTGCTGGAGAGCGCAGGGCCAGCTAGACGGCCCTCAGGAAGATCAAAGCAATACGAGAAACAAGGAAACTTAGACTCTTCCGTCATATGAAGCCGAGCAGTACCCTCAAATACGGTCCTTGGGCCTTCTTCGTATACATCGTACTCTAAAGACCACCCTTCCCCAGAATCCCCCAAGGGAGCCAGAGACAACATCAACAGCAATACCGGAGCTAGTTTTAACATATACAATCCCTTTCATGGTTTATCCAACGAAATCAACAGCAATAGTCTATAGTTATTATACTATATTAATTACTCTATATAGGTATCTATAGATATCCTTAAGATACCCCTCTTCTATACCCAATTATTTATTAGTGTTACTTCTGAAGAAAATTCTCATTCTCCTCAAGAAAATCAGCAAGGTTCTCAGAGGCCCTAGAAGGCCCTCTAAGCGATTCTAGGGTTTCAGGGGCCTCGGGGGTCATTTCAGCCTTCCGAGGGCTTCTGTAGAAGTCTCCGGTCTCTATGGAGAAGTTACGCTGAACTCTCTCTTTCATCTGCTGAGGAGTGGTCTTATCGATCTTAAGAGATCTCTCAAGATTTTCCTTATTTGCTTTCATTACTGTCATATCTTCCCTGAGGCTGGATTTCATAATATTATCAATATCTTTGATTTTACCCTTGGTTCTGCTTCTCTTAGTAAGATCTTGATATGGAGTCTCTGCAAATTGAAGTGTATCTAAATATTCTCTTAAAGCGTTTCCTTCTTTAATAATATCTGCGCTTTCAAATACACGGACAGGAAGAGCAAGGAATGAGTTGTTTAACATTCCATCAAGTTGAGCAGACTTGGTTAGAGCAGCGGCTGCATCCACACCGGATGTATTATTCTCTCCTGTGATATAATCGTAAGTCTTGTTAAATCCTCTGGATATATCAGTAGCAGCCTTTGGAAGGGCCTCAAGACCGGGGACACCAAAAGGTGAGAATAAGTGCTGAGGAGTACTTCCGACCATCATTTGAACTCCGGCAACTCCGCCATCAATAATAGAATTAAATCTGCCTAGAGCAGGAATACCTTGAATTGAGAGAGCAAGAAATCTAAGAGGGTCTTCTTCCATTTCCATTAGAATATCTTCTGGATCTCTGCCTCTAATCCATTGCCTAAAGGTCATAGCTACGGCGTTGGCAATACCTGCCATCATGAGGGTTCCAATTAGATACTTAGGTGAGGTTCTATTTCCATAGTTTGTAAAGACATTGTAATGGAATGCATTAATCCAACCGAATAGAGAAGTAAGAAGTCTACCAATGGGGTGTCTGGATATAACACCAGTTCCCTTTGCAAGTCCTTGTGTTTCAGTAATTTCTCTAGTAATAACAAGTTGCTCAATCATGTAAGTAAGGGAATCAATTGCATCCTCTAGGACATCCGGATCAAGTCCGTCAACCTTCTTTTTATTTGTTCTAAGATCTAAAACAAAGTTATTAAGGCGCATAAAGTCAATCCTACCGCCCTCAACCTTAATTCCAGATTCCTTAAATGCCATACGAAGAGCGTTAATTGCATTTTTGTTTAAAAGGCCGTACTGAAGGAGTGGAGCAACCGTTTGATAGTCCATTCCTCCAACTTCTCTTGCTAGTCCCTTGATGTATTTTACAAGTTCTGCTTGCTTAGATCTATCAGTTGCGGCTTCTTCCTCAAGTTTTTTGATCTTATTACGAACTTCTTTAGTTTCTAACACATTAATAAGATCATCAATCTTGTTTCCTTGAAGAACTTTGATAAACATTCTAGTATATTTTGGAGTAGCAATCATTCGGTTGGCATTAGTAACCTGTTGAAGGGAGCCAATTTCTCTTGCAAAATAAGCAAGATTACTTACTCTTCTTTGAACAACCCCCATTGCTCCGGTATTAATTCTTTCTGGAACGCCTCCACCTGATGGCCCAAATAGTTTTTCCTTAAGGCTGGTGGTAAGCTCTACGCTTTCGTCTAAATCTGATAAAAACCTAGCTGAGTTGTTTCTATTTAATAAATCAAAAGCAAAAATAGTATCCGCAACTTCAATTCTATCTGCGGCTCGGTCAAATCTAAGATCTCCAAGTATATTCCTAATCATCAAAGCAGCATCTTTAATAATTTGAGTAGGATGCTGAGCATTGTTTATTCCTTGCCCTGATTTGACTAGAACAGTTTCAGTAAGAGCTAGAATACCAAATCCCCAACTAACTGCCGATGTAAGTAGATTTTGAGATAAAGTACCGGCATTTACTGATAGAGCGGAATAATTATCATCAATTTGTGAAATATGCTGAGAATACATGCTGTATTGTTCTTTAAGTTTTTCTACTCCGTTCTTAACGGACTTTACAAGCATATCAGTATCTTTGGAAGAGTGTCCTTCGTTTTCAATTCTATTAATTGCAATCTCTTCTGCTTCTGAGAGGAATTCATACATTCTAATTCCTTTAGATCCTAGAAGTCTATCTAGTTCTCTTTGGGAATGTAGTTCAAACAGTCTTCCATTCATAAAATCAAGGGTACTCATTGTTGGATTTATTTGCATATAATCTGAAAGAGTACTGTCCATCATCATTTCTTCTGGAGTGATGTTCTGAATCCAAACGCCACTTCCTTTTTTAGCTGGATCTGCTAACCCAAGAATAGGTGTATTGTTTACTCCAATTTTTACCCCGCTGCCGTAAACTCCTCTTCCTAGCTTAAATGACATAAGCTCCATCATCTCTGCTTGGATAATGTCTGTGTTCTTAGAGGTCTTTAAAATACTAAGAATAGATGGAACATAATCAGTAACTTCTCCCTCTATAGCTTTTTTATATTTTGATCTGTCTGCAACTGACAATTCTTCAATCTTGTTAGGAATTTTTACAATTAAATATTCGTTTTCTTGCTTTACAACAAACCAATCTCTTCCTAAAGTTCCATATAATCTTTCGTTAGCTCCTACAGAATCAAGGGGATTTGTTAAGCTTCTAACTAAGGTTAAGTTGTTTAAGCTATCTGCATCTAATTCAGTTTCAACAACTCTGCTTAAAAGATCTTTATTGTTTTTAATGGCCTGACCATCAATGTCTCTATCTTTTCTAAAGAGAGCCGATACAGGATCTGTGTCATCGAATGTGCTTGGTAACCACCCAAGTGCATACATAAGACTTCTATGAATAGTATCCCTTTCTTGAATACTCTTTCTTCTAACATTAGTCATTGCTTGAACAACTTCGTCTAAATTATCTTGAATTCTATTAGGATCAAGAGTTATTGGAACATATGTTTCAGGGTTTAGTTTATCCGACCCTTCAATTTCATTGATAAACTTCCAGCCAGTCTCTTCTTGCAAATCAAAAATAGTTCTATATACATCAGTAAGTTCGTTGTTATACTCTTCAAGAACAGGGAATAGTCTTTCTGCTAATTGATTTACTTTTTCTGAAGGAACCTCTGATTGTTCGATGGCCTTTATTAAATCACCTTTATTTATTTTACCTTTATTTATTCTTGTATCATAAACGTACTTCATAACAGATGGATATGCTTTTTTAGAAAACTTAAGAACTCTAGCATTTCTTTGTGTAAGTCTACCCATTCTTCGTTTAACTAACGAATCTGATTGCATCCATGTTTTAATTGGCCTTTTACCACCATTAATAAAGTGTCCAGTATGGAGCTTTGTACTGTCTACAAACTTCGATAGTGCCATAAGAACGTCAACGTGGGAATAGATTGTATCTTTTAATCCATTACCAACTTGAGCAAACAAAACTATATTGGTCATAGCTTTACGCCACCAGTTAGTTGAAGAAGAATCCTCTCCTCCAAAGATGGCTCCAATCAATCCCTGCGCTCTAACATATCTGTGGTTGTCACCACTTTTTTTGTTAAAGAATTTTCTAAGAATCGTTCTCTTCTTGCTTCCTCCACCAATTTCAGTCACTTCTCTTTGAGCGCGTTGTTGAGCAGTCTCAAAGGTTCTAGACCCTGTTACTGGATCATACTTCTCTGGAGCTAATGGAGAAAGGAAAGGAGACTTCTTTTCGTCTTTAAATTCTCTAGTAACAACCATAGAGGCTGATTCGTAGATTTCATCAACTGTTTTTACTTTCTTTAATAGCCTAGCATTAACAGTTTCGCCTTTTACTTTCATATCAGCAATTCGTTGCTTAAGAACATCGTTTTCCATTCTTATCTCAAGAACTGTTTTCCAATAAAGCTTAACTCCCTCGTCTCCATAGTTAGCTAAGTTTTTATCCATAATCTTTTTAGTTTCAAGCAAGAATCCACCAACCAATGCAGATACTTTTTTATAAGAAGTAACATAATCTGGGAATAATTCAAGGAGCCTCGATACAAGTGAAATATCGGCACCTAGATTATTTAGAAATCCATCATCAGACAAAATAAATGCTTCTATTTGATCTTGCAATGAATCTTGTTCTACATCACGAACACTAGATTCTGTTTCAGTAATTACTTCTTCGCGTACCTCTTCTCCGTTTTGAATTACATGATCATCCTTTTGATCTAATGGCTTTTCTGTACCATCTTCATTTTTAAACTTAGCTTCTTCATCAATTTTAATTGTATCTGTTTCAACTTTGCCTGTTGTAGTATGTACTTCATTTGATACGTTTGTTCTTGGAGTATCTGCTGGTAAAAATACAGTTGCTTCTTGTCCATCAATACGAACGACAGCATCAATACCGTGATTATCTTTTAAATACTTAACAAGAAAATCATATTCATCTTGTCTAGTAAATACAGACTCAAGTTCTCTTAAGATTTGTATTGTATTTTTAAGGGTTGCCTTAAGAACAGGAACATCTACGTTTTCTGATAACAATAAGTTATTTGGAATAGAATCGATTAAATCTTCTGTTTTTGTTACGGCTTCTTTAATCACTACAGGGTTATTGATCTTTACAGTAGAGCTTTCAATAACCGTTGTTTCTTTGCTTCCTGTTTCTTTTGTTTCAACGTCTGCTCTGTTAGCTTCTGCTTTTGGCTTATTAGTGGTTGCTATTTTTGTTTTTGTGGAAGGCTTTTTATTTGTCTTAACAGTATGTACACCTAAGACTATAGTTTTACCTGACTCAGCTTTTTTAATTTCTTTGGTATTTCTTACAGTAGAACTAGAATCATCTGAAGTTATGGTTGTAGAAGCAGCTTCGTTTTGTTCTTTTACAGATACATCTAAGATGCCTGTAGAGGCTTCGTTTTCAATAGACTTAGTTGTCTCTTCTATCATTACCTCTTCTACAACAGCCTCAACCTTAGGTTCTGGTTTAGATTCAGGCTTAGGTTGTGATATTAGCTCTGGAGTTCTTTCAAAGTTTACTTCTATTTCGCCTGACTCTGAAAACTTCTTTCTGGCTCTTGTTCTAGCTCTTCCCACACTGCCGGGTTTAATTGGAGAGTCTTGAAATACAGCATTGTATTGTTCTGATAATTCCTTTACAGTAACACCAGATTGTTTTTTAAGTCCTTCTATTTCTTTTAATAAGCCCTTTAATTCTAATAACTCTTCTTCTGACGCGGTTTTTTTATTCTTCTTTGAAACCAGCCTTGCTTTTTCTGTGTTTAATTCTTCAATTTGAGATTTAACAGATGCAATTTCAAAGTCTTTTTTAATAAACCAAATATCTTTTTCGTTTAAATATCCTTCTTGTAACAAATCATCTAGTTTTGCAAATACAGTTTTTCTTACTGCCTCTCCTCGTTCAGCCCCTAATAGATTAAGAGCAGAAGGATCGGATACAGATGCTGCCGAAGGATCTTCTCCCATCGAACTAATAGTAGCTTTTTTAGTTCCGTCTTCCTGTTGCTTAAAGCCTTGTTCTTTTCTAACCCGATCAATAACTTTATTCTTAGATCCTCTAGCTAAAAAGTTAATAAGTTTTTTAGTACTAGTGGTTTGTGCTGGATCAGGATTAACTTTGCCCTCAGCCGCTCTAATGAATAAATCATTAACTGCATCTTCTGCATCTTCTGGTCTTATTCTAGATGCTCTTAAAACAGCCTTAATAGAATTAAGGTTTTTTTCACTCGATAAGAATGTTACTACGTCTACTTGTCCATCTTCAGTTAAAGGAACAGCAGAGTCTTTAATTCCTTCTTCTTCCATTGATCTTGAAAGAGCAGCATCTTCTTTTCCTTTTTGAATAGCCTCTGAAGCTTTTTTAGCCGATACTAAGACTTGATCAGAAACCGCTTCTGTAGGATTGTTTTTGTTTTGGCTAACAACCTTTAAAGTATCGTCTAAAGCTATTTTTGCAACAGCTTGTTCTGTACTAATAGTAGCTCTTTGTAGTTTTCCATCTTTAGACACAAGAGTTCCATTAAATAGCATTTCTTTCAGCTTATCAAACGGCATTGAAATTAAATCTTCTTGTCCCTTTTTAACCTTAATAAGTTTAACAATATTTTCTAGTGTCGTGCCTTTTTTAAATGCATTTTCAACATCTAGAAGAACTTTAGCGGCTTCGGCATCAATTACAATCTTGCCACCGGGATCTGGCCGACCCGCTTTAACAGCACCGGCCCTATCCTTTAAATTATTTTCTGTAGCTATTTTCCATCCAGTAAAATCTATTTGTGTCATAGATGGGTTTAAGAATCTAATTAAATCAGAATCAATAAGAAAACCTAAATTTTGATCTATATTTTTTAATCCTGTTGCGTGTCTAAATGCGCCTAGTCTAGCTTCATCTACACCGTATTGTAGATTCTTTTGAATTATTACCATATCAGCGTCAACGGCTTTTTTAATTTCAGCATCTGTTTTATAAATAGAAGACCAATAAAGTTCAGCCTCAAATCTAAACGGATCTAAAACTACTCTTAATAAAGAAGAAGTATTAAGAAGATCTTTAAGCCTGACATCAGAACCATCGATTTCATATAAAGGAATAAAATCTAATACTTCTATCAGCCCTGTATAGTTTTGTAGATATTCTTCTAGCTCCATTATTTCTTTTTTAGATAAGCCTGATTCTCTAGCAAAATCTAAAATATTATTCATATCTGATACAAATTCATCCGTAGTTTTATAACCACTAGAGAATACTTTCTCGGTAATTTCAAATAGTTTTTTTGGAACTCCGCTAAATCTATTTCTCATTTTAGAAGCTTCTTTTAGGAACGAAGGCATTTCTGATCTTCCCGCCATAGCCCGTCTTGCGTTTAATTCAGTGCTTAAGTAATTGCCTGAAAATACAACTTGGCCGTCTGCTTCGTGCATAAAAGTAAATTCTTCTTCAATAAAAGATCTTAGATCATCAAAATCATCAACAAACTTAGATAAATTATTGTCTAATCTTCTTCCAAACCCAGCTTGATAATCTAAATCTTCTACAGAATCTAAAACTTGAGTCATTATCTTTAACATAATATTAGAAATAACTTCTTTTAAATCAGAAACCATTTTAATGAAATTATATCTTTGATTAGGATCTAGTCCAAGAGATACGGAATTAGCATAATCAATTAATCCTGATCTATCGTATCTATCAAATAAAACAATTTCAGTTAACTTAGCAAAGAATTCATCTTCATTACTCAAAAAGTATCTTGATGAAGATTCTTCTTTTGGTCTTAATGCCGGTGTATCAAACAGTTTTTCATGTAAGTTTAAAAGAGCATCTTTGTATTTACCGTTTGAATACATTCTAGAAATTTGTCTTCTAAGAGAAACAGGAAGAGAGTCGTGAAAAGCGTGACCTGCAATTTCATGTAAAAACAAAGAAATTTGATCTCTTGTGTTCATTTGTTTTAAAGACTCTAAATTAAAAATAACTTGAGTTTCTAAATCAGTATCTCCGCCTCTGTAATAATAAGCACCTTCAAGATTTTCTTGTGCAAATTCTTTTTCAGCTTTGATTTCTTCTTCTGTTTTAATTCCTTTTTTAGTTACAATTAACTCGCCTTTTTCGCTTCTGAATGTTAAGTTCTGTAAATACTTTGAGTTTTCGTTTGAAAATATTCCTCGTAAAACATACATAACATTCATAGAAATTACGTTGTTATTAACTAATGAATTTAAAGTATCAAGAAGAACTTCATGCCCTTTACTAATAGAAGCAAAATAAGCATCATCTGTCATAGACTTTTTAGCATGTGCTTTTTCTTTTTTAGTAAGCTTCTTAGTAGCATTAGACTGTCGTTTTTTTACTTTTGTTCTTTCAGCCTTGCTTGTAGTTTCTTTGAATGCGGCAGAATCTTCTCTATTCATTTTAATATGGGCTGAGACTACGCCTTCTCTTTGTTCTGTTGTTCTAATAGCTTCAGGTAAAGCAAGGGGTTCTTTTTCTAAATCAAGTCTTCCAGTAATAGCTCGCTCTCTTGCTTTTAAAGAATTTAAAAAGTTTATATCTTCTGGAGAAGGGTCTGGTTTTTCTGCTATTCTTTTTTCAACCTGTTCTACGGCTGTTCTAAGTTTTTTAACAAATTTTTGTTTCTTACTTACATCTTTAGTTTTAATGATATCAGATAGTTTATCATTTGGATTTTCTTTAGCTTCTGAAAGAACATATCTAGCTACTTCTGGGTCTCTATTATCTACAGCTTTAATTAAAGGGCTTCTGTCATCTTTTTCAACGTCTCTAGAAATATCTCGAACAGTCTGTTTTGCTTCTGCTTCATTTGCAGATTTCGATACAGAAAGTTCTTCTAGTAAAGGAGTTCCTTCTACATAAGACCGTCCAGCAGCAATCTGGGCTTCTGAAACATCAGTCAAAGAAGAAGATAGATTTCGGGCAGAATCAATAGATGCATTTCGTGGTCTCATAAAGAATCCGGGCAATCCACCAATAGCTCCACCAAATACAGCACTTGCTGCCGTTGCCATTAGTAACCTACCATAGTCAAAATCTCTATCAGAGTCGCTTACTCCTCCGTAAAGATTTGCTTCATTGATAATATTCTTTTGGGAGACAAGATCACTTACGCCTCCTTGGAATCCGCCTAAAATTGCTCCCTTAACTCCAAAGTCTAAAACCTTATATCTCTTTAATGCATTTGCCTCTAGCTTAAACCCGGCTTGTACATACTTTGCAAATGCATTTGATTTACCTGCCTGTTGGAAAATACGAGCAGCGGCTACTCCTGTTTTTTTACGAAGGGCTTGTCTAGTAAAAGAATCTAAAGTTTCTTGTGTAAGTTCTTTACCAAGTTGTTTTGATATTGCTTTTAAAGATGCTTTTCCTACTGAAAACGCTCCTTTGACAGCAGTACCAATTCCTAATGTTGCTGGAAGGTCTGGGTCATTATAAATAAGAGCAGGAAGATTCATAAGCATTCTTCCAAAGGCTCCATTAAAGAAACCAGAAGATTCATCATACTTAGCAATCTTGTCTTCTAAGGCTGATCTACCTACCGCTCTTAAAACTAAATACTCTAAATTTCTTTTGTTTTTGGTTCGTAGTATTTCATCTTTACTAAAACCAACCCGATCTAGGGTTGACATTAAATGATAATTTTCTGCAAATGTATCAGTAAAATACTTCATAGAATCAAACTCACCCGCAGCATCTAAATAATTTTCATCTGTTTCTTGATAGCTTAAGTTATCAATAATATCTTGATAGGGAGAAGTTCCTAAAAAAAGATTTGCAAGTGCAGTTCCGCTTGAATATAGGCTTGTAAATTTATCTAATAATTGTCTAGGAATACCTGCTTCTGGTGAAGCAGGGGGCCTGTTTTCATAACTTCGTTCTAGCTCAGCATAAGGATTTCCTGAGGTGTCAGTAAGATAAGATCTTTTAAACGCGGCTCCTCCTACATCAGACCCGAGAAGTCCAGAGAATCCGTATTCGGCTCCTAAAAGAAGCTCGGATGAAAGAGTATCTCCTAATGATGGAGTAGCCATATCTCTTATCGATGTATAATTACGGACATCTTTAACATGATCAATGGTAGCATCTGGCCTTTCGTTATCGGAATATCCAAATAAAATATGCCGAGGTCTTTCTCTTGTAAAAGTAAAATCAACGATATTATCTTTAAAAGCATCAAAGTCATATTGATCTTGATACTGAAGAGGAAGATTGAATTTATTTCCGATGCCCATTAATTATTCTCCATTAAAGTTAAGGATCTCATTTCTAAAAGATTTTCATACAAATCTAAGTAGGTTGGTTGTTCCTGTTGTGTATTCTTTACCCGATTATACAAAGACATAAATTTAGATCTTGTTTCAACCATTTCATTTATCTTAAGCTGATCATTTAAATTTAATGAGCTTCTTCTTAGTTTTTCGGATACATAATATTCAAATTTATTATACTCTGTTTGTTCTTCTCTATTTTTTTGTTTTGCGTTTAATTCATCGGAATCTAATACTTGTTGTTGATCTAGTGTTGTTAATGTTTCTTCTGTAAGCAGTTCTCTTTTTGGAAGAATATCTTTAAGATGGTTATTTAGTTCTGAACTATTTTCAACATCTTCTGACATTGCTTCAAGTTTTTCGTTTTCAGGAGATCTTTGTATCCACTTATATAAATTACTATAAGATTTTTTAACTGAATCTATAACTTGATCTGGTAAAGTTACAAGCTGAGATCCTGCTTCTGATACAGCATCCATAATATCTTTCGGTGCTTGGGATAATTTAATCATACTTTGTGCCATAGCTACACCTAGATCTTTTGTAATTGCTCTTTCTACTTGAGTATAAGCCTCTGGAGCATAATCTATAACTTGATCTATTGCTTTTCCAATTGATTCGGGAGATACATCTGCTAGTATTCTAAGATTTTTAGTAAGGGCATCTATTATTAAAGGGGTAGATTTTTCTACAACAAAATCAAATTTTTCTAATTTGTCTTGAGTCCACGTTGTCCATTCATATATAGCCATTTCAAAAATATCAAAATCTATAGGTACATATGTTTCAGGATTATTTAACATATCATATCTTATATCAGGAGCGCCCTCCTCTCCGGATCTTACTTTATCCAAAACAGTACTTGAAGGGGAATCAATAACTTTTGAACTAAATTCTACAGCAGCCGCTGTTGTTCCCATAAGCCAAGATAAAAGGCTTCTTTGAACTTCTTTTGGTAACGGGGGAAGATTTCCTTCTACAACATTTCCTTCTTTATTAACATATAGCTCAGAATAAACAGAAGGAAAGACCATGCCAGATCTATTGCGTGATGCAAAAGAATCTTGAACATCAATAGGTTCTCCATTATAAACAATAGTCTTAACTCCATATCCAAAAGCTGAAGCTCCATAGTTTGCATTATTTCTTTGTCTTCTTGAAATATCACTACTATTTGCGTATTGAATGTCTGTTACTTGTCTTCCTCCCACTAGTTCATCAAAATTAGCCATAAGGTTTTCAATAGAATCTACTCCATTTTTAGAGTCAAGACCAAAGAGGTCGTTTTGAACAGAAGGGGTCATTAGTAATACAGTTTCATTAAAAGCTTGAGGACTAATTTTGTAATCTGCTCTTGGTTTTTTACCATTCATTTGGAGGTATCTAATTTCTTTTTGTCTCATTTGTTCCAATGAATAAATCATGGCTTTTTCAAGTTCGTCTCTATCAAACCCCCTGTAAGTATTTGGAGATAGATTATCTAAAATAATAGAAACGTCTTCTGTATCTGATCTATTCTGTTGACTTGCCCTAAATTCAAAATTAATTCTTTCGTCAAAAGTTCTTACGCCCTGTTGATAAATAGCGTAATCTACTTTATTTCTAAGCTGAACATCTACAAGTTTTTGTTTTCCATCAATTTCTCTTAATATAGGAACTACTCTTGCATTGTTATAGATGTTATTTTTTAGGGCATTTCTTTCTTTTTCTGGTAAATTTGCTCTTTTATCAATTTGATTAAGAAGGACCATTAAAGAAGCAAGAGATGGATTATCTTCAACTTCAAAATCATAAGCTAGTGGATCATATTCACTATCACTTACTCCCATTCGTGTTCTAAAAGAGTTAATTATTTCGTTTCTAGCACTAATTGTATTTTTGTCTGTTGCAGCACTAAAGAGAGAACTTTGTGCGGCATTAAATGTTTCAGGATTCCAAATATCATCAAATGTATTTAAAGTTAATTGAATGTCTTTATTTTTACCCGGTTCGTCTGTTCCCATATATTTATGAAGCGAAATAAGAGTCATTAATCTTTGTTGATCTGAAGTATCAAGGCCTATTCCCCCGATTTCTCTATTTCTGCTAATTAAACCATCAATAGAATCTTCGTTAAAAGAAGAAAGAAATACTAAGGATGTAATTGAAAAAGGATCACTATCGTCTCCTTGAGCAAGAGATCTTAAACCCTGTGTTATTTCTTTTGGTAAATATTCAATATTATTAGAAGGAAACTGGCTTCTAAGCTGTTGTGCAAAAACTAATGAAGCTATTGCTTTAGTTTTTTCATCTCCCATAAATTGATCAGGAGATCCATTAAAACCAATACTAACAACATTTCCTTTTTCGTCTTCTGTTATATTAAAAACCGGAGTACCACTTTCGGTTTGTAAGTTTCTTAGTCTTTCTATGTCACCGCCTACAGATTGTTTTACAACTTCTATATTTAAGTTGGTTTCTGTGAATACGCCCTTAAATAAACCCTGAACAAATTCTTCATTAGCAACGCCTTTTTGATTTAATAAACTTTGATCTAACTGTTCTCTGTACTTAGCCGCATTTTCAGCTATTTTATTAAAATCTTTTGAATTTACGGCTTCTGTAATATTTAACCATTGTTCTTTTCTTGCGGCTCTTACAGAATCTCCAAATAATAAACTATCTGATTGAATAAAAATAGTTTCCATAATATCTAATTGCTGTTGTTTTGAAAGTTGATCAAAAGGTTCTTCAATTCCTCTAGCTAATAATTCTTCTTGAATACCAGAAGATAGTTCTTCTGATCCATTATTTTGAATATATATTTTTTTAGATAATTCCAGTATGCTATTATCTCTTTCTTGTTGAACAGCTTGAGGAATATTCATTCTAGGAATATTTTCTCCTTCTGCTCTGCCTATAAAAGATTGATTAATTTCTTCTGTAATTCTATCGATTTCAGCAGAACTATCAACATACTCTTGTATAGCTAGTTTTGTTTTTTGTTTTTTTCTAATTGCATTAAATTCAAAAGCGTCTTGTGTTACGCTCATGATGCTTCCTGTAATGTTATCAACAACATTAGCCCAAATTCCTGCGGTTCCTCTATCAAATGTTACTGCTATTTCTTGAGCAGAAGGCATATTTGGAGTAGCGTATTGAAATACAGGTTCTTGTTCTACTACTTCAGGAGTTTCAATAAACTGTTCCTCTACCATTTGCTCTTGCATTATAGGAAGATCAGAAACCTTCTTTTGTCTTTTCTTTGAGTAGTAGTTTGCTCTTTCCCTTTGTTCAGGAGTCTGCATAAAATTACGCTTCGCCATTATATAATTCTCCAAAAAGATTAGCATACTTAGTAAAAGCAAGCATAATCATGTCGTTTATTTCTGTATCTTTTACAGGCTCTTCGGTTCCTCGTTCAGCTTGTTTAATCATTCCTTTAATTCCTTCGCTGAATAAAAACATAAGAGAACCAATACCATCTTCTTGTGGATCTTCAATCATAGAAGCTACATCGCCCCATTTATCCATTGGAATATTTCCTTGACTCATTTCATTTAACATAATAAATTTAATTTCTTTATTTTGTTCTCTAATTTGTTCTCTTGAGTCCTTTAATTTAACAGATACTAAATCTTTAATATCTGAAGCAACAGAATCTCTTAAGAAAGCCGCTTCAGCAGGAACAGGTTGCATAGCGTCTTCTGATACCTCGCCTGCATTTTTAATAGACCATGCTGGTTGAAATTCTTGTTCTTTATTAGAAATACCAACCCTACCATTATAAATAGTAGCTGCGTTTAAAAATCCCATTGTCTCTAATTTTAAAAGATCTGCAACGTGGTCTTCTTCTCTAATATCTGGACTTAGTGGTGCGTTTTCTAAAAGATCGTTAACCTTATCTAAAGTATTTGTCTTATAAGAAATTTCTCCTTTTAACATATCTTTAGTTTGATTTACCATCATTAAACCAGCAAGAGAAGATTCATATTGAGAAGAAAGCCAATTAGGCCATTTATTTAGATTATCTCTTATGTAATATTCTTTTTCTGATGTAGTTTCTAGTTTTCTAAGCTTGTCTTTTACTTGAGATGTTAATGCTTCTTTATATAATGAAGGATCTGGACTTAGATTTTCATATGTCTTCCAGTAATATTTTTTCGTTTCGGGGTTTAGGTCAAAGTCTTGTGTACCAGCATTCCATGTATCAAAAGCTTTCTGCCTATCTTCAGGATACAGTTGTTGAACTTGTTGAGCAAGTTGTTCTGATTTTTTAATACTAACATTAGAAGTGTGTTGTTTAAGCTGTGAATCTAACAAACTGTAATCTGTATTTTGTTGTCCAGCTTCGCTGGCAATTTCTTCAAGTTTTTGTAATGATTGTTCTTTAGTCATAAGTTAAATAGCCCCGAACTGTCTTCAGCTTGAAGTCCCATTTCTGTTGATGCTCCTGCCGATAGTCCTCCAACTGCTCCGTTTACAATACCGGCAGCAAGGATCGATCCACTATTATCTGGAACATTTGTTGGAGAAGCATAAAAAGTCTGTAAAGCAGGCTGTAAAAACTGAGCAGAACTAATAGATCCAGCAAGCTCAGCATCTATATTCTTTAGTTGTTTTCTATAATTAGAAATAATAGCTGCATTTGATTCAGAAGACTTTGACATGTTCTGCCTCATAATTGCCTTTACACTTCCACTAGAAGAACTAAGTCCTTTTCCGCTTGCTTTACTAATTAAAGCAGCATTAATAGAAGATGTTTGATTTCCTACTTGTTTAAATTGATTTGATAAAGCTTCTTGAAGATAAAACTTTTTCTGTCCTGCCCTAGCACCTGCGGCAACAGCCTGTAGCTTAGCTTGTTTAAATTGTGAACCCCATTTTTCAAGAGTTTGAATATTATTATAATCCGTTTCCATTCCACGAATCATATTTTGATATTTAATCTGAGCAATCTGAGCAGCTACATTTGCTTTTTCTTGCCTTGATCCTAAAATACCAGCGAATATTCCACCGGCAATTCCAATTGCACCTAGAGTAATTACTGCCATGTTCAAGGCTCCTTTAAAAACTTTTCAATTAAAACAAGAGAATCATCTAAATCTTCTGTATAAACATTTATAAAAGAAGAGTTATAGTATTTAAGATATTCTTCAATAATTTTAGTAGATTTATTTATCATTTCTATGGGAGACAAAGCATCTTTTGGTTCTTCCCAATCTAATTTTTTTAATTCTTTAACAAGAACTCTTTTTATGCTTTTTATTTGTCTATCTTGATCTTTTCTTTCTAAAATTATTAATTTACTAATATTAGTAACAGGGGTATTTTCTAATACAGGAGGCCAAAGTTTTACTGCTTTTCCTTTCCAGTTATTATGATAAATACCAAATTGATTAATCCAAGGGTTAATTTCATAATAACCCTTTGGGTTTTCTTCTCTAACAGCCCAATAAGGAAACTTTCTACCAACTACAGGAATTCCCATTTTTTTAATTTCTTGCATTAAAAAAGAAGTTCCAACTCTTGGTCCTATTCCTGTTACTGCAAACATTATTTATTCCTTCTACCTCTAAGGATTGTTCTGTGTGTTTGATTACTTCGTTTTCTATCTACATATCGATAGGCTCCGGAAATTTTATCTCCAAACAGGTTTCCGACTCTATCATCAGATAACCATCCTTCAACAATTTCCATAGATTCTTTTTCTTGGTTCTTTTCAATCAATGAATCAACATCATATGTGAGATGATCTTTCCATTGATTAACGGCCAAGGACAAAACATCAACCCGGTCATCATGAGCTAAAGCTCCTCTTCTGTCAGTAAGACGAGTAATTTGAATTTGAGTTTCTTTTTCTTTAATAGCTTTAGTATTAAAACAAAGACGATGTTGAGACATTACAGGTTCTAAAGCTCTAATTATTCTCACTTCTTTTGCCCCTGTAACCTTTTCTTCCATAAGACCAATATTAGGACATATTTTTTGCATAACAGGAATAAGAAGTTTATTAAACATAGCATCACCATAGTTAGACTCTGCTATAATTGCTTGAACTTCGTTTTCTAAAGCAATTTTACATAGCTTTTTAAGAACAGCTTCTGAGTATCCTCCCTCTAATCCACTAAGCTCATGAATGAAGACGTATCCACAGGACGTAGAGGCCACACAGTACGCTGTCTCGTCTTTTCCGCGTCCAGAGGGGTCCACGAACATAAACTTCTGCTGTGGCTCTATGAACTTGTCAGAGATCCACATAGGCTCATAGACCTTGTCTCCTGACATACCAAAAGAAGGTA
>Ga0098037_1000329_pt1 | contig 25649 bp, 34 predicted proteins | sample 5_EtaG_FD_75050 | JGI IMG/M metagenome (GOLD analysis project Ga0098037, IMG submission 75050) | Marine viral communities from the Subarctic Pacific Ocean - 5_ETSP_OMZ_AT15132 metaG | ecosystem: Environmental > Aquatic > Marine > Oceanic | place: Pacific Ocean | collected 2015-01-08 | reverse complement strand
ATGAAGTTGCGTGAAGGATATAAGAATGAAGTATATTTAGATACTTTAGGAAAACCTACTTGTGGAGTTGGGCATCTACTTACTAAACAAGAACAAGAAGATTTTCCTGTTGGAACTGAAATAGATGATTACAAAATTAAAGAGTGGTATATGGAAGATATTACTACTGCACTAGAAGCAGCTAAGAAACAAGCAAGTATATTATCTACAGATGATGAACATATTGTTATAGCATTAACATCTGTTAATTATCAACTAGGTAGAAGTTGGACAAAGAAGTTTCCTACTGCTTGGAGGTGTTTATGTCACAAAGAGTATGATCGTGCTATTGATGAAATAATGTACGCAGACAAGGATTCAGGTAGACATTCACGTTGGTATAAACAAACACCAGTACGTGTAGAAGATTTTGTAACAGCAATAAAAAGATTAAAGGAGATACATAATGGCTAATCGTGATTTTATGACAGACTATCAACGTGGAAATGCTCACGCCTGGGGAAGAATAAGTGGAGAGTCTCAAACATTAAGAAGTGGTTTAAAATCTACAGTAAAACATGGAAGTTTATATAAAAAATTTGAAAATGATGAAAGTTTTCAAAAATTTTATAAAGCTGAAACAACTGATAAAAAAATAAAAGTTATTAAAGATGTTTTAGGTAAGAAAACAATGGCACCTTTTGATGAATATAGTTTTGAAGACTATGATAGATATTTTAAAAAACATATGGCTGTTATGCCTGAAGAACCAGTGCGTAGCAAAGTTGTACAACCGTATGTAGATAGAGAGCAACAAAATTATGATGAAATGGAAGCACGTGTAGATGCAGTTAAAAAACAAGCATCTCAAGAATATGCGCAATATTTCAATGAAATGAATTGGTTAAAAGCTATTTCTCCTAATTTAGAGTTTAAACCATTTGGTAGTCAAAAGGAGGTATCGTAATGGCGTGGGGATATGTAGTAGGTGCTGTCGTTGGTGGCGTAATGGCAAACGCTCAAAAGAAAGCAGAACAAGAACGTAAAAATCAAGTAAGAAATGTAACATCTCAAGGTATAAGAGATTTACAACCATTATATGCTGATTACAGAGCTGATGCTGCTGTTGCAGCAGGATTGCAATTTAATCAACAAAATTTAGCCGTAGCTAATGCACAAAGCGGTTATGATATGGAAATGAGTGGGTATGGTAGAACTAACTTAGCAGGTTTTGAAAATCCAGCAATAGGAGATCCTACTAGCAGATTACAAGCTATAGGTATACAAAATCAATCTAGCTTACTAGCAAACTCGCAAGCATTAGAAAATAGACTAGAAACTTTAGATGCAGCAGAAAGACAGCTAAGAGGACAAGCGTTGCAGAGTGGAGTAGTATTACCTAGTACAGATACAATTTTAGCACAGGGGGAAAAATAATGGCAAATTATCAAACAGATTTTTTACAGGCATTATCTATGGCTGGTAATTCTTTGTCAGGATTAATGAAAGATATACGTGAACCAACCTTTCAAGAACAGTTAAAGTTGCGTGAAGAATCTCAAATGAGATTAAATCAACAAGGACAAAACTTTGCTTTAGAAAGAATGGGCGTAGATCAAGATTATTCTTTAGAAAGAATGGACAAACAAACTGAAGAAAGTTTAGAGCGATATGGTGGAGAAAAAATAATAGATTTTAAAGACACTAAAGATAGGGATGAATATTTTAATTTAAATCCTGAAAGAGCTAAAACTATTCAAGGTATAAGACATGCTTTGGAAATAGGAGATCACGAACATATAGAAAAAAATTATCAAAAAATTATAGACATTAATACAGATATTAGAAAATATAGTGCTGATGCAAATAGCGAAGTTGAAGAGCAAAGCTGGTTAAATTACTTTACTCAAAAATTACCAGGTGGTGGATTTGGTTATAGAGGTACTAATAAAATGCAAGCTAAAAAAGATGATTTTTTTTACGATGCAGATACAAGAAGAATACTAAGAAGAAACGATGAGTTTTATAAACAAGAAAAAGACTTTAGAGAAGTAAACAAAGCAATAGAACAAGCAGCTGGTGTAAGTCCTGAGTTTAGTCAAGAAAATCAAGATATGCAGGGCGGTTTAAATTCTTATTATGGAATGTTTGACTTAAACGATCCTAATCAAATGAATGCAGCGCATACATTTTTTCGTATGCAAAACGAAGGTATGTATGCTGAAATGCTTGTTCAGAATCAAAAAATGACAGCAATGGATGCTATACTTGGAGAAGGCAAAACTCCAGAATTAAGTGTAGAAGATATTATTTCTGGTGTAGATAAACAAGTACCTAGAGATAGATTGTTAAGAAGAAGTCCAGACAATAGAATGGAATATACAGGAGCACAAAAAAATGCTTATGCAAGTTCTTTGGGTTTGGTTACTTTGCAAGCACAATATGCTTTAAAAGATAAGTTTGGTGGTATTAATAGAGACCGTCAAAAAGAAGCGTTAAAGGATCTTGTACAGGCTAAATCTATGGCTGAAAAGTTAATGAAGAATACTAAATTTGGTAACACTCCTAAAGATCAAATAGATAAAGATAAAAAATATTATCAAGAATCTATTAAATTAATCAATACTTGGATGTCTGCACTGCAGCGATAAAAAATGTTCAAGTTAGATAGAAGAATAGAATTACTTCAAAATGAACTTGAAGGCGGTAGAATTGATGAATTTCAATTTGCTATGGGCCTTAAACAGTTCTATGATCGTACGCCTACATCATTTGATACACGTAGTCTGCGTTTTATGGAGACTAAAATTAATGAAGCAGGACTACCTCTTACAGAAGGTAGACAAGGCCGTACTGATGGTATTTTAGCACAAACGGTATCTGGGTTAATTGAAGGTTTTACAACTTTTGGTTTTGCAGATACGCCTGATACATCTGCAGAACGTATAGCTAGTAATGTTGGACACTTAATTGGTTTAGCACCAAGTTTAGTAGTTTCTACTATTACTGGTGGTAGAGCTGCAGCAGGTGTTGTAAGTCGTGGTTTAAGAGAAAAAGCTAGAAAAAGTAAGAATGAACGTATAGCAAAAATTGCTGATCGTTTAGATGAAAGTTCGCAGTCTTGGGAAAATAGCAATCTAAAGATTAAAAAAGGTATGGATGCTATGGCTAGACTTACTAGAATGAAAGGTTCTCCTACTGGCTTTGATCCTCAAACAGGACAACCTTTGTATGGTCTTGTATCTTTTCCTGGCTTAGCAGCAAACTTTATTCAAAAACAAGCTACTAAAGGACTTCACAATAACAATGTAAGAGTCTTAGAGTATATGAATAAAGGGATACTTAAGAGTAAGTACATAGATAAAGGTGCTGTAGAAAACATTGTAAATCAATCTATACATTTAAGTTTATTAATGGCTATGTCTGCACAACCTTTAGGTACTAGAGGCGAAGGTATAAAAGGTATGGCTTTAGCTGGTGTTCATGGAGCTGTAGCAGGTGCAATCTTTGGAGGTATTGGTGAGTATGTAAACATTGGTAGAATGTTAGGTAGCAGCAATAAGATAGTAAGAACTTCTGGTGAAAATGTTGTACGTAGTTTTGCTAAAGCTTTAGGAACACAACCAAATAGAATTGACCAATATAACACTATTAATTTTATTATGCGTGGTGGTGCAGGAGTAGGTTATGGTACAGTTACTTCAGAACTTAATGATTTACCATTAGAAGATCAAATATATGAAACATTATTAGCTGCGTTTTTTAGTGTAAACAGTAGAGCATCTTTTGAGAATAGAGCTACTAGAGATATATACAACTCTATGAATGCAATACCAAGAGATTATAATATGAAACAAGCTAGAAAATGGCTTACCGAACAACCTTGGTATCAAAACGAAACTCCTGAGTATCAAGCATATTGGAGTAGGTATTTAAAAAATATACAACAACAGCAGATAGATTATACCATTACTCAATTTGACGATATTGTTTTGGCTTATGCAGAAACATATAAAGAGTTAAAAGAAAAAGGTATCATTACTCCAGAAATGGAACAAAAAGCTAAAACAGATCGCAAAGCTAAAGAAAAAATATTATCTGAAATGTATGATGCTTTAGATAAACAAAAAGCTGAAGTAGAAGAAAGTATCATAGCTAATCGTACAGAAAAACAAATAGGTGACACAGAACAAGTTGCTAAAGATATTGAACAGAAAAAATTTAGATTAGACTCTATTACGTTAGAAGATGGTAGAACTATTGAATATCAGGTACAAGAAGTTGATCCGTTGTCTGAACATTTGCCTAAACAGAAATCTTTAAAAGATATATTTATTGAAGTTAAACGTAAAAATAAAAGTGCAAGTGTACAAGATTTGCACAATATGTTTAAAAAGACTATAGACGATGCAAATTATGATGTAAACACTTTTGTAAGAGATGTTGTAAAAAAATATAGAATTAATATTAATGAACAACAACAAAGAGATTTAATACAATCTGCGCATTATTTAAAAAACATTGATCGTTTTCCTATATCTAGAGTTTACATAGTAGGTGAAAAAAGTTTAAAACAAGAAAAAGAAATGGATCCATTGCTTGAAAAAGAAGCTCCTGAAACTGATATTTACGATAAACCTATAGGTGGCGATAAAGCAGGTAACTCTACGCATGGTTCTAGCCGTGTAAATAAAAACAATAATTTTAATGCTAAAGAGGGAGATACATTACATTACGATTATGATTATTTAACTACTCGTATATTAGAACGTATATGGGATCATCAATCTAATCAATATAAAAATAGACCTAGAGTTAAAAATGTTTCACCGTTATCTGTAGATATTTTTAGATATATACCTGAAGGTAAAACAGATAGCAAAGGTAAGCGTATTAGGCCGTTAGAATTAGCAGAACATATGACTAATAAACAATTAACTAATATGGCTAAACAGCTAGAAAAAGAAGGTGCATTTATTTACGCTGCTAACGGTGAAACTGGTAGAATACAAGTAAGAGCATATCCTTGGAGAACAGGCACAAAGCTAAAAGACATTAAAGCATTGAATAACTTTTTAATTAATGAATTAAAAATACCAGTTACTAAAGCTAGATATAAAAGTAATATTGCTACTTTAATGTGGCGTATGCAAGAAACAGGATTAATTAGATTAGGAGAAATGCCTACTAAAGAATTGATACGTGAATGGGTTAAAACAGAACCTTATGAAAGTGTAACTAAATTCCAAAAACGTACTAAACATCATTCTGGTATTGAAATGGCCTTAGATCCAGCATATTTTATTGGATATAAAAACATTACAAAAACACGTCAAATTAATACAGAAACTTTTAATCCTAAAAATTTTACAGACATTAAACTATCATTAGATGTTGATGCTATTAACAGATTTTTAAACGATAAACGTTATACAGATATTGATATGGAACCGATATTTGAAAACACATATATTACATTGTATGGTGAGCGTTCTAGTAAAGTTAATAATGATAGATATGCACAATTTGAAAAAGATAATCCTGAGCTAATAAAGCGTGTAAAAGAACATAATAAGAAAGTATTAGAAACTATAGAGTCTAATACATACCGTTTGCAAGACAAGTTTAATGAACTAAGTTTTAATCAACTTGGTAAAATACCTGAGTATGAAGCTTTAAGCAGAATAGATATGAATGTTACTTCAAGATATGACGGTGCTACTTTTAGACATATTGTAATAGAAGATTTGCCTAGTAGTGTAAAAAATATGGGTGAAGCATTAAAAGAAAATAATTCTGGTACAGATGGTGTTACAATGACACACAACAAGTTAGCTGATATTATTATAAAGAATTATGGTTACGATCCTAGAACAGGTGTAATGAAAACATTAGGATTGTTTAGACCTGAATATGGCGTTCAAGGACAAATAATTAATAAGACTGCTGATTTTACTATGGATAGTTATTGGCAAGCTTTTGCAGATAAACATGGTCTAGATAAAATACATTATGCTTCTGGTATTAAAGAAATGACTGGAGTAGAAACAACTAAAGTACGTTGGAATGAAAAAACAAAAGAGTTTGAACTTGTCGGTAAATTGAATGTATTTAAATCTAGAATAGAAGACAACTATTTGAATTTAAATGTTTATGAAAACTTTAATAAAATAGGTAATCAAAAACTATTGCAGCAGGTTATGTCTAATATGAATACCTTTGAAATGGATCCTAACACTGAAATAGGTAGAAATTATTGGAAAAAGTGGGAAGAACTTGTAGCTAAAGCATCAGCTGGAGATCCTAAAGCAACAATGCTTGCAGAAAAAGAATTTGCTGCAGGAAAAGAATTGTCAGGTAAGATAGATGATATAAGTATAAAAGTTTTAGATCATATACTTTTTGAAAAACCTGATAGCAAAGCAGCTCGTAGCATCGTAAAACAAATTTTAGAAATAGAACGTTTATCTGATTTTGATAAAGTAGCTATGCAGGAATGGACTGAATATCGTCAAAATACTTACAATAGACAATTAGTAGAAGAGTATTTAATAGATACTAATTTCGATCCTGGTACGTATTTAAGACCTGGAGTTAGAGAGTATATTAATGATAGAATACAACAATATGTAGCTAAAAGACTTACTAGGCCACGCATAAAGCATTCATATAGCTCTAAATTAGGGTTATATGACGTTTTAATTAGTGGACGTAAGCAAAAGTACTCTAAAGCAAAAAAAGGTCTTGCAAACGACGAATTTATGATGAATGAAGGTGCAAGAGATGTTATTGAAATAACTGTATATGAAGGTAAGAAAAACGAAAAAACAATGACACTTGGAAAGTTTTGGGATACTTGGGTAGATATGAAAGAAAATCCTTCTAGCAAGAAATCACAACGTGATTTTGAAGAGTATGATTTTGTTCGTAAAAATGTAGGTTTTATACGTTCACCTATGATAAGTAATGGTGGTTTTCGTATAGGAGAGTTTGTAGGATTTGCTAAAACACGTAAAGGTATATCATTAATTACAAATGAATACAACGATTTTATGATGTCTGGTGCTGATAAAGACATTGACTCTGCACATATGTTTTGGGGATTACCAAAAGAATTGACTGCTGCATACAAACAATCTATGATACAAGATCAGTTAGTTCGTATTAAAGACGGAAAGAAAGATACTGTAGATTTAAAAGATAAAGCTATTGGTAAAGAGTTAGCAAATGCAGAACCACCAGGTAATAAAAAAAGAGAACAGCATTTAGCAGATATTTTAGATACTACTACTAAATTAAAAAATGGTAAAATTGCTACAATGTCTCAGGACTCTATTGGTTTAATTACTAATGGTGTTAATTTAATTGGTTTAGAGTTAGATATTAATAAACAATTAGAAGATGTTACTCCTCGTACTACAGAAGTACAGCGTGAGTCTATGCGTAAAAATTATTTAAATGCATTCAATGAATTAATTATACATAGAAACGTATTATTAAACAGTTATATCGATGCAGCAGATCTTGCTAATATAGATTTACCTATTGTTGCTTTACGTAAAATGCGTGGAATGTATGAGTGGATGTATGAAGGAGCAGAGTCTGGTGCAATGATGGACAGAAGACAAGCTATTAAAAATATGCACAAATTAGTGTTTGGTGCTAAACGTAAAACAGATATGCCTTTAGACATACAAGAAACGGTAATTAACTATTTAGATAAAACCGATGGTGCTAAATCTTATTTAACTTTAATAGCAGAACAATATAATGGATTGCGTTTAGAGTTAAATCCTTGGAATGTATTTAGTAAAGAACAAAGCGTAGCACTTTTAAAGGACATATCTGCTGAAATAAAAAATCATCCTATATATCGCAAAGTAGGAATAAAAGATTTTTCTGAGCATTTTATGAAAGGATTAGATCCTAAAGAGTTTGACAACATTGTTGAGTATGAAACATTTTTATGGAACAAACTAAATCAAGTTATAGATTTGTCTACTGCTTTAAGAAAGTCTAATGAATTTAAAGAATACGCTATGAAAGAATTAGAAATGACTAATGAATCTGTAGATGATTTTATTACACAGGTTGTAGAGCTTACATTTGAACAGCGTAATAGATTATATCAATCGTTTACCAACGACCAAAAGTATTTTAAAAAACATAATAGACGTTCTTATGGAGACCAAATAGCTTATACCAAAGTAATATTAAGAGAACAATTACAGGAGTTATCTAATAGAAGAAAAGAAGAAGGTAAGCCATTACCAAAAGAAGCTTTTGAAAAAGTAGAAGATTTATTTGATATGTTTTATATAGCGACTCCATTGATTAAATCTGATTTTGTAGGATTTAGAGGAGAAAATCGTTTTAAATTTTTAAAATCAGTAAACAGTAAAATCAATGAATTAGTAAAAGAAAAACAACAAAAAGAAAAACTTGGAGAGTTTTTTAATAAAGATGTAGAGTTGGAAAATTTATATGCACAAAGAGCTGCATTGCAGGGAGAGTTTACAGGGCAATTGCCTGATCGTGAACAAACTTGGGCTATAAGAGCTAAAAATAAAGAGTATATGTCTAGAGCTAGATATGAAACATTAAAACTTTCTCAAGAATCAAGAGAGAAAAGAATTAAAGAAATACGTAAAGAGTTAGATTTAGATAAATTTGAAGAAGTTGTAATGGACGATTTAAATGCCCCACCAAGCGGAAGACAGTCTAAAGTAGAAAGTGACGGTAAACAAGTTGTACTAAAAACAAAGAAAATGGTTCCCGACTTAATTGATTTAGATATATTAACTGATCCTGCAAAACTTGACGCATTGATAGAAAGCTTACAACCTTTAAAGAAAACGCAAACTCCTCAGTTAAGAGAAAACTTAAAAGAATTAAGAAATTTAATTTATTCACAAACAGCAGTTGGTAATGAAAAGCTCTTGTTTAATCTACCAAGTGAATATGCATTCTTCTTAAAACGTGTAGATAGAGTATCTGATTTTATGCAGAACATAGATGGTACACGTTTTGGTTTCTTTATGAAAGCAATGAATAATAAGTACGGAAAAGAAGATGTGTTAACAAAGATTAAAAGAAACAAAGAGTTGTTAGAAGAAGCAGAAAATACAATTAAAGCAGATATAACTAACGATATTCCTTTAGATACTTTTGACGAGTTTTACAAAAAACGTGTTAAAGAAAATACAAAAGAAGAGTTTATGGCTATATCGCAGCAATATAAAGTGTATGTAGAAAGCTGGGCAAAAGGAAATAAAGATGCAATTAATGAAGTTGCAGATAAAACTGAAGCTAAGATATTAAAAGATTCTGATAAATTTATATATGCATATAATGAAAAAACACAAAAGATACAAAAATTTGCTACTAGAGAAGCTTTTGAAAAAGCAAATAACAAATTTGTTTATATACAAGAGTTAGAACCTTCTAGATTGTCTGAATTAATTACTAATGAAATTAATATATTAAATCCAAGTAGAGCACATTTGCGTGATCCTAAGGGGTTAGACCAGGTTTTAGGTATTTATCAAAGATTAAATAGAGAGATTGCTCCTTATGAACAACGTTTACAATTTGACAGGGTATTAAAATTCAACGAAAAGACTGGACAAATGGAAGAGTATGGTATTAGCGTACCTACCTCTACATTAAAAACTATTGCTGATACAATATACAGATTACACGTAAATGCTAATCAGTTATCAGACTTTAATACCAAGTATGTTGGTTTGATTAAAAAAGTTTTAAATGAATCTCAAAAAGGTTATAAAGATCATGGACCAGCATTATGGGAATATGCAGCAGTTAAACATACACTTGGTAATGATAATCTTGGACCTAAAAAGGATCAAACAACTGTAGAAGAACAAGTAGATTTGTTGAAACGTTTTGATAAAGCAGAAAAAGAATTAAAAAAGATAAAACAAAAATTTTATTACATAGATAAAAACGGAAACAAGGAATTTGTAGATGCTGTAGAATATGCTGATATAATAAGAACTAAAGTAATACAACCTATTATGGAATATTCTTTGAATAGTATGATTAAAAGTAATTACAAAAATATAGATAAATTATTTGCACAACAAAATTTATTCCCTGTAGAATTTTTTGGTAAAAAAACATTGCCAGAAACTCATCCAAAATATTGGCAACAACGTATGGCTCAATTGTTTTTAAATAAACACGGACTTATAGAAGTTCGTAGATTATTATGGTTTGATAAAACAGTTCGTTTACAAGCAGACAAACAAACAGGATTTGATTTACAGAAAAATCATTTTCATTATGACGATGTTGTTTGGATAAAATTTCATTTAAATTTACGTGATCATATACTTGATAAATATTCTGAATACGTAACTAAAGGTGGTTCATTAGATTGGGGTGCATTAACCAGAACCAAAATTAAAGTTGGTAAGAAAACTATAAGCATGGCAGATAAAGTTCGTAAAGATATACAAAACTTTACTGGTAAGTATGGAGAGTGGTCAAGTGAAGTTGGTAAATTTGCTGAAGATGGTGTTTCTGATAGATTCTTTCCACAAATGGGACAAATGGATACTAATTTAAATAAAAAGTTTTTAGAAGAGAATTGGCTACCTTCTGAGAAAAAACGTATTATGGAGAAAAAGAATTACCTACAATTAGTAGATGCTAATTTGCGTGATGATGTAAAAAATAGATTAATTACATTTAAAGAAGCAAAAGAATTAGAATACCAAAGACTAGAGAATAAACTTTTAGGTATGAATAAATACGAAAATCCTTATATAGATTTAGATGCTATGGACATGTTAAATCAAGTAAGCACTAGAAAAGGAAAAAATCCTTATCCTGGTATGGGTACAACAACTCACGCAAGATCACGTTTAGAACGTTCTATGCCTGGTTGGAGAAGTGATGGTAATGTACCATTAGACTATATGAATAGTTTAAGTAGAGGATTAATGCAGAATATAGGTGCAATGTATAGTAGAATTTATTTAGATAAATTTTTAACACAAGCTAGACAAAATCCACGTATGCGTGAAAATGCTGAATTATGGCATACTACAATGATTGATTTTACTAGGGGTTATATGGGATTCCCATCAACAAGAGTTTTAGAAGTGCATGGTGTAACGGCTAAAGAAATGCAGCTATTAAAAGAATGGCAAGCATCTGGATTTGATCAAAGTTGGAAAGTTGGAAAGTTAGATGTTGTGAGCAAAAAACTACTTTATGATTTAGAGCAACAATCTATACCTACTTTAAGTGAACAACGTATGAAAAAACGTCAATTAATTGTTAATGCTTACAAGTCTACAAATGGTAATAAGTTAAATGAGCTACGCAAAGAATTAAAAGATGTTAAAAATGAAAGTCGTAAAGAAGAAATAATAGTTGAAATGGCAAATTTAAAACAAAAAATGTTTGAACTTGTTAAAAAACAATATGCTACTTATCTAAAAAAAGAGACTTTAAAAAACTTAAACGACTTTATTAAAGATGAAAACATAGATAAATTAAATATTACTAAGACACCAAGACAATGGTTTAGTGATGAAAGTGTTGGTAATGTTGCATTGAAGCTAGAAAACAATGTATCTAGTGTTTTTGGTAAAATTACAGGTAAAAAATTATTTCCTAAATTACCAGACGATATACAATTAAGACATAAAGCTTTAGTAGAGCGTGCACAATATATATCAGATCTAGAAGGTAGATTTGAATTGTTATCATTATTGTTTACGCCTAAAGCAGCTATTACTAATGTATACGGAGGTTATCAAAATATTATTACAGATACTGGTTTTGACCATTTTTTTAAGGCATTTGATGAAAAATACCTAATAAATGAAGTATTTAGAGGTCAAAAGTTTAAATTATTTAATAAAGAACTAGGTAAGTTTGAGTTTAGAGAGTTAAAAAATAAAGAAGATATACATGAAATGATTGATTCTTTAGGACTACTAGAAGGTAATTTGTTGCAAGAATTAGCATACATACAAGCAAATGAACCAGTAAATGCTAAAAAGTTTTTAAAAGAATTAGTTAAAAAAGTAAATGCACATACAAGATCACAAAAGTTATTTGGAAATACTAAAGAAATAAACAAACAAATTGATGATTATGTTAATAAAACTGTAAAAGAATTAGCTAATCAGTACGGAGTAAGTCAAGCCGTTATGGATAAAGGTAGTTTCTTTATGTCTACTACAGAAAAACATTTAAGACGTAAAGCGTTTTTAGCACACTATTTGAAAGCTAGAGAAATATATTCTGATCTAGAAGGTAATATAAAAGTAACTGACGACTTTTTAGTAGACACAGCAAGAAAAGGCGTAGAAGGTTCACAGTTTATTTATCACGCTACATACAGACCAAACTTTAGTAATACAGCGTTTGGTAGAGTTATGACACGTTTTCAACCATACGCTTGGAACAGTATAAGACGTAGGAAACAAGTGTTTGAAGATATGATGGCAGTAGAAGGGCATCCTAATTTTGAAGCTAGTAGACGTTTTCAAAGACAAGTTGCTAACGATATGATGACAATGGCATTAGGTACATTGTTTGCATACTCTATATTTGAATATGCTTTAGCACCTCCTATGTCTTGGATGAAAGAGAGTGCGGAGTTTTTATTTGGCGATGAAGAAACTAGAAAAAATGCATTCTTTAGTCAATATCCAATAAGACAATTAGCACCATTACAAATTATTACACCTCCAGCTAGTAGATTTATATTACCTCCTTTAAATGGTATTATAAATGGTGATTGGGAAGCATTTACTAAATACACTTTATGGACTTATGCACCAGGTGGTAGACTTATGCGTGATATGTACAAGACATATAATAATCCTAAATATGCCGTAGAATATCAGACTGGATTACCATATAACAGTTTTAAATGGCATATGGCAAAAGTAAAGCGTCAAGCCGAACAGAGAGAGATTAACGAAGATCCAACGACTTGACGCTGTTTTCATACGGCAACAAATTATTTTTTTAAAATACGCAACAAATCTTTTAACCTTTTTTGTTTTTGTGTCAAAAGATTTATTGCTTCTTCTGTTAATCCTATAAGTTCTTTTGTTTCCTTTAAAAACATTTCTTTTTCTACTTTGTCCATATTTGCTTTCCTTTCGAACCGCCCGCTCATGTTGTAATCTCTTTTAGATTATCTATACATAAATACGAAGACATAGCGACTAAGTTATGTCTTGTTTTAGTAGCCAACCAAACATGTATTTTCATAAGCGGGCAGTTTTTGTTTATGGTAATAAACAACTTTAATCGTTACATTCTTCACATTTTTCTGGTGCTCTAACACCAGTTAAATCAATATCATCGTGATCAAACCTATCTTCGGTTGATCTTACAATTTTATTGTTATTTTTTTCTAATGCAACAATAATCTTCTTAGCTATTGATAGTATAGCTTCAGCTTCTTTCTTGTTCAAATCCATCACGATTCTCCTTTTCAATTTGCAATAATCTTAAGAATCTCTTTAATGGTATTATAGCAAGAGCTTCTTTTCTATCCATACGTGTAACAACTGCATCTACGTCGTCTCCGTGATAGTCTGGATACAACCATTGAGCAACTTTCTTTCTTCGTTTTGCTTGTATTGTAGTATCTTCTACTATCACATCAACTACTTCTGACTTTCCTAATGATCTACCGTCGGAAGCATAGGCACGTTTTGCATACATGCCCATGTCCTTAGCTTCGTTTACTATCTCACGTTCGAGATTGTTACCACGTACTTTATTCTTATGCGTCACTTCCGCCAAGATTTCCTTGCATACTAACGATGTTGAAATCTTCCTCGTATCTTTTAATAGCTTCTGGTGATTCATCCCAGTATCTGAGACCAAATGAAAATTCCATTGGACCGAATCTGGTATCAAACCATAAATGATTACCAAAATTATTATCCATTCTTGTTGAAAGAACAATAAACTTTAGCAAACGCAATTCTGCTTTTTGTATATTATTCTTATCTACATATTGTGCGTTAAACAATTTCTTCAACATATGTATTTCCTCCGTTTATTTGTTTAAATGTCATGTTCGTTGCATTAAATGCAGCTAACATCTTAAATTGACCTTCGTCACGAGATTTTACTGATGTAATTTCTCTAGCTGGATCGTTTCTATTACCTTTAATTAATAGAACCTTATCTGCTTTTTGTACAACATTACTACTACCTTTCAAAGAATGTAGATTAATAACATTGTTAGCTGCTGATGTTTTGTTAAGATGATGTATTGCAATAATAATTACGTTAGTTTTTTGTGCTATTTGTTTTAATGCACCTATAACTACGTTTTGCTTTTCTATTTCACCTTTTACAAAATCAACTTCAACTTCGTCAGTAGTATCTACAACTAGAACTTTTGGTTCATATTCTGCTACTACTTTCTTGATAGAGTCTATCCTTGGTGCTATTGTCATTACTTGTATGTGATCTAACTTATCTTTAATACTAAAGTCTGGATTTTCCTTGTATTGTTGTAAAACCCATTCTTTAGGTTTGTTTGTAGCAATTTGCACAAATCGTCTAAAGATAAGCTGTTCGTTCATTTCTAACGACAAGAACAATGTATTTTGTTTTGCTTTCACAATTAGATCTTGTATGAACGCAGTCTTACCAAGACCAGTATCACCAGAGAATATAACCAACTCGCCAGGACTAAATTGATATGGATTAGAGCCATATATATCTTCTAGCTTGATAGAGTTTTGTTCTAACTGTTTTGTTACATAGGTTCTTAATGCATCTTCTAATGCATCTACACCTTTAATATCTAAGGTATAGTCTTTACGTTTGTAATAAATACATTTTGAATCGCAATATTCTGCCATAATGTGGTCATCACAACCATATTGATAAGAACCTTCATAAACATTTGATACTGTTCTTGTTATTTCTTCCTCGGACATTGTGTTATTTGCCCAGGTAAACATACCATTGAGGACAACTAACATTGGAACACCAGCTCTTTTGTATGCACTAACCATTCGCATTAGTTTCATATTTCTAGAACCTTTCATAGGACCTTCGTTAAATACGTGCTGCATACAAGAAACTACTGATGTAACGTCTGAATCTGTTTTGGTATTCTTGTTATCATACTGAATAGTAGGCGATGCAACAACCATAGATTGTAAATACGGTTCTACGCTTGGTTCTTTAAATAAAGTACTAAAGAAACTTTCGTTCATACTCGCTTGTGTTTTATTGACATAACTCATATAGCTGCCTTCGCTACTTGCCATTTGTTGTACGTCTTCCATACTTAGTTCTGACAATAGCTGCAACGGTATCCATATTTTATAGAGGTTTGTTTTTGTGTTTAACGACCATTTGCATCGAATGATCCTTGTCTTATCATAGATGCTGTCTGCAAAGTCGAAATGCTTATTCATTGTTAGTTTAAGCTTATCGTGTATATCTCTGCTTGGCTGTAAACCAAATACATTCTGTATTTCAATATGGAAACCGCTACCGCTAAACCATAAGTTTATGTCTTCTTCCATTACTCCCTTATCAAACATTTCAGATACACATTGTTGTATATATCCAATAAAATGATCATTAGGTATTTCGCCTTTATCGATGTCTAATATAATGTAATCGATATATGCAATACCGTTGAATCCTTTTACTGAATTTGTATTGTGTACATGTTCTTGAAAGTCTTTACCAAATGTAAAATAAGAACGATACATCTCATTCTTAAATGCATTCTTTGTTACTTTCTTTTGATAGGTATTAACATTAGCAACAGTGTTACGTTCGGATAGACCACCTTCTACTAGTTCTAAAAAGTATTTATCTTCTTCCATCCTTTTATTTTCCCATTAGTTGCTGATTTAACTTCTTTGAGTGCAAATCCCATAAGCTCGTCCGTGAATATATTTTCTTCACGCAACTTTCTAAATGCTCTGGAATATGTACTTGCCGTATGTATTTTGTTATACTTGATTTTACCATAATGTGGTACTTGACTCTCAAAGTTCCAGGTAAAGAATACTTCACCATTTTCTAAAGAGTCAAGCCAATTGATAACAATAGTTTTAGCAGTCATTAAAATGGAAAGTCATCATCATTTACACTTTCTTGAACTTCAGGTACGGCAGGTTCTGATGTTCCTTTACGAAAGTTTTGAGGATAACCTTGTTCTAATGATTTCTTAAAGTCTTTCTCGAGTTGATCTGTTTTATCCCAAGAAGAAACTCTGTTCCAAAGATTGCGTTTGTACTTACCAGTAGACTGATAACTAAGTACTGCAATTTCAGAATCCATTAATACATCTAAATTAATATCGCCAGTGTCTGATACTTCTAAATCTTTACCAGCTGCAAGATACAATGTATTAACTAAGTCAGGATATTTTAAATCCAGGACTACACCATTTGTATCTTTATCATAGTTTTGATTTAAGAATAAATTAGATTTGTATCCATTTGTAGAATCTTCAAGTTCTAATTTAACTGTTGTATCAGTATACTGTGATTCAATTTGTTCTGCTGCAATAATTTTACATTTATTAATGAAATAAGGTTTATTGCCGCCACCTTGCGATGACTTTACCTTAGTACCCGTGATTGCCATATGATACCTCCTTACTTTTGGTCATTAGCGTGATCTTGATTACGTTCATGTGCACCGTCAATTAGCCCTTGATTGATACTTTCAATATAAGTGCTAAGTGCATCCATTGATTTAGCATAGTCTGCTAATTCTACATCTAGTAATTCGTCTTTTTCGAATGGTATTCTAATTAAAACAAAAGTACCAAAGTCGTTTACTATATGTTTTGTCTCTCCAGGTTGCATAGAACCTATTCTATGTTCACTAGGCATTTTCTTTTTTGACATCTTTTGCCTCCTTAAGTTGATCTTCAAAGTATTTCTTAGCTGTTTTTACTCTAGCAACAGTATCATAAAATCCGCTTTCACGTTTTTTAGTATATGCTAGATAAGCTTCTTCGGGAATTACTTGAGCTTTTTCACACTTTTTTGCAAGCGTGTCAATTTCTGTAAGTTCCTTAACTTTAGGTTTGAATACTGATTGTTTTGCCTTAGCATTCTCAACTTCTTCTTTGCTAGCAATGGCAAAATCTGCACCAATACCCATATTGGCCAATGCCCTACCAACGGCGCTCGTCTCGCAATTTTCCATAGCACTCGTCTTATTAACAAAACCAGTATTGTCTCGCTCAGCTGCTGTTCCAGTGAAGTATCTTTCTGGTACTTCGAGTACATTGGGCGTGACTTTTGCTTGGATTCTGTATTCATTGCATTGTTCTCCAGTTGGTGTGTCTATTATTTGTGTGACTTCTAGTACTTCAGTCACTATCATGCCGTGTGGATACATATTATGAAATTCTTTAATACGATCGTTCACTAAGGCATAATCTTTAAGGTTAAATCCCATAAGATTCCTCCGTTTTTTGGTTAGCTTGGACAACCAAATTAGTATTACCAGTTCAATTATCCAAGCATTATTGTTATTATTTATCAGATTTATTTACATAATTACAAGCATATAATATACCGTAACACAATGCAAACAATAGAAGTAATTTCAACATAGACTCCTCCTTAATCTAATAGTTTCATGTACGCTTTAGCATTGTTCCATTTGAACCAATCTAAACCTTTGCGTACAACTTTTTGTGCATCAGGATCCAGAAAATAATTAGGCGATTTTAATTGTGCTCTCATTATTTTTCTGTATACTGCTTCTTCTACTGGTGATAGTTTGTAAGATTCACCACTAAAAGGATTTCTAACATCTAAATCGATGTCTTCATGATCTAGGAACTTACACTCAGACATATCGTATGGAAATTTAGTATACTTTCTTGTTGTAGTATGTTCATAACCATATATGTCAGTGTAAGTTATATTGGTTTTACTCGGACCACTTTCCATGTAAATCCCTCCTTTGATAGTTGATCAAGCAACTTTTTGTGCCATATTTTAGCTTCTTCCTCTGTAGCATAGTTAGGATGAAATTCAGCATTTCTAGCTGCTTGATAGTGTTTAACTGATAGTATTTTAAGTAACACTATATAGTTTGGATCTGGATGACTTTCTGCTACTGAAACGACATAATGTTTATTCATCATATCGTGCTATTGTACTAGTAATTTCATCTATTACAATTTCCAATGGTTTGAATTTAGTTCTTACTGGTATTGATGTATCTTCATAATCATCTTTATCTACATCTAAGTAAGTTAATTCAGACATCATCCATTGAACACCGTCCCAATAGTAGATATATTCAATCCATACATCTCCTTGTGTCATACGAAAATACTGTTTTATATCTTCATATGAATCGTATTCTTCTTTTTTACCCATATATTCAATATCAGCATCAGATATAGAACGAATAGATTTAAGTTCTATTTCATCTACTTGTGATTGAGTATTAAAATGATTTAGTAATTCATAACCAACTCCACCTATCATTTCGTTAGTTCTTACAAAACCAGGATAACCGTCAAAGTGACAATAAACTGCTTTTACTGTTTTAAAACCTTCTTTATCGGTTCTTTTAAATACGATGTTTGATCTTGTTGACATTACACACCTCTCTTTCTGCGTATTGATGTTACCATACTACCTTTACCGTCTTGGACATACATAAATTCATATCCTAAGTCTTCAAGTAAAGCTATTTGATCTGTTATTTTTCGTTGTGCATCTAAGGCAAGTTCAGATACGCTTCTATCATCTAGCTTATCTAACTCTTGTCTAACTGCATCCATTTCAGATAGTTTACCCATTTGTTACTCCTTCTACTTCGTTTGCTAAATTATTGATTTCATCAACTTTGTTAGCAATCATTTGTTTGTTGGCTTCAACTTCAGCTTCTATCTCTTTTTGTCTCCACTCTGCTGTTTCCATAACGCCTACTGGTAATATTCCGTCTGGTTCTATGAAAACACTTTCGCCATTACCTATGTCTACTTGCATAGATTTTTCTCTTCCAGTGTTCCAATGTAAAGCACCAGGACCATTACCTTCGTCGTCCATAGATACAAATATTGCGACTCCACTATCTAGTATTAATACTAATCCAGTAGTGTTGTCTTTATCCCATTGTTTCCACAGGATGTGTTCTATTTTTTGTCCTTGCAATAAAGCAAAAGCTTTCTTGTGCCAAGCTTCTGTTCTTTGCATTGTTTTCTTAATGTCCTCCATTATTCATCTCCTTCCATTCATTAATCCATTCTTTAATAATATCTATTTCCTCATTGAACTCGCCTTGCATTGTTATTTCGTCAAGCGTTTCATCATCACCAATATATTGTTCTACTTTGTATATTCCGTGTAACCAGAACCAAGTTGAACCAGATTGTGCGTGTTCAAGTTTTTTACCTAAGAACTCTTTTAGTTTTATTTTTCTACTAATGTCCTCCATTGTATAGTCCTCCCCATTTATATTGGTTTATGTGATTTTGGTATTTTGGTTCTTTGCCTAGCATTACATCGCTAAATGTACCAAGATCTGCAATATATATATCATTTTGAGAACCTCTGATATACCAATTGTATATTTCTTTTACCATTTTTTCAAATTTGTTTTTATACTCTTTTTTAAAAGTATGTAAAGAATATTTAGCTTGTATTTTACATCGTTTACAAGTGTAAGTATCTCTTTCAACCATAGTATAAAAACTATCGTATACTTCTTGATATGTTAATTTATCATTCATGCTCTTTCTCCATCTAATATTTTCATATATTTATCTTTATTGCCATTGCAATCTTCTATTACTTTTTCTTCCCATTCAGATTCTTTTAATGGATAGTCAAAGTTTCCGCAGCAATCTCCTGCATACTCTGATTCTACTGCATTTTTACTGTAGTCTTGTTTACCAGTATTCATATTTACAAATACTTTTTCGTATACTGCATCACTACCGCACCAATTGCATACAAAATATTCCTTGTTTTTTGTCAAGTTATTAGGATATAATTTTTTTGTAATTGGTTTAAATATCTCTCCCATTTCTTCATTCATTGCTATTGTCCTCCATTTTCCAATATTGATATATCCATTGGTCTTTGTGTTTTATTACTGAGTTATTTTCTGTAAACAACCACCAAGCTCTTCCATATTTCTTTGAAAACGCTTCACGTTCAGCAATACCTTTTTTTGACCAAGGATCATTAAACTTCATTTTTTTCATTCTTTCTTGTATTGTTTCTGGTTCTTTCAAACCTTTACGTTTTTTCCAAGCCATTTCTCTGTTATTCATTTTTTCTCCTAATTATAATTATTAGTGCAAGAATGGTCTGCCGTGGCGGACCTAGCCACTGTTTTTTATCTTGCACTAATATATTTTCAGAACTGAGGCAACTATACCCACTAGTCAGGCTTCCATGGACCTTATATAAGACTCGCCTATTTTGAATAATGTTGTTGCCTCTATTCTGATTTAAGCCACTCAGGAACTTGTTTAATACAAGGAACTGTAATGTGACTATAGTTCACTTGGTCGTTTACCGACCTTCATCATCCAAGGTTCTAATGACATATGCAATAACCAGTCTGACATTGAAATAAGTTGACCTATGTCTTCTACGACATGTTGTTCGCCTATTTGTCTTACTGGTACTTGTCTGCCATCAGAATTGGTGATGTATTTACCAAATACGTCAATACACCAACCAATACCTTCTGTATGATGTCTCATTGATCTGTGAGTTGGTAATGAACAACCACGCTTAGAATCATCAAACCAATGATGAATCTTAATGTAGTCGTCTACTGTACCACCCCATTTCTTTACACTGCTTTTACTATGATAAAGAGGATCCATTACTCTACCTCTTCAGTTTTACGTTCTACTTTTTCGTCTAACATATCACTAATAAAATCGTGTAATTGCTTTAGTTTTGGTTGATCTTTCTTCAAAGAAATATCTAATTCAACACTTTCGTAAGATTTTTTCTTAGGAAATATATCCTTTAAAAATCCTTCAAATCTTTTTGAAAGTGTTTCATCTAATATTACTTCTGTTTTCTCAGATTCCTGAACCATTACATTTGTTTCTTGGTTAACATTGAGTTTAACTTTGTTATTATCAAACTCTACTTTAAAGTAGTTTTGACTACCATTATTGTTTTGCCAACCAGGATGCAACATTTGATAAAATGCTTCATCAACATTTTCCCATTCGTCTTTGCGTACTCTTGGATACATTAATTGTAAAATTCTTGTATCAAAGTGTGTAAATTCATCATATACATATGATTGTACTCTACGCAATGTAATACCACGTTCACCAGTATTAGGTACTGTTGTAATTTCATGTATTGACCATCCTAAATCCAAAACGCTTTGAACAACGCCATTAGACCAATCTTCTAGATCCATAGTAGCAAACGCTTCTGGTTCCATATCTATAAGATATTGTTTGCGTTCTTCTATGTGTTTTCTTAGTCTTCTGGTATTTTCATCACTTTCCCATAACGAATAGTTAATTACGGTTTCTGGGTTTACGTTTTCACCGTGATGTGTGTGCATATAAAAATGTCTCATTATATGCGATGGATGTATTTGCATACCATTTTCATCACGAAATTCTACGTTTTCCAAACAACCGTCATCACCGTATCCGTTGTATTCAAGTTTGATACTTTTAATATTAGTATGTTCCATAATTGATTTAAACTTTTCGTGTAATTCAATTTTAGTTGCATAGTTTCTAAACATATCTTGTACACTACTAAGTTGGTTCCAACCATAACCGTGCACCTTTTTTGGTGAACCGTCTTTGTTTGAACCAAGCGTTTTCTTCATAGCTTTACCAAACTTAATTTTAAGCTTTGTAAAGTTTACATCATTCCAGCTCATTATTGTCTCCTCTTTGTTTTACTTTGTAACTCAATTAACATTGCTGCAAGATATACTATCATATCTAATGCTTCTTCGATAGCATCTTGCAAGTGATCTCTTGTACCGTCTAACGGTACTTCTTCTCCGTGCTCTATAGCACCGTGTTGAAGTCTTTCTTCTATTAGTTCAAGTATTGTTTCGTTATTACTTTTTTTAATACCTAACCAATGTAATATTTTTTTAATCATATTATTTCCCTTTTAAATCGCATATAGCGGCAAGAGAGAACCGCTATACACTATCTTGTTCATCTATTGACTTCCCAAGAATAAAAAGAAGGCTCATAATCGCCTTTGTTAGCCTCATCTTTTAAACTTGGTTTTTCACTCTCTTGAACATCGTTCATTACTGATTTTGATAGCATACTTAAACTATCATCACAACATTCTTCTTTGACTACAAAGTTGTATTGTTGTTTTTCATAGTTATACTCGCTTTCTGCTATCGTTACTCTACATGTTGAACATACTACTCGAAGTGGTTCTTTTTTCATTTGTTCACCACCTTGTAGTATATTGCCCACATCAAAGGTTTTGACATCTTGCTACACACTACATTTAACGCTGGATCGTATGCGTTATCTGCTTGTTTTTGCAATGGTTTCAAATCAATTTTATATTGATGCTTAAACCAATCGCTAAATAGTGTAGAATGCTGCAACTTTGTGTGATATATTGCTTTTTTAGTCATCTTTTAGCACCTTTATACTAATGGTTTTAGATTTAACATTAACATAAGTATCTATTACTTCATTGAATGGTTCGAAGTCTAGTGTGACTTCATCATCAAACTTTAGATTTATGTCAATGTTCTTTGGCAATGGTACATGTTTCTTTCTAGGTTTTTTATCTTCTTTTTTACCAGTCATAAAACAACTCTTTTCTTAGTTGCTCTAAACTGTCGTATATCATTTCTCCTACTTTTAGGACAAACAATATAGTTATAAAGAAGAAAAACCATAAAGATAAGTCTAGTGCTATAGACGATATGGTATTCATATACTCTGCTGTAAACATAGAGTATTTCGTATCAAATCGTACAAATAGTACTATACTTGTTACTATTGTTGCTATACTAAGTATTAAATACTTGAGTACATTCATTAGGTAATTATTAATGCAAGCGTATGCAAATCCAGCGTTTTTACCTTTGTACGCTGTCTTTATTTTCATAGCATATCGCTTTATGTAGTTTACGGGCATTTTTGCACCTCTCTTATTGTTAATAAAAATCTTTGCCGACTAACATTGTGGATTAACTGATATAGGTATATTGATATGATGTTGTGATCTGTTGTGATATTAGTCGGCATAAGTTATAATAATTATTCCTTAAACCAATGGCAAGTCGTTTTTCCATACGGCAATTCTAATGATTTAAAAAGTTTTTCGATGCGATAGCACCGATGGTTGCACTATGGTACCAACATTTCTGCTGATACCATAGTACTGTTAGATTAACGATAATTATACTTCATCGTCAAATTCTAACTCACCAACATTATCGTTGGTTGGTTGGACATACAAGGTTATCAGGTTAACTGATTCATCCTTATTGTATGGATAAGATTCATACGCAATAGGATTACCTTCGCCGTCTTCGGTGATAACTTGCAAATTCTTTAATGCAAGGTATTTCTCTAATGACGGACGGAACATTGCACTCGTCCAACTGTCGGATCGTAAGGTTATCAGATAGATAAATCTATACTTCTTATCAGAATATAGTTTATTCTGGGACTGAAGTGTTTTACCGCTGATAGAACCTAATGTGACATTCTCAGCAAGGTTATTGCGAACCTTATCACTCTTACAAGTAGTAGTGGTTGGACGCATCTTAGTGTTTACTAAGTAATCCTTGATGCTAATGTCACGACTATTAAGCATAGTCCACGCATCTTTTAACATTATTTGATTAGACATTGTTAACTCTCTTTCTTTTGTTTTATTATTATTAGGGGGCTTGCCCCCGAAGGTGCAGCTACGCCCGTTAAGCAAATATTGACTTAGAAATATTCAAACGAATATTTTCAACGATATTGAATATGAAAAGTCAATATTTGTAGGGTGTAGGTGTTATATATACCACGTACACGCAATCTAGGGCAATTTTTTAAAATGATTGCAAGGTAGATAAAAAAATGATTAAGTTAAAATATGAAACAGGTAAAAAAACTAATTACGTTTCTTAAAAAGAATAAAGTTATGGAAAGATACAATAAAGATAAAAACAAATGGGAAGAGGTTGAGTTAGATCTAGGAGATGAGGAAACCTTTGGCTTAGTACAAACAATGTCTGCAGAATTAGACATTATGGTTACTATAGAAGAAATGGAATTAGGAATTAAACCTAACAAAAGTAAGATGAACTAGTGCAAGGTATAAACGTATATATATACGTATATATAAATGTACATTTATACATACATTTATGTATTGCTATATTATAAACGTTTATGATAAACGTATGAAGCAAAAAAAGAATAAACCGACTTTAAAAGAAGTTGTAGGATTAATAGGAATACTAGCCAATCAAGTAGAGCAATTGAAAATGCAAATTTGGAACGGCGATAGGGCCCTTGATCTATATTTAGAGATGAAAGGCGATAAAGAAGACTTTAAAAAATTTTTGGAAGAAAAATTCCCTATAGATGATAAAGATAACAAAAAGACTGAAGAAAAATAATTTTCAGCCAAAACAGTACGTAGTGTATACTACCAAAGATAAAAGTATACCTGAGTATGTGCATTGGCAAGAGTGCGATGAAGACGACTGGGGAATTAGCGATGATGGATACATTAGTAAGTGTATTTATCGCAATGTGTACAAAAAAGGGACGCTAGTGACGTTTCCGTACGGTAGGCAATGGTTAGGTAGCAAGAGACGCTTAGAATTTGAACCTCACTGGCGTTCTGGCAATTTAAACAACGTTTCTACTAAACCGTACAGTGAAATAGAAACACGTTCTAAAAGAGCAGAGTTAGCAGTGGATGCATTTGTTGCATATAAAGTAGCGGGGGAAAAACCTGATATGGAACAGATTGGTAAGATATATAGACCAGATCAAGCAGAACCGCATATAGCTGCAAAAAGATTATTTAAGCTGAAGGAGACAAAGCAAATGATAAAAGATAAGTTACAAGAGGTGTTAACTGAAAAAGGTATAGATGAAGGATATGTGTTAGATGTTATGAAAGACGCAGTTACTGTAGCACAAATGAAAGAAGATCCAGGAAATATGATACGTGCAGCAGATAAGTTGTCTGAGTTTTTAGATATGAAACCGCAAAAGACTCAACAAACAGAAACTTTAGAAATGGATATAAGCCATCAAATATCAAATCAGTTTGAAACTCAAAAGAAAAAGTTAAAAGCTACACAGACTAGAGAGATAGGCGATGGAGAAGAAAATAATACTCAAAGGTAAAGAAGATAATATTCTAGTATTTTTAGCTACAATGGTACAGGTAGCAAAAGATATGGAATTAGAATTTACTATTATTGTAGATGAAGGATAAAAAACAAGACATTATAAAAGAAATGCAACAAGACATGTTGTTATTTGGCAGAATGGTAATGCCTAATATGTTTAGTAGTGAGTCTCCTCCATTCCATTATGATCTCACAGAACATTTATTAGACAAGGAACGCAAACAAATAAATATTATAGCTCCACGTGGACACGCTAAGTCTTCAGTAGTTGCTGGTATTTATCCCTTGTTTCATTT
>Ga0098037_1000324_pt1 | contig 25753 bp, 31 predicted proteins | sample 5_EtaG_FD_75050 | JGI IMG/M metagenome (GOLD analysis project Ga0098037, IMG submission 75050) | Marine viral communities from the Subarctic Pacific Ocean - 5_ETSP_OMZ_AT15132 metaG | ecosystem: Environmental > Aquatic > Marine > Oceanic | place: Pacific Ocean | collected 2015-01-08 | reverse complement strand
GTTAGAAAGAGGGCTGGATACAGCCAATGTAATTGCACAAGATATAATAGCTAGACAAGCAGCTTCTGATAGAGGGGTTTATGGAGGGGGTAGGTCTTTAAGTGGAGTGCAAGATTTTATGCAAAAAGCTGCCGTTCAATTCGATGATAGAGCTACAAACCTTGCTCTTAATAGAGCGATGGCCTTACAAAGAGGAGACCAAAAAATGGCTGATGTTCAATTAAAAAATTTAACGGGACTCCAATCGATGCTACAAAATCAGATGGCTTTAGAACAAAGCTATTTACAATCTGGAGTTAAAGGTTTAGGTAATATGTTGGCGGGGCTTCAATCAGACGAACCTGAGTTTGGAGAAGAAGATGTAGAGTTAGAAGAAGATGTTGTAACTGGTAGTACAGAAAACTCTTTTGGTGACGCAAGTGGAGGGGGTGGTTATACTCCACCACAAGGTTCTAATTAAAAATTAAATTATGCCAGTAGGATACGGATACGATAAAAATACACAACCTTTATTTATTGATTGGTCAGAAATTAGTAAAAGTTTTACCGATGAAATAAAAGCACGAAAAGAAAAGGGTGAGACAGAAAAACAATCTATCCTAGACAACAGGAAAGATTTTGATAAATTATTAATTAATAGACCGTCTGGGCAAAACGAAGTAGCTAATACAGTTATTACCTCTGCAGTCGACCAAATAAAAGAATATTCACTTGCTAACTTTAATAGGTATAAAGACAAACAAACTACACTGGGTCAGTATAAAAATTTTGAGAACAATTTAAATTCATCAACAAGCCTTCTATTTGACGCTGTAGGAAACTTTAACAAAAACTTTGATGAGTTTGCTACACGTGCACAAAACGGTACAGCTTCTCAGATAGAGGTCTTTATGCACGAGATGATGCAAAACTATACAGACTTTGGTCGTATAGCCGTAAACGTTGACCCACGTACTGGTAGTATTATCATAGCTCAGCTAGATGAGAATGGAGAAGTGACTGATAAAACTTTAGATGTTTCTCAGCTAGGTTATTTTTCTAAATACAAACGTGACTCATACAACATTAATGGAGAGGTAGCTAAGGTGGCAGATGCTTTAGGCACTAAGTTTATTCAAGACTCATCAGGTAAAAGTTTGAAGTATCAAGGTATGATGTATGATGAGTTGGTTAACAATGATGAGTTGATGAAAGGTTTAGACGCTGAAGTAAATTCGTTAATAGACCAGGGGTTTGAACTTGAAAGTGTGCTAGCAGATAGTATGAACTATAATATAGTTACAGAGAAATCTGATAACCCTAACGAGTTATACTTTAATCAAGATTCAAATGAATTTGAAATATCAGATACACAAAAGCAAGCTGCGTTTCAACACGTAAGAGATAAGCTTGCAAGAGCTATAACTGTAGAGCGTAAAGAACCACAGGCAGAAGATGAATTAACAGCACAAGAAATACAGACTAATCTAATTAGAAAGTTTGATTTTGTTGCAAGAAACAAAGATAAAATACCTCCGGAGTTTATCAATCAAGTTCTTACACCCGAAGAGCAAGTTCAATTTACTAAGTATATCGAAGATTCAGGTGTTGATGAAAATGCTTTAGGTAACGTGTTAGAGCAGGTTACAACTTTTGTAGATTTTACAAACGAAAAAGAAGGAGAAACAGGTAATTATAAAAAGCGTGCAATTAATTTTTTAAATAATGTAGGTGAAACATTTGGTTTTACATTTGATACGCAAGGTAATGTAGGAAACAATTTAACAGGAAGAGGGACTATCAATATAAAATTTGGAGATGATACTGAAAAAGTAAGCCTAAGAAAAGCAGACGGTACTCTTAAGTCAGACCAGGAGTTACTTAATGATGTAGTCCTTAAAATGTATCAATTTAAACCTTTAAAAACTTTAGTTACTGATATAACATTAAGAGCATCACAGCCACAAGGCTCAAAACCTTTAGACTAATATGGAAGAACTACAAAAGTTATATAATGTTCTTGTCGAACAAGATTTGATTTCAAAACCTTTTGAAGAGTTTGAGGTTGAGTTTTCTAATCCCGAGTATGTCGACAGGGTTTTTAATGCTGTGAAAGAAAAAGATTTATACTCTTTTGATAAAGAATCTTTTACACAAAAGTATTCTTCAAAAAAAAAAATTCAAGACGAAGATACGGTATCCGATTCAGAGGATGGTTTGCCGGTTTCTCCTACGGGTATTGACCCCGGCGATGAAGTATTTAGAGAAGAAAGCGACAGTATAAATGCAAGCTTTGAATTATACAAAGACACACAAACTAAACTTAGAGAGCTAGAAGACAATCCAGATAAATCTTTAGAAGAGCAAAACGAACTTCAAGAGCTGCTTATTAAAAATGATTCTCTAAGACAAGACATTTTAAGTAGAGGTAAAAAATTAAACGAAGATAGATTTGGCGAAACAACTACCGAAACCGTAACTGAAGAAGTAGAAAAACCAAAGGGAGATTTAGCAAAAATTTTCAAATCAAATTTTTTAAGAACGGTTGGAGGAATAGGAGACTTAGGAACATACCTGGGCCAAAGTGTGTTTGGTACGTTTGCTCCTTTATTAAATCCAGAGTTAGCTGATGCTGTAAATAAAATGAGTCCGGATGAGAGAAGAAAATTTACATCCTCTTTAATGTCTCCTAAAACTATCAGTGCATTACCTGGAAAAGCTCCTATGATTTCAAGTGTTGCTATAGACCCTGAAACAACAGGAAAAATGATGGAACGTGCTGATGAGTTAAGAGCAGCAGTAACAGAGTATGATACAGGAATAGTTCAAGATATTTTTTCTCCTAGAACAATTCAAGGATTTTCAAGGCTTCTCAATGAAGTAGTGGGTGCAATACCACAGGTGGCTTTAGCAATGACAGGAGGTGGATTTGCATTATTAGGAGGTGGGGCAGCAGCATCAAAACTTAAAAGGTCTCAAGATGAGGGTTACGATTTAAATTTAAGAACAGTTGTAAATGCCACTGGGACAGGTATAGGAGAAGGAATTTTTGAGTTAGTGACAAGAGGATTGGCAAGAAGAGGTTTTAAAGTATTTCAAGACATATACAAGTCGGGTGGTAAAGAAGCAGTGCTTTTAAAATTAAGAGATGTAGGTAAAGAATTTGCAAGAGGTTTTGGGTTTGAAGGAGCATCAGAAGTAGCGGCAGAACTAAATGAAGATGTTTTAGATTCTTTAATACTTGGTGAATCCGACTCTTTTGAAAATGCTCTAATGAGATACTTAGATGCTTTTGCAATAGGTGGTTTTATCGGTGGGCCTTTATCTTCTGTAGGGCCGGGGTTAGCAAAAATAGCTCAATCAAGAGCTAAATCTCAATTAGATAATACTGTATCTGAAAGCAAATATCAAGACATCATAGAGCCTTTTAACAAAGAAAGAGGAAACATGACGGTAGAGATAGACCAATTACCCATAGTCAACTCTAACTATTCGCAGCAATTTTTAGAAGCCACAGTAGATGGGCAGCTTCAAAGAAACGAAATATCTAAAAGGGAAGCCGAACAAATAAAAGAAAACTTTGAGTTAGCTCAAGGTATATTCAATCAAATACCTACACAAAATTTAAATCCAGAGCAACAACAACAAGCAGCTAATTTATTACTGGAAAAATTAGAGCTTGAAAATTATGTTGCAGGTAAAGATGTAAACTTAGTTGCCAAAGAAGTAAAAAGAATAACAGCAATTCAGCAAGAGCTTAAAGACATAGGACTGCAAGCTGAGCCGATAACATCAACAGAACAAGCTGCTGAAGAAGTTGCAGTGAAAGATGAGAGTGTCGCACTCGACACTCCAAGAATAAATGTAGCTCCTCTCTTTGCTACAACAATTGAAACAGTGGAAGACGCTGTAAATTTAAGGCAACAACCTGAATACAAACAACAAATAGAAACCATTAATGATGTATTAAATGCTTATGAAGCTCAAGGTGTTATTGACGAAGCAATTGGCGGCTATAAAAATGATGAAGGTGTAGAAATAGTAGAGATATCTAATGTAGTAAACTTAGGAAGCGATGTTAATAGAGACCAGGCTGACCAAATAGCGAGCATATTAGGTGCTCTTGCTCCAGAAACACAAGAGTCTACCATAGCTGCAGATTATGTAGAAGAAACGGATTCTACTCGTAATGCTGAAGAATATTTATTAACAGTAAACGACATACCTCAAACTTTGGAAGCCCTTAAGACTGCTGGGATAACTGACTTTACTTTGAATCAAGCAAATAATTCCTTATCTTTGTTAGACTTAGACTCAGGAACTAATGCTGAGTTTGGTAATAAACTTGACGCACTAATAAAACTACTAAATGAAAAACAAATTAAATATGAAGCCAAAGAAAAACGAGCAGTTAACTCCAGGTACATCGGTGAACAAACCAGGCTCAACATTTTACAATCTCTTCGAGAAAGTTCCATTCAACAACAGCTTGAAGGGACAGGCATTTATCAGAAGGTCGAGCAAGCGCTAGAAAGATTAGGCGAAACAGTTACTGAAACTACAGTCGAAGAAACTGTTGAAGCTCCCCCACAAGAAGTACAAGAACTTATTGAAACCATTAATGACCCTGCCGCAGGTATACAAGAAACTATTATTGCAGGAAGGGAAAAAGGTTTTTCAGATAATGCTATTCAAAAAGTTTTACAAGGTAGAGGTTTTAGGGTACGAGATATTAAGCCGGCTTTAGAATCTAAGATTGATACACCCGCTGCATTTAGAAACATAGAAGGAGGTATTAAAGTAGGGCAACCTATATTTGATGCTGTCCAAAATGATTTAGATGCTTTTGTAAAAGAAGCAGATAGAACTCAAGCTCAAATAAGAGAAAAAGCTTTAGAGCTTTTAAAAGGTAATACTGCATTTCAAGCTTTATCAGAGATTGACCAACAACAATTACAAATAGGTTTAGATAAGAGTATAGGGACAAGAGCTAACAGAGTTATTCAGAATGAAATCAATCAAATAAAAAAGGAAGTAGCTCAATACAAAAAAGGTATTAAAGATTTAAACCAAGCACAAAATAGATTAAATAGATTTATTAAAAAATCTTTACCAGAAAATACAGATATCACAGGGTTTGTTTCTTCTATCAATAAAGTTACTGCTAAAGAAGATTTACCAGCAGTAGCAGAAAAAGTCATACAGCAAATTGAAAAACAAAGAGAGAGACAAAAGCTAGCAGTAATTAAAAAAATAAAAACCTTAGCTTCTAACAAGGCTAAAATAAAAAAATCAGATTCAAATAAAATAAAAGGTGGTGACTTGTCCGCTGCAGGTAAAATGTTTTTCCAAGCTGTCAATGAAATGATGAGAGCTATTACTGGAAAAAATGCAATCAATAATTTTATTGAAATTACTCAATCACTTTCAGACCAAGCGCTAATTGATGAGGCTCTTGACTTGCAGGATACTAACCCTGATGAGTTAACTACTACTCAAAAAAAATTACTTAACCGATTCTATGCTTATAATTTAGTTGGAGACATATTTAGTAAGCCCTTAGAAGAAGTTCAAGATATATACAATCAATTAATAGAAGAAAGAAGTCGTTCTATAGCGGAGCTTGCTGCCAAAAGAGAAGCGGAGAAAGCATTATTTGATGTTTTAAAAACTCAGTTTGATACTCAAACATCAATTGATTTTCCATGGTTATTCAAAGAGGATGGCACTCCTTTTGACTCCAATGAGCTTGAACAAAATGAAAGAAATATATATGAGGAAAATGTACAATCAGGATTTGTTGGAAGAATTAAAAACTTTACAAATTCTTTAAATTTAGAATCATTAGGCGGGATAAGACTATTAAAAACATTAAGAGGTAATCTTGCCACGCTTGGAACTCTATCTAAAATATTAGACAGGTATGGTGATGCAGCTAGAGGTGAAGGGGCTGGTGAGGGTTTCTTTTACAGAAACTTTTATGATGAAACAAATATAGCTGATGAGAATAAATTCCGAGGAATATATAATCAAAAAGATAAATTAAACCAAATAGCTGCAACTATTGAGGGGATAGATAACTATAAAGATATTTTAAAGTTAATTGGATTTACAGAACAAGTATTTAAAATTAATGGAAGAAGAACTACATATACTTCAGATAACTTAGCTCGTATATATGCGTTAAGTTTAAACGATTTTCAAAGAAAAAAACTAAAAAACCAAGGGTTTACAGATAAAGTAATGACTCAAATAGAAGATGCGCTTGGCTCAAAAGTCATTGAATTTATAGATAAAACTGTGGAGTACTTAAGTACAGATTATTATGAAAGTATTAATGATGTGTATTCTAAATTTAACAATATAGATTTACCACAAATAGAAAATTATTTTCCGACAAAAACTTTATCAAGTAAACCTGCTGATTTAAAATTATTAAGCAATCCAGACGGCCCTGCATTTCAATCAATTTTTGCAGAGATGAGTCCTTCAGCTTTTAGAATTAGAGATGAATATAATCAAGATGCAAAAGTAGATACATCATTTGGTTTAACTTTTACAACCACACTTGAAAATCATATAGATGAAATGGAAAAGTATAAAGCTTATGCTGCTCAAGTTAAAAGACTTCAAACTATTCTTAAAATACCTGGAATGAATGAGCTTTTATCACAAGTAGGCATGAGTCAGCTTTACAAACAAATGATTAACAACAGTATAAATCCTGAGTATGGGCCATTAGGAGATGTTCCTCAGTTTGATTTATTAGCAAATAATTTCATGGGATTTGCTTTATCATTTAAGTTTGTTCAAATACCAAAACAAGCTACTTCTTTTGTTAATGCTTTAGAAAATTACAGGTTTACAAAAGGCACTGGAGCAAGAACTCCAATGCAATCCGCAATAGATAACGTAATGTTTTTTGTCGATGTAGCTAAAATGATACCTAGAATATTTAAAGAGATAGACGAAATGAAAGAATTATCTAGTAGCTTTAGAGACAGGTATGCAAAAGGTATGCAAGGAGACTTGTATGGGCTTGAATCGGGTGGAAGAATGGCTTTAAAAACTAAAAAAGAAGCTCAAAGTATATATAATAAATTCCGAACAGCTGCTGCATATCCCACAACTTTTGGAGATGTTTTAGGTATTGCCGGTTATAAAGCTCAATATAATAGAAATATAAAAAATGGCATGAGTAAAAAAGAAGCACTCAAGGTTTTTAATGATTATAACGCAACACAGCAATCAAGAAGAGCTACAGATAAAGTTACACTTCAAATGACTACCAGTAGCATATTGAAAACCATTACTATGTTTTTGAGTTCTATTTATTTAATGCAAAATAAATCAGTTGTAGCTACAGCTGGTATTATGAAAAATATAAAAGCAGGTAAAAGACCTAGAGCAAAAGACACAAGAGCTTTAGCAACTAACTTAGTGTTAGCAAATGCTCTTTTTACATTTACATCTAATTTATCTAAAGCATTTGGGGATGATGAAGATAGAAGAGAGTTAGTAAAAAGAACGTTGTTATCTCCTTTAAACTTACTTTATGGTATACCTTTTATTGGTGCGGGTGTAGAAGCATTAACTACTTATTCAAGTGGAGCAGGATTTAAACCTACCACCGTTACTAACCCTTATTTAGAAATAGGAGAAGACATTGGTAGACAAATTAAAAAGAAAGGCCTAAGTATAGAATTACTTAAACCTATATTTGAGATAGCTATTGGTGCTAGAATTGACCCTGTTGTAGGTTTATATAATTACTTTAAAGATTTAGAATTAGATGAAGAGGAAGTGTTTGATATTCTAGGGGTAAGTCCTTATTATAGACCAGATAAAGATACATCTACTTTCACCCCGGTTAGCCAAGGAGGAGATGCTATACCTTTAAGTGAAGGTGCGCAAAAAGCTTTTGATGATATTGATGCTGCTATGAAAGCTATAGAGAAACCTATTGATGATATATTTAAAGACATAGAAGATGCCATTTTTGAGTAAAGCACAGCGCAGATGGATGCACATAAACAAACCAGAGCTAGCTCAAGAATTTGAGAAAGAAACTCCTAACCCTCAATCTTTGCCAGCTAGGATAAGACCTCGGACTGCTACACGTAGAAGACTTACTCAAAGGCGTGCTAGAAGAAGAACAAGAAGATAGAGTATAATAAGAGCGTGTTAAGTATTATAACTACTATAAACTCTATGATAGATTTATTATTCATTATAGATTCATTAAACAATTAATAGCTGTGTGTCCACCTAGCACTACACCACAACCAATGGCTTGCTTTTTAAAATGCTTTGCGTAAGCAGCTGCGTATGATGTAGTATCTATACCACACCCTACCTGCATACCAAAGACTCTGAAGTTTCTACCTACCATCCATTCGATGTATGCTTGCGTGTGTATGTGTCCTTGTACAGTAGACATCATATCGTTCTTGGCTTTTGTTCTAGCCGTTCCTCCCTCTCCGTGTATGTACTGAACATTGTCATACACTACTCTCTCTACCCAGTTCCACTTAGTTCCAAGCACTTCGTTATAAGACTTAATCCACATAGTTGGTATGGCTGAGGTCTGAGCTTTTCTCATCACCATTCTGTCATGGTTTCCTATAATTACATCTGCTACCGGGAAAGCTCTATTCCAATAGCTTACAGTTCTTATAGCATAATCTAATTCATCAGCTCCACCAAGCGCATCTGATGAGGTCTCGTGATAAGAACTATAGTGGTTATCAATAATATCTCCTATGAATATTACCTGGTTACATAAATACTTTGCGTAAGTTTCTTGACAGAACTCCAAGTATCCGTCAAGTTCAAATGGTGCATGCAGGTCTCCTATGACTAAAATTCTTTTTTCGTTTTTAGTTAGGTTATCGTATGCAATTTTTTTATCTCCTTTTAATCGTGGTCGAAAATCTTTATAGCTCATCATTTATTGATTCATTAATAGTTTTTAATTTACCATTAAGATTCAGTATTGACTTGCGTGTTTGGTCGTAGTCTTGGTCGACTAGTGTTTCATAGATTTGATTTACGGAGTCGTGAATATCATCCATTATAAAGTTAATGTTTTGGATGCGCTTTTTCTCTAGCGGTGTTATATTCATTATATAAGGTTTACTGTTCTCTTAACAATAACCTTCCTGTGTACTCATCGATAGTTTTTATAGCCCTGTAAATTTTACGAGACTGTTTCTTTACATTTTCTACCTCCGTCTTACTTGACTCAACACCTAAATTACAATAAAGGTCTGCGTCGATTTCTAAAAGATATTCTATTTTCCTTTTTTTACTCCAACTCGTGAAGCCTAGAATCTTTTCGATATCATCAATGTTATAAGACATAAGTATCAATGCTACTTAAAGTTAAGAAATTTTTTCTAACTTTGATTTTGATTTACTGTATTTTTCTTTATACCTTTTTAACTCTTCAGATTTTTCCACAAACATAATTGACATTCTTTCGTAGCGAGCTCTCCAATATTCTACCTCTTCTTCCTCTTCACTAAATAAATCAGCAGGATTTCTCAGTTCTCTGTTTTCTTTAATAGAAAGCAATATTTTTTCACACTCGTTATAAATTTTTAAATATTTTAAATCTTTATTAAATACCAGAGAATCATATACTTTCATTCCGTGCATAACTGAAGCGTGGTCTTTATCTACAATCTCCCCTATTTCTTTAAATGAGTGACGTGTAAAATCTCTGGCTAATTTAAAAAATACAGCACGTGAGTAAACATATTCTTTGGCTCTATGAGGTTTGTGTAACTGAAGTAAAGCTCTCCTAGATACCATTGCTAAGATGCCTTGTAAAGAAATTCTATTCATTTGTTATAGTTTTATTTATGTTTAAAAAATCTAAGTATTCATCCGAAGATATAATATTAAATTTATAAAACAAAGGAAACATACTCTTTGAATTTAAATATTCTACGCTAAAGAACAAAGCCTCTTTCAAAGGCACTACACCTGCAACCAATCCAAATTTCTTAGGTTTCTTCGTGTGTAAATTTTCCTCATACATTTGGCTGGCAAGTTTATCTAGCTGCATAATTATACCAGCGCTGTATAGCGGTGGTAGTGTTTCTAACTCTTGTAAAAAGTTTTCTTCCATTTCATAAAAGTATTCATCCCCTGAAGACCTCTGCGGTAAATCCATATTCTCTTAATTCTTTTAATCGATATTCCTGAAGCTTAGATACTTTACCCTTCTTGGTTTTTATCTCGTAAAATTCAATACCATAGTCTGGGTGTAGCGCTAGCACATCTGGTATACCGTTCTTATTAGTCTTAATTAATTTCAAAACAAAGTAACCGTCAGCTTCAAGTTCTTTTATTTTCTTTGTCTGAATCTGTTGCTCTGTCATAATACAAATTTAATTATTCTTTTGATTCCTTTTCTTTCTGAGAATCTGCTTTCAGTTTTTCTAAAGCTTCATCATAATTAGGCATACGCTTCATTGTTTCAAGCGTACCTACAGATAAGTTTTTAAGGTTATACATTTCTTGTATTACTTGTTGCATGATTTGGTCAAGCTTATTAAGCTTGTTCATCATCTCGATTAGTTTTTGTTCTTTCATATTTATAAACTTAGTAAATCTTTTTTGAAGTGGCTTAGAGTGTAGTCTTTTTTCTTTGATACTGCTTTGTAAATTTTATCTTCAATTCCTTTCTGAGAAAATATCCAGAAGACTTTATTTAAAGTAGAATCTTTTGTAGTCATTCTGTCTCTGGACTGCCAATAACTTAACGCACTGAAATCTATATTGTAATACACCAGACAATCCGCCTCTTTTAAACTAATCCCCTCTCGCCCGCTAACAATTTGTAAAGCTATATTCTTATCTGTCTCTTGAAACTCTTTTATGTCTGATGTTAAAGTGTCGCCCAGGACACTCTTAAGAGCCTCGTATTCGGCTTTAAATTTATAAAAGATTCCTACCTTCATATCTTTAAATTTCGTTTGTATAAACTCAGCTTTTGTTTTATCTATAACTTGAGCCTTTCCGCTTTCAAACTTTACAGTACCCGAATATAATTGATGAAGCTTAGACATTAACTTTACACCAGTGTCCGCTAAGATTACCTCGCTCTCGCCCTCAATCACACTGCTCTTTTTTAATTCAGCCGTCATCTTGTATGTAAGCTCGCTCATTGGGATTCTAATTATTTCTTCCACCGTCTTAACTTTGAAGCCCGCCTCTTTCTGAGTATAAGAAATCATATAAGGTTTCATCTCTTCCAAGATACTAACTCTACCTCTGCTATAATCATTATGTGGCATAGCTCCTATCTTTATCTGAACTACATCTACATATTGTTTTGCGAACTTATAAAAATTAGAGTGATGTCTGAATGGATTCTGTGGACAAGCATAAACTTGATGATACAACTGGCTAAATGATTCCGGGGTTGGAGTGCCCGACATTAAAATAACATAAGGGTTATTAGACTTAATAATATCTTTAACTTGCTTTGCTCTTTTACTTGGCTTAGGATAAGCTCCCATACTATGCGCTTCATCTAATACTATTAAATCAAACTGACCTTGTATCTTATGCAAGCTTTCATAGTTTATTATTACGATATCATAAGGTGGACTTAACTTATTGTAATCATCTTCTATTGAGGAGATAGCTTTTTTCTTAGTAACAAAGAGTACCCTGCTGACGTTTAATTTTTCTGCTACACCCATAGCAGTCAACGTTTTTCCAGTTCGTACCTGCATAGACAAATAAACAAACTTGCTTTTAGAAACCACGGCTATGGTTTTTTTTATAATCTCTATCTGATAATCTCTATACTTCATAAAAAAACCCTGGAGGAAATGAAAGGCTCATTAAACGTTGCCAAACCCCCAGGGTATATATTTATTTTAATTCACTTAATAAAAATTTGTAAAACTTAGGAGTCCAGTGTCCGGGATTCTCTTTCTTAAAAGTAATCGGTTCATGGTAAATGAACTGAACTTTCTCCCAACCAGTGCTTGGTATTTTTATTCCATACCACTCACGAGCATTGCTTGCAGATTTAGCTAAAGGATAACCATAGCTAAACACTCTAGGATAATTATCCTGGCGGTTCATAGTAAACAATTTTTGTGTTTGTCTATAAAAACAAAACCAGTCTTTGAATGGAGAACCATCTCTACCATATCCACCCCTAACTTTATTACCTATATATTTAGATTTAGGATGCACATAAAAATTTGTCTTAAGTGTTTTTCTTCGACCGTCTTCTGATTGCTTAGGTCGAACATCTATAATTTTCATAATCTTAGTTTTAAAGTTTAAAAAATAATTACAATATGTCAAAGAACAATAATACAAAGATACGAAAATATTATTAAATGTGCAAATCCCGTTCATAGCTTGTGTTTAGAAAGGTGCTTCATATTCAGATTCTTCTTCTGATTCATCTTTTTCCTCCATCATAAACCATCTACCTAGCATATCCTTACCCTCTATAGGAGGAACACCGGTCTTGTATACACAGTAAGCATACAACCATTTATAAAATCTTTGCCTACTTATAGTCATCTTTGATTTAGGGCCATAGTCCGGGTATTCATTTATGAAATCAAAGTACATTTCATTCTTACTAATTTGTATACCTATAGATAGTTTCTGATTTTCCTCTTGTCCTTCCAACAAACCGCACCACTCTATAAAGTCGTGAGATGTTTCTGCAGACAGCTGCCTTATCTTAAGATTAACAAACTCACTTTGTATCAATCCCTCTTTCAAGTACAACTGTAAACAGTATATCATATAGTTATCAAAGTAACACCACTCCTCTGAATCCCAATCTCCAAAAAATAATTTACCAAACTCATCTTGTGGTGTATAGGTTTTGGTATAGTGCTGATGTAATTCTAACTCCCACTTTCTCCTGGCAAATGAATTACCCGCTCCTTTGATGGCATAATTTGTAGTGATTGCAATCTTTGGACTCTTGTTAAAAGGAATCTTTATTGCATCCTTGTTTTTCTTTTCAAGTGTAAGACCCTCAGTAACCACACTAAATAACCTTTCAAAGTCAAAGTATTTTTTTACATCATCAAAGCAAAGTATCTGCGTGTCGGCTGAAACTAATTGATAAGCAAAAGACCTTTCAAATGTAAATGCCTTACCATCTATAGTCACTAACTTTTTCATGTGGCTAAGTGCGTTCATAAATATTCCTTTACCAGTTCCACCCTCGGGATTATCTGATATGACTTCATCATTTAATATAACTGCCGGGCAGTAGGATAAGTTCTTATGACCGTGCATTAAGAAACCTATTGAAGATTCCATAGAGATTTTTCTTTTCGCTTGTTGACCACATACATTATTAATAAAAGTTTGATAGTCACAATCGTTAGACTCACACTCTCTATACATTCTATCTATCACGTGGTCTTTCCAAACATACCCACCCAAGTCTACATAATCTATAGCAATTACTTCATCCTTTGTCACTTGTACTGCACAATTTTTATAATACAAATAAGAAGACTTCTTAGTATCTGCTATGAAATATATATCAATAGTGCTTAAAAGTGTCAGAAACTCCTCTCTAAATAGCCTTGTTTGGTCTGCAAAGTAGTTGTAGATTGACACATCTTCATAATGATACAACTTGTTTAGTATATAATCTTTGATTTCTTTTTCGCTAGTATGGTCTATCAAATTGTTTGTAACCTTTACAAACACATAGTTCTTTCCACCCTCGGGACAATACTTATAAAAGCCGCTGTCTTCTAAAAACTTTTTAAATAGTATTGGTATGACCTTGATAGTTCCTTTCTCATTCTTTGACCAAAACTTTGTAGTGTCATCCTCCTCTGCTTTTTCTAACACCGCCTCGATAACTTCTTCATCTACATCTGAATCCAACAACTGCCTTCTAATTATTTTTTTTGAGTCTCCTCGTTTTAACTTTTGTTTTATCTCATCTATTGTCTCGCTATCTTCATAATACTTTGTTCCAAAGTTTTGTGTGTGACTGTATGCTGAATTGATTGTTGTTTCAATCTCCCTTTTAGGAAAGCTTTTAGATTCATACTGATTACATATAAAAGATGCAAGGCTTTTGCTTATACTAAAATCATTAAGTGCCATAGCTAAAATGTAAACGTTATGATTACGTTGCCCCTCAGTCATAGGATATTTTTTGGAGTGCCATTTAACAAGGATGTCTACTATCTTATTCTCATCCGTAATTTTGATTGTTGGTTTATCTTTATAAGAACTTCTTTCCTGGTGCTCTTCCTCTTCGACTGTATCCCAAACCAAACTGTTTGGATTGTAATATAGTAATGGGTCATAGCTTTCGTAGCAGACTCTACTTATATTCTTAGATGTTGTATCAAAGTATGTAGAGTCAAACTCGCTTTTAAGAGAGGTAAAGTATTTAATATGATTGTCAGCATCCGATGGAATTTTGATTAAAACTTTTAATCCATTACCGGATGGAGAAACAAATACAGATAAAACAAATTTATTATTTATAAACATCTCCTTGTCCTGGAGCATATCTTTTTGTTTTTGATAGCCATCAAAGTCTAAACATATAATACCACTGTGCTCTACTAGAGAAGAATCACTTCGCTTGTTGAATTGACCGGAGAAACATATTGCCGGTAAGTTTTTCTTAAGTTCATTACGAGCAGTCTTATCTTTTTCTTTTCTGATTTCTTTGATTAAAGATTTTGACTTACCCTCTTTGATTCTTTTTAGAATGAAAGAAACTTCTTTAAAGAAGGGTGTTTCGGTCTCTTTAATATTTTTAAATATAGTTACTTGTGTGTTCAATGATTTATCTTTTTAAAGAAGAGGAGAGGTACAAGGATAATGACCCTATTCGACCAACTCCCCTTCAACTTTAAAACTAATTAATATGAATCTTAAAAAGGAAAATTATCAGAACCCTCTTTAAGCTTGTCTACTTCATCTTTATCTAAAGACGTAGTATCGCTTTCATCTTTCTTATACGGAAGACTTTGTTTCAGCGATATCTTGTCATCGCCTGCTTTTGTTTTACCATACCAAGCAGCGACTTCATATTCCTTACCATCCAGGCCAGTCATTGTGCCTTTCAAGTCCGGTTGGTTTTCCTTTTCTTTATAATTGTTTTTGAAAAGAGAACCCGAACCTTCTTTATGTACATATTTTTCTTTGTCCATTTTTGTTTATTTAATTTAATACTCCTTTTAAAACTATATCCTTTATAGAATCAGTTTTATTTTCCCCGTAGTACATACTATAATGATTTAACGCATGTTCTACTTTCGCCTTACCCTTAGCTATAAACTCCGGGGAGGTATTGAAGACTGCTACATCGTAGTAATCCTCATCAAGCACACCATATCTTTTTTTAGTTTTACCTATTACAAAAAACACCATAGGCATTTCAAATAATTCTTGATAAATGTATGCTTGTGAATCATAAAAATAATTACTAGCCAGGTTTGGAAACCTATAAATATCTGCCGTAGTTTTTATATCTATGATTATATTATCACTGACTACATCCGCTTTCCCTTTGAAGAGTAAACCGTGTAGTTCTTTTATCATTGGCTCTTCATACTTAGCACCAAACCTAAAGATGTGATTCCTTAGGCTAGCAGTCTTAGTATTGGATTCATCCATAAACCAGTCGGCCATCTCTCTGACCTCATCAGCCTCACTTGTCTTCAACGCAAACTCCAAATCATTCTCTTGCAAGAATTGTCTATATGAAGCATTACGCACACTACCATCATAGGTAGGAAAGTCTTTAGCTTTCTTTGGCTCTAAGAGCAGCTGATGAAACAGTCTGCCCTTTGCCAAGTTCTCATTCTCAAACACCCTACCCTTATACTGAGCCGGGTCTTGATAGAGAATTTTAATATCAGAATTACTCAGATATTTTTTACCTCCCTCTCCGTAGTAGAACTCATCACTACGCAGTCTTTCTATTTCTTTTTTTAGGTTTGGCTTTGCCATCTGTATTTTCTTTTATTAATTTAATTTTAACTTCATCTACATCTTTGTAGGTATCCTCAATCTTTTGAAAGATTTGTTTCTCCGACATCTCCGGTTTGTTTTCTCTATACCAGGCTATGCCTCCTAACACTTCTTCTAAATCAAAATCTTTCAGAGGTAAATCATCATCCTCTTCTTCCGATTTGTCTTCTTGAATATTAGAATTATTAAGCTTTGCATTAGCTACCTCATTGTATGAAGCAACCGCTGCATCGATGCCAATTCCAAAATTGGCTAGTGCTCTACCCCAAGCTGAGGTTTCACAGTTCTCTACATAACTTGTCTTGTTTATGAATGAACTTCCCTTGACCTCCTGGGCTATGCCCGATGCCATAGGGTTTTGTTTATCATCAAGGATAGTAGCCTTGATAGTAATTGTCGTATCGTTTATATCTACGACCTCGGATAGTAAACTATATCCTGGATAGTTTAAACGAAAGTGTTTCAACCTTTCGCTGACCTCCACATATTGTTTACCCGATATGTTAACAGATTTTAATTTAGTCATTGGTATTTAATTTAATAGTTAGTTTATAATACTTCTTTAATATCTGCTCACGAGTGTCTCTAAGAAACTTCAACCTTTTTTGACTTACTTGATTGTTAACCTCAACATTAATACTATCTTTTATTCTATCTAATTTAGATTTGTATTTGTCTAACGTTAACTTAAGCACCGCTCGTTTCCAACCCTCACTGAAAAATAATTCATAGTTTTTCATATCGAGTTCAACATAGTAGTTGGTGCTTTTAGTTGGGTCATAGATTTTTATTTCTCCACTTGTATAGTCCTTGGTAATCTTAACACCTAAGAATATACAAGACTCATAGTCCTCACTCTCCAGGAGTGTAGTGCCGTGATGTCTCGTGGCTTCATTATATATTTCATCTAAGCTATACTTCAACCTCTTGGATGTTGTTAGCGATGAGTTGTAAGTCCGGGTCAGATTCAATAGCTTGTGTGATATTGTTTATACCGTGGCTGATAGTCGTGTGCTCTAAGGTGTGTCCTTCACGGAACATATAACCTTTGATTTCCACAACACCCATACCTCTATGGTGGCATAAGTAATACAACAGTTGTCTTGCCTCGACAACGGACTTCTTTCTCGACTTATCAAACAAGTCGGCATGGGATATTTCCATGTGCTCTAAAATTCTTTCAATAAATTTTTTGAATAGTTTATATTTCATAATTAAATATTTAAAGATTGCTTAATCTTATTTAAGTGAATGTCTTGTTGTGTTTCAGACATCCTTGATTTGTGTGATATTAAAAAACTAACATCATCACTAGCTGATTTTAAAAGTTTGCGAAGAGCCTTGTTGCTCTCCAACAAATAAAAATTCTGAGATTCTTGTGCAGTCATATTAAAGTTCTAATAATTTTAATCTTCTTTTATACTTCCTGGCTAGAGCCAATTCCTTTTTTGATTCGTTCAATAAATCTAAATCATCTTTAGTTATTTTACAAATTAAATAGGGACGGGTTTGCTTTTTATTTTTAGCCATCTTTCTGATGACCTCCACTTCACTCTCAAGATTCATTGTCATAAATCTATTTGAAATGTTATTGTGAATCTGAATTATTCTATCATAGATAAACTTTCTATGCTTGGCTACTCGCTTGTAGCTTTTGAGTATGTTCTTGATTGCTTTCATTTTTAGTTGGGTTTAGTGCAATAGGAGTTAAGTGATATACAAAATCGAAATACCTTTTCTCCTGGTGTCCGCACTCGTTACATTTATAAGTTTGCTCAGCCCAGTCTCCCCAGTAACTTGAATCCTGGAAGGATAAGTCTGAGGAGTTGCAAGCTGAACAATTATTGTAATGTGTAGTCATAGTTAGTGCAAATATAGTTCATTGAAAATTCAATGCCAAATTTTTACCTATTAAAATCACTTAACATTTCAATTAAGTCTGCGACCTCTTGCTTAGTTTTCCATCCCGCTACTGCGACTGAGTTGCCAAGGCAAAGTCCGACCTCAAAGCTTTCTTTACCATCTCCGTAGAAATTGTCTCCTCCTACTACGGATATGATTAAGCCTTTGTCCTTATCTCCAACAGCATAGGTGGCTCTTACTCCACTACCGCAAGGATGAGTTTTAAATTCTAAGGAATCAAAAGTATCTTTAACTTTCTCTTCCATCTCTTTATCAAGCTGTTCAATCGACTTCACATCGATATCTAAAACTTTATTTATTACTTCATTAAATTTAGTCATAACAATTTATATTTAGTTAAACAAAGGAGTAAAGATAGTGCATAACATTTACATTACCAAATAATAATGCAAAAAAAAAGCAGGCCTTTCGGCCTGCTCCAACATTAAAACTAAAATTTAAACAGTATAGAAACTGCAGTTCTCTCCGCACATTGAACACCTACAGTATCCAATCTCGTTACCATAAGGGAGTGCATCGCAGCACTCAGATAGAAAAGTCGGCTTCATTATATTACTGGTATGCAAGGCAATCCTTTAATTGTTGTGTGGATTGCGCCTCCGTTATTTCCCTCGTCATCTGACATAGGGGTTAACCATTTTCCATTATCTAATTGAATAGCAATTGGTATCTTCCACCAATCTCCGGCCTCCTCCTTAGTGAGGTATCTTACAGTTTTAATTGTTCTACCCACCAATTCCTTGGCTACTTTTTTTTGCCAATGTATTTTCAATTGTTCCGGGTCATACTTTTTAAAGTTACTTGTCTGAGGTGTTTTAATTTTTGTCATTGTTATTTATTTTTAGTGTTAAGGTGTTTCATTAAACTTTCTAAAGCAAAGTCAATAAAAGGGTCTGTCTTTTTTTTGAATACAAGTTCTCCTTGAGTTCTTGTTCTAGGTATATTCATCCTAGTTCTATCCTCATCGGATAAGTTCTCAAGCCATTTCTTATGCTTGATGTTGGCTTTCTTTTGATTCCAACCATGCCATTTATTTTTACTCATCGTTTTAAATTTTAAATTGTTTCATTACTTCCTCGGTCTCAAATTTTTGACACGAGTGACACCACCACTCCATTGAGTAGGGGTCTTGCTCGGTTGCTTGTGAGCAATCCGGACACAACCTAGAATCTTGGTTGTAGTTAAGTTCAAAACATTGAGTGTCGCTAGCGACACTCTCCGTTTCTTTCAAGTATTCCTCTTGCCTCCACCAAGGAGTCCACTCCTTACTGTCTGCATAAGTATAAGACCTATCTCTAAGGGTAAACTTAGGATAGGTTTTCTCGTAGCTACTGTGTAACTGCTTGCCTTTGTACTCTTGGCCTTGACCAAAGTATAACCAAGCTTTGTACACTCTACCTTTGACTAGCACCGTAATCTCTCTTCTCTTGTAGTGAGTCGGGTGGCCCTCTAATCTATCCAAGTCCTTTAGCTTGTCATTACTGACCGCAAACAAATCAATGTCAATGAGATGACCTTTCCCTGGTTTGTCTATCACATAAGGTAGTCCTGGTACAATCATCGGGTACTTCATCGTTGTCTTGCCCTTGCCAATGAATGTTTCATTTCTAAGGTAGTGGTAGTAGTTGCTATTGCCTTTCTTTAATGTACCGTACACGGCCACAAGGTTATCCTTGATGACATTGTTTTTACTGTACCACACCTCGCCTTGCTTAGTCCAAAGTTCTTTGTTGTAAATCTGAAAGGTTCTAGTTCTTGTATTGATGGTAACAAATCTTGAATCATACTCAGCTAACTCAGTTGCCCAAGAATGTCTTGGCATATCTCCAAGATACTCAGCGAGCATCCTTGAATCTGACTTGGCATCCGTACCTATGTTAGGTATCGTACCGTTGTGCATCAGCAGTTCGTGCTTGTTTTTACCACATACAAAAGGATGGGTGTTGGCCTTGTTGATTTTACCTTTGGTGGCAAATCTAAAATGGGCTATGAAAGGCCTATTGGTTACTAGCTTTTTCCAATCAGAAGATTTATGATAAGTTGTCTCGTAAGTGTCGAGCCAAACAACCCCCAGTCCGTGAGGATTAATTCTTGAGGATGTCCTCAGAATAGTTTTTGATAATTGCTTATCAGTTTGTTTAATTATTATTACACACATATTTAGTTAGTTGTGAGGGTGTTCCACTGAACACGACCTCGGTTAGTTATACACAAAGATAACACATTTTATACACACTACCAAATTTATTTGTAAGTCCTTGGTTTCCAGAGTTGTAAAAATTTTTTGGATTTTCAGATTTGTTTTATAAATTTGTGTGTAGTATTATTCATTTTAAAAAGCCGAGCAGATTATGTTTTCCTTGCTCGGCTTTTTTTAATTAGAAATCGAAACAGTACAAATGTAAATCAAGCAAGCGAAGAGTTAATTCGTTTTAGTTAGTGTGCAAAAGTTTTGCATACTATTTCATCCTAACTTTGTTTGGATTAAGCGCACAAAAAAACCGGCACTAAGGCCGGCTTTCTTTTTTGTCTAAGGGTTTTACACCTCGACTCCTTTAAACCTTTCTAAGAGATGAGCATTTTCACTCTTATAGGCGGCTTGGAGTTTCTCTAGGAGTTGGTCTCCTACTCTTTCGATATAGTATCTATTAGCTGCGGACCTACTATAACCTCCATCGTAGTAATCCTTAACTTCCTCCTCGTAGTTATACTTAAGGCTCTTGTATTTAGTCAGTCCTAAATACTTATCGATGGTCACGACCACCTCTTCTGTATCAGTGTCCCTCCACGAGTATTCATAATACTCTTCTTCGTAGTCACAGTCATACTCCTCCGACCTATCATATTTATTTGTACCACCGTTGTTGTACAAGTCATAGTAAATATTAGAGTACACTCTGAAACATTCAAGCAAAGGCTTAAATGATTGCTTGGGACTCAGTGAGTAAGGAATAGATCTCATTACCGCATCTCTAATTGGAATTAGCTTTTCAACCTTATTAGCAAACTCTTGGTGCTTTCCATTGTTAGTCCAATAAGAGCCATTAGAAAGTTTAAAAGTATTGGCTAAATGTTTTTCATATTTAGTCCACCACTCAGTCGGATTTTGTGATAATACATAACTAGCATAATCTGAAATAGTAATCTTATCAGGTCTATGTTCTTGGACTTTATTGAGTGACCTCAACCACTCGTGAAGCAGTTGATACTCGTTAGTGTTTAATTCGTGTTGTTTATTTTCTGTTTTCATTGTTTTTAGTTTTAGTTAATAATTCTATATGACTTTGCAAACCACTCGGTCGGGTTATCACATAGCATTGAGATTAAATCCATTTGGTCTTCCTCAGCTAATAAGCTAAAGGTGTCTTCGCCCTTTAATTCTTGGGCCATATAGTTCAAAAGTTTTTCAACTTGTTCAGGCATCACTCGATGCAATTGTTTTACTTTATTCATTTTATTTAGTTTTAATTAATGTTGCCGTTTCATCCTTTTGGAATCATCAGTCGGAGCATACACTCCGATACAGCGGGAGTGTCGCGTGCGACACCCCCTCAATTTTACTGCCTATCTATCCTCAAGGCAGTGTTTATCATTTCGCCATCTCTATTGGTCGCTCTATATCTTCCGTAGTGACTCGGGTCGGTATTCAAGTTATCCGGTAAGTACGGGAGTATTCTTCTCGTAACCCTACCTTTGTCTAGCATCCTTTGAAAGTCCCTAGCTAGCTGAAAGACCTCCTCGACTTTGGCTGCATCTTGGTCGTACATCCTCATCAGTATCGGCCTACACTTCTCTAGGAAAGTATTGAATCTAGTTCTCGGTCTATGTACGGCAGTGTCCATCAGTTCAAAGAAAAGAGAGTATCTTTTCATCAGTGACTCGGTACTCGGAACGGCACTCGGGAATCTATACTCGGCCACCCTTGACTTTGCATTGATTACCCCTCGATAGTAGCCGGAGTTATTTAAGAACATATCCCCGTTCCCGTATCTCTTTTTGAGCCTACCCTTATACATTGCATAAATAAGACCAGAGAACGGCTTTAAAGCGGCTTTCAGTTCTCTTCCAGACATCCCATTAGCGGAAAGATTTATATGCCCTCCGCAATAGGTATCTACTGGTGCATCCAGTATCGGTCTAGCTTCAGCCATCAAGTCCATAATCTTGTTTTTAAGATTAGAGTTAGGTACTAGCGGGAGTATGTTTGTGATAGCTTCGCAATCCCTTTCCGACCTCGGGCTATTTCTAACCGAACTATCTCTTTCATACCCTCTAAAGAGTGCATACTCTTCCTCGTTTCTAACAGTGAGTTTCTCAACCTCAAAGCCGATAGCAAATTTAGTTTTTAGGTATTTGCCATCGGGGCTAGGAACATAATATTTTTTATTTACATCCCTTAGGTCTTGAGCCGGCACAATATTGAATTGTCTATCAGTGCCATCAGTGCCATGGTAACTGCTTAAATGAGCCCTACCACGATTTCCAGTTTTGTTGTATTTAATTCTCATCTTGTACAGTGTTTACATTATCAAATATGTATTGAGCACAAGCCCTTTGGAACATTCCTAAAAATTCATTTTGAGTATCGCCCTCAACAATTGTACTTCTTCTACTACAAGTAGAAAATTTAATTTGTTTCCATTGGCCTTCTACTTTGATTTTCATAGAGCCCTCAAAGAATTTAGTTTGCTCTTGGCTTATCTCAGCAGCAACCTCCTCCGGAGTGACTGTTTCAGTATCAATAAGAGAGTTAAGAACATCTTCCCTAACATTTGCCGGTACTTCTGAATATCTAGTCGTATCGGCTGCTTTCATCGCATCGGCCTTAGCCTTTGCAATTTTATTGAAAGAGTCAATATCGATTTTAACTTCTTGGCCCTCAGCCTTAGCCTTTTTGATAGCGGCTTTATACAAGTTTCTTGTATTAGTGCCATCTCTACCTAAGTTAAATTGAGCAGCCTTTTTCAGCCTATAGTACCAAGTTTTAGATATTCTTAAAATTCTCTGAATATCAGTCGGAGTCCAAGTCATTTCCATATCTTCGAGCATAGCCTTAACCGCTTGGTCTTTTAGCTTTTCCTCGATTTCAAGAATTAACTTTCCTTTTTGTAATTGAGTTGTAAATGTTCTCATTTGAGTTTCCTCTATTTGGCTATCTAGCTCAGCATACTCCTCAAATCTTAGAGTAGTTGCAAGGCTTGGATGCCTTTGTAAAAGTTGCTTTTCAGCATTGTTTAAATTTATCATTTTTATTGTTTTTAATGTTTAAAGTAGTGCACTCTTTGTGCATTACGAGTGTAATATACGGCTATTAATTGGATATACAATACATATAAGTATAAAAAATTAACCTGTATTTTCTCTTTTGACTTTAAGTCGGCCTCAAGTATTGATAGTCAAAGGCTTTATTAATATCTTTTCCTGTAATTTTGTTTATTAAAAAAAAGTTTTGGAGGGGATAAAAAGGAAGGTCTGCCTTCCTCCTTTCCGGTGCAATTTTCCGGAGTGTCGGGTGCGACACTGTAGCGACCGGAGGGAGCGCCTGTAGCGGGCTAGCAAAGGTCAAAAGTTTTGAGAAAAAAAAGGGAAAAATTGAAGGGGGGGTCAAAAAAAAAATCGGTTTCGGTTGGCGGGTGCGTTGCGTATATGCGCAGGGAATCTAAACACTCCATATATCTAATAATTTTTTGTACCTTTGTGTATGTCTTATGAACTAGAGATACACAACAGAATACGAATTGGTTTTGCAGTTGGATTTCAGTATTATGGAAAAGACGAGCAACACGATTGGGCTGAAGTAACTTTATTTATAGGACTAATAAACATAGTAATAAAATACTGGTAATATGAAAAACTTTAGAGACATGAACAAAGCAATAACTGATGGAGCACCTAGTGACTTCGTTGATGGATTGTATGTTCAAAACGGCAGACTTATAAACGGTCGTCCTGATGGGATGATGGGTATAGAAAAAGCTGTAAAGATGAAGCAGATGGTGAAAGAGCAGAAAAAAACACAAATGATATCAGACGGAATCCTTCGGGCAAAGATGTCTGATTTGTTTATGGATTAGTCATAATTCATTAGTTAGTTGGTTTTTAGTGTTGAAAGGCTACCTTCGGGTAGCTTTTCTATAAATATGACGACTTTAAATAATTATGACGACTTTATGACGAAAATATTTTACTTCGTCATAGACTAACTTATTGATTATTAATACTTTACTTTTTTTTATGACGAAATGACGAAAAAGAAAGTATATTATAGTAGAAAAAAAATAATAAATTATATAAAATATATATATATATAAGGGAAGGTAAAATTCGTCATAGAGTTTTAAAAGAATTAAAAATTAATTTATATATTTGAATCAATTAAATCTAATCAAATGGAAACTACTGGAGGGTACTCACCGAAAGACCTGCACTTTGCAAAGGAAGCTAGGTCAAAACTAATAAGTGGAATATCGAAGATGTCAAAGGCTGTTAAGTCTACACTTGGGCCTATGGGTAATACTGTATTAATAGAGTCAGCCAGCCATACGCATGGGATAACCGTGACTAAGGATGGGGTTACGGTAGCAAAATCCATCCAGCTACTTGACCCAGTAGAGAACCTAGCAGTGCAAATGATGAGAGAGGCAGCGTCTCGTACTGCAGCCAATGCAGGGGACGGAACAACCACGGCTATTGTTCTGACAGAAGCTTTAGTTCGCACGGGTATAGAAGAGCTTGAAGAGGCGGATAATAAAACCCAAGTGCTACGTGACATGGTTTCTTTGACTGAAGACGTAGTAAAAAATCTTAAGAAGCGTTCACGCAAAGTGTCAGATAAAAAACTCCACGATGTAGCCACTATATCAGCGAACAATGATAGCGATGTAGGAAAGATAATAGCCGATACATATACATCAGTGGGTAAAAACGGAATTGTTACAGTGGAAAAGTCTCAGGGTTCTGAGACAGGATTTGAAACCACAAACGGGTTGAAGGTAGACAGAGGATACTCATCACCTCTGTTTATCAACGACCAAAAGAAAGATGAGTGTGTCATGGAGGATGTGAATATCCTTGTATCTGATGCAGAGATAAACAACATACTTGTCATTGAGAATATATTGAAACCAATTATCAATGAAGGAAAAAAATTATTAATAGTAGCGCCTTGTTCACAACAAGTCATAAACACCCTAGCGGCGAATGTGATGAAGAACAGCTTGAAGCTTTGTGCCATAATTCCACCCTCCTTTGGCTATAAGCAACATGAACTGATGCAAGACATAGCTCTGTCAGTAGGGGCTACTTATTTTTCAGAAAAGACTGGAGACGATATGAGCATTATGAGCTTTAATGACCTAGGTAGGGCAAAGAAAATAATAATAGGCAGGGATTCTAGTATCATATTAAAAGACGATTCACACGTAGACCAAAAGCTAATCGATGAGAGGGTAGAACAACTCTGGGACGCTCATTCCATAACAGTGAAGAAAGTGGACAAGGAGTTTATCCTCTCTCGTATAGCATCCCTTACGGGTGGAGTCGGAGTCATCTATGTAGGTGGGAATACCGACCTAGAACAAAAGGAACTGTTCGATAGAGTTGATGACGCAGTGTGTGCAGTCCGTAGTGCCCTCGAGGAAGGCATACTCCCTGGGGCAGGACTGGCATTGTACCAAGAGGGTCTCTTATTAAAAAGGTCTAAAAATAATTCAAAAAAAATCGCCAAGGCGATTTTAGGGGGGGCGCTTCAAGAGCCGCTTCGTCAAATACAAGAAAACGCAGGGATACAAAACCAGAGAGTGTATAACGAAAAGAACATAGGTCTGGATGTGAAAAG
>Ga0098037_1000323_pt1 | contig 25812 bp, 46 predicted proteins | sample 5_EtaG_FD_75050 | JGI IMG/M metagenome (GOLD analysis project Ga0098037, IMG submission 75050) | Marine viral communities from the Subarctic Pacific Ocean - 5_ETSP_OMZ_AT15132 metaG | ecosystem: Environmental > Aquatic > Marine > Oceanic | place: Pacific Ocean | collected 2015-01-08 | reverse complement strand
CTTGTTACTAACGTTAATGCCATTATCCTTCTAGTGTTTGAATTCTTGATTTAAGGTCTTCTATAATGGTTTGTTGTTCTTGGATTGCTTTAACGAGTGTTGGTATCATATCACCCATTTTAAGGAATTTTTTATTTTCTGTTTCATTATATTTTTGCTCACTAACTAAATCAGGCAAAATCTCTTCAACTTCTTGAGCAACAAAACCCGCTATATTTTTTCCATCGTCATTCTTCCAGTCAAACCTTCTTGGTTGTAGTTTTATTACTTCATCTAATCCTGTTTCTAATGGTTTAATATTTTCTTTTAAAGAAATATCACTAAGGCTATTAATAGAAGTTGATTGAGCAACTATTTGTCCAGCTCCAGTTACATAAAATCTCCATGCACCATTTGTAGTATCATAGAGATAGTAACTAGCAAGATTATTAGCAATTGAAGTATACATTTCTCCATTAGTATCAAATCTATACCCAGCTGAACCAACTGCGATGGCGCTTCTTGCAATTGTCAAAATACCGTCATCGTTTATACGCATGCGCTCTGTTATAGCACCTCCATGAAGTCTTGTCCAAAACGACATATTACCTCCGTAATGACCATCAGTGCTAGTTTCATCTCTTCCTACATGTATTTCTCCAAGTGAAGTTGTATCATTAGCAGTTGATCTGTATCTTCCTTCAAAAATTAATTTGTTAGCATTTCCAGAGTTCCAAGCAGATTGATTACTTAGATATGTTTGATTATCACTATAACTTACAAATCTATTGCCACTTGTATTTGCAAATGTTATATCACCACTACTACCAAGAGTTATCCAGTCATATCCTGCATTTCCACCAAGTTTCATGGTATTATCTCCATGATCAAACGATATATGACCAGCAAGTTCTTGAGCATGACCGCTGGTTCCATCTGCAAAACAAAGCCAAAATTTTTCACCCGAACCACTTAAAAATGTTACACCATCTTCATCAGGCGCTTTAACAACTAATCTATTAGCATAATAATTAAATGCAGAATCACCTATACCTAAATTACCACCATTAGAGAGTCTCATTTTTTCAGAACCAGAAACATTAATTCTTAAATCAGCACCAGCACCCCCACTATCATCATCATCTACTCCTATGAATAAACCATCTCCTTGATTCCGTATTACATGATAATAACTTTGACCTGTTTGGGCAATTTTAAGTCCTGTTACATCTGATGCAGTTATTGTAGTTTCACCTGTTGATGCGATGGTAACACGCTGAACACCAGCAGTTCTAAAAGACATAGCATCACCATTGTGATTATATTCAACACCTCCCATATACATTTGGGTACTGCTAGTACCATCTGAAAATCTTAATGCTCCTCTACCTGTTGCTTTAGTATCCCCAAGACACGCTATTGTTATACCCGGTGTTGGTACAGAACCATCAACTCCACTAGCAACAACTAAATCATCGGATTCACCGTCATAAGAGCCAGGCGAAGTAGTTCCAATACCTACTTTACCATTAGCTAATGCTGTAATTACAGGTGTATAATTACCTGCGGTTGTATCAGATCCTGTTCCAGTTGCTCCATCAACACTTATCTCAAAAGCCGTTGAAACGTTTTCTTGTACACCAATCATCCAGTTATAATGATTTCCTGTAGTATGGAAAAATATATCTGGAGAACCATTACTTATTTCAAGGTTGCCACTAGTATTAATTGAACCTGCGAAAGTTGCATTTTGACTAGCGTCTAAAGTTAATGCTGTTGTAGTTCCATTTGTTCTTATTAAAGCAGATGCTGAGGTATCTAAATATAAATTACCTGATTTTGCTTGTGCTCTAAGTGAAGATGCACCTGAAATATGATTAGCTCCTGTAAATTCTACTTCTCCACCACTTGCTATTGTCATTGCATTAGTTGCACTAGTATGACCAATAGTGGTACCATTTATAATTACATTGTCTACTGTTAATGTTGTTAATGTACCTAGTGAAGTAATATTACTTTGTGCTGCACCAGTTACTGTAGCCGCTGTTCCAGACGTATTACCCGTGACATTGCCTGTTAAATTACCAGAAAATGCCGTAGCTGTTACTGTTCCTGTTGATGGGTTATAAGTAAGATTACCATCCATCTCAAGACCCACATTACCTGTAGAGGATGTTGCTCCTTCAACAAAAGTAATTAAGTTATTTTCACTTGTACTTTCATTATCAGTAACTAAGACATGAGAAGAATTTGTAGCATTTGTCACAGTAACACCAGCTATAACTGTATTTAAAGCTGTACCATTTACTGTAATTGCATCTGCTTCTAAAGTACCATCAATATCAGCATCACCACTTATATCTAAAGTAGCTGCATCAAGTTCACCACTAATGGTTATATTTCTACCACCAGTAATGTCTTTATTTGAATCTGTTATAATAGCTTTACTAGCTATTACTGTTCCGTTTGTTATTCCATCAATAAGGTTAATATCTGCAGCACTTGCTGTAATTGCTGTACCATTTATTGATAAAGCATCAGTTTCAAGTGTGCCATCTATATCAACATCACCTGATATATCAAGTGAACTTGCTGATATTGCACCACCACTATTGTTTAATACTGTGAAAGAAATAACTTCAACATTGGATAAATTAGGGGGAGCTTCTGAGAATGTTAATGTTGTACCACTTGTAGAATATGTGGATTTTAATTGATAAACACCGTTTATATAAACCTGTGTAGTGTTTTCGTGTGTTGGGGTGTGATCTAGAGTAAATGCAGTTGTACTGCCATTACCAGTAAAGTTTTTTAGTTTAATAACTGAATTAGCACTATCACCACTAACCCAATTAGTACCTGAACCAGTAGATGACAACAATTGACCGTTAGTACCTAAATCACCACTAGAATCTTTAAAACCACCTGAAACACTAATAGAACCAGCTATTAGTTGGTCTACTTGTAAATCTTCATGGTTTGATCCAAGCTTTAATTCAAACTTAGGACCTGTTGTATTATATGTAAAAGTAGCATCATCGCCACTACCACCTTCAAGTGTAATACCAGCGCCATTAACTACAGCTGATGTACTATTACCACTGTCTAAAACTATGTTATGATCATTGAGACTTACTGTTGTAGAATTTACAGTTGTGGTTGTACCAGATACTTGTAGATTACCTGTTATGACTATTGTATCGCCACTATCAGTACCAATTACGATGTTTTCATCACCTGATCCACCTGAAGATTCTAGTGCAGCTAATCTAGTTAATAAGTTAGCATTTGATACGTCATTATTAGCTGTCATATCGTCAACAACTAAATCTATAGTACCATCACCGTCTTCATATGTCGCAGCAATACGTGTTTCAGTATTTCCAGTAAACATTGCACCAACTATATCTTGTACTTCTTCAGTACTTAATGTTTGAGATGAAGAAATAGTTAAAGTATCGCCTGACATAGCTGTGGTAACGTTAGTTCCACCTGCAATCGTAAGTGTATCACCTGGTGTTATACCAGTAGAACCTGAATCACCAGCTACTGTTGTGTCAGAAACAACAAAATCAATATCATTTGTTGAATCTTGATATGTAATTGTTACACCAGTTTTAGTGCCACCACTAGCAACTAATGGGCCAGCAATATCTTGTATCTCTTCAGTACTTAATTGAGCTGTGGAAGCAAATGTAAAGTGACCAGTTGTACCATCTTCAGTAATTGTTACATTGGAACCAGCTATAAGTTCTATTGTACCTGCTCTTTGAGTTGAATTCGTTTTACCAACAGTGGTTGACGCACCAGCATTAATAGTTACTACACCGGCAGATTCAGTTAGTGTTATATTCGTACCACCTATTAACTGTAGTTCTTCACTAGACCCAATTGTTTCATTAGCTGAACCATCATTATTTGTATCAACTTTAACTGTTCTAAAGGTGTTAGTATCTGGTGTGGTTACTGAACCACCTAATGAAATAGCTGAACCATTAATAGTTATAGAACTATTAACTAATTTACTATTAGCAATTTGACCTGTTAATTGACTGTTTGTAATTGTACCAGTTAGACTTGAGGTTGGATAACCTGTTGCATCTTGTAAGTTAAAAGCAGGTGTATCGTCTACACTACCTAACGATAATGTTATACCACCATAAGATACAGAGCTATTAGCTAGTTTATCATTAGCAATAGAACCTGCAAGTTTATCATTTGATATTGATCCTGCTAATTTATCATTAGCAATAGAACCAGCTAGCATTGCATTTGTAATACCACTAGCTTTAACACTAATTGTTCTAGCAGCAGAACCATCAAAAGTTGTACCGCTATTCAATTGTATTGATGAATCATCAACTGTTAATGCATTAGTGTTTGTACCAATCGTTGTAGACGTAAATGCATTTGATCCAAATATCTCAGATGAAAGTTTTCTTTTTTGTGAACCATTATCTAATACAACAAACTCATCTTCACCAGTAACCCATGATTGAGTCATGTCTGTTAATTCAGATAAATCAACATCCACTTGATCTGCTTGTACATCTATAAGATTACCTGCACCTATATTTAAAGTTACTGCTTGAGTTGTACCACCACCGGTTAATCCTGCACCTGCAGTTACAGATGTTATATCACCTGAAAGACCAACCGTAGTAGCACTTATGGAATAAGATTTTAAGTTATTGAGATTTCCATTAGATAGAGAACCTATCAATGTTACTGATAAATCATAAAAATTATTTTCATCAGAATCTTGAGCTATAGCCGTAACTTCATACACACCAAATTGATCTTGATCTTCAGTGTCGGCTATTATTATATTTTTATTTAAAAAAGTGTTTATTAAGTTTACAACAGAATTATCTGCAGTATTTGGAAACTTACTTATTTTTATAGTTGTTATGCCTGAAAATGCTACAGTAGAACCACCGCCAGAATCAAAAGTTATAGTACCTGGTTGTCTTATACCTGTTCCGTTAAAAGAACTATCATGATAAATATAAACTAGTTGTCCTCCAACTCCACCTGAATTAGTGGCACGTAAGTGTTTACTTATATCACTAACTTGAAAGTTTTTTGTAGTACCTCCAGCATTAGATCCTAAGAACTTATCCGTTGATTCAACTGTGGTGTCTGATACATAAGTGGATATTCTAGCCATTTAGTTTTATTTAGCGCTTGTTCCGTAGTAGTATGCAAATATGTTACTTATAACAACACCTTCAACCATACCCATTAAGTGTACAAATAAATCATTATCAGTTACAGATGGTACATATACCACTGCATATATTATAAAAGCAAATGACATCAACCCAACTACTCCGGTTAATGTCATCATAAAGTCTTTCTTACCAGTTTTAGCAACTTCAATCTCTCTATTTCTAGCAGAGTCTCTCTCAGCTACTTCTAGTTTATACATTTCAGCATGTTGTTTATGCAATATTTTCTTATCTTCAGGTGATATTTTGGGATCATCATCAATCATTTTACCTACCATGCTAAGAACTCCAGCGTCTGGTAATAGATCACCTGCAACATTTAATATCTTAGGTGCTAAGCTCTTAAGTAAACCACCTAGCTTAGTGTCTTTAAATTTCTTTTTTTCACTCATCTTCTCTTTCTTCTATTTTTTTTCTTTTTACTTGTCTTAAAATAAGCCTCTTCTTCCCAAGGTAAGTTATGAGCACCTTCTTTCATTTTACTTCTAGAATACTTTTTATCTTTCCAATAAACATTTTCATCATCATAATCAAGGTCACCTCTTCTCATTTGATCTAAGTGAACTTTTTCATGCTTAACTGCTTCAATACCTTTAGCACTACTTAATGACGTTGATTTATCTACAAATATAGTACCATCACGGTTAGCTTCAGCAACTATATTTTTACCTAAATCTTTTTTAAAAATAGGTGTACCAGAGCTATGAAACCCTGGTAAACCTTTCATTTTAAATCCCATTATTTTATTCCGTAATATCCTTTTTTATAATTCTTAGCTGGTGAATTTTTATTTTTCATTTTGGTTGGTGATTTTTCAACTGCGGCTTTAAACTTAGGATTTTTATCTAATTTACCTGCAGCGGCAGCTTTCTTTAATCCAGCATTAAATTTGTTTGGTGATTTTGTACTTTTATACATTTTCATCGCACTATTCTTTTCTGCTTTAGAAGCATGAACTGCTTTTCTTTGAGCATTAGATGTATACTTTTTAGCTGGAGAATTTTTATCTTTTTTAACTTTAGCAACCTCTAAAGCATTAGGATCTCTTTTGTATTTTCTAATTGCTCTACGTTTATTTCTTTTTTCTTCTCTTTTCTTTTTTATCAAATCTTGATCTGTTAATGATTGACCTGCTTCTTGCTTTGTGCTTCTTGTTGTATTTAAATTTTCCTTTCTTTTTTTTCTTGTACCAGTTTCTTTAAGATCCTTTATCTCTTGTTTAAGCTTAATCTTATCTTTCATTCTTTGCTCTTGAGTAGCCGCTGCTGCTTTTTTCTTATCCATTGCGGCTTTGGCTTTATCCGCTATCATTTTATTTTTAGTTCTTTTAGCGTTAGCTGCTGATTCCTCTTTTGTTATTTTTTTAATTGTTTTATCACCAGGTTTTTTTATGTCAGATGTCATTAATTCAGGCATTGGTTTTCTATTCTGTATTCTATCAGCTGTTACTGTTACTGGATCTAAAACTATTGGTTTTGTTGCTGCTTTTGTTGCATCTTGCTTTGCCCACCAATCTTCAGCTTTTTTAACAAAACCTTCCTTATTTCCAAAAGTCTTTCGCTTTTCTTCACTCATTTTATTCCAGGCCTGGTTATACGTTGTGTTAGTCCTGTTTTTCTTTACTTCTTCTTTTTTTTGTCCTCCAGGATCTTGCATTCCTTTCAAAGGAGGATTCTTATACATCTTTAATACTGAAGGTTTAGCTGCAGCACCATTAAGTTTAAACGGTGGATTGTTTAGGAATTTCCTAACCTGTTTTATGAATTTAGGCATTTTTTTGTTTTTTAGTTTAAATTATCGTTCATTATCTTTTATCATATCATCTATGGCTTTATTCATAACCTTATCTGTATATGATTTGTTTTTATGAAAAACACTTCTGTCTGAAAAAGGTAAATCCTCTTCACCTAGTAGTATTCTATATATTCTACTTATTAATTGACTACATTTAAATGAAGTTTTAAATATACTATATTTTATAGTAGTCCTATTTCTTTGTCTCCAAACCTCTATCCAACCCTCACGCTTTAATCTTTCCCATCTATGCTTATCCCATGTATAAGTATAAACACCATTTATAAAATCATTACGTGTAAATCTTTTTTTACAATCTAAATATATTAGTAATTCTAGATCAGCATCATTAAAACCATAAGTTTTACAAGCCCACTTACGTGTGAGCCTGTAATACTTAAGGATATTTAAATCACGCAAATCATGCGCTGTTAGTCTCAATTATTAAGTATCAATAGTAATTGCAGTAGCAGTAATATTTGAATCAACAAATACGCTATTAACACCGTCAGCCACAACTACATATCCTTCATGGACACCAGCTGGACTAGCTATAGCAGAAGCAATAGCTTTAAATACAGTTAATTCAGTATTAGAAGTACAAGTTACAGTAACTAAGTCAGTTTCATTTGTAGTCCCACCTCCAAGTGAACTTTTAAACTTCATCAGTATTGTAGCATCTGCAGCAACAGTCATGCTTAAAAGAGATGACAATGGATAAGCTGCCGCATCATCTGCAGCATCTATAAAAATTAATAATGGGTTATTCATGTTTGTTTGTTTTTAAATTTAAAAAATTGTTTTAATAAAGATTTTATTCAACTAAAATGACATCGCTTACTTTAATTACTTTATAAAAATTATCTCCATAAGCAATTCCATGTCCAGCGTGTTTATCATAGTAAACTATATCGTTCTTTTTAACTCCTTCCGCAAGTTCACCTTTACTTATTATTTTGGCTTTAACGTATCTATTATCTACATCTGTTTTTTCTGTAAATATAAGACCAGCAATTTTCTTTTGCTCTTCTTTTATGTCATCTACTATAAGATAATGATTAATTGCTTTCATTTGTTCTCATATTAGATACAACACAATCAGCAGATACAATGGTGGATACAACACTTACCGCGTTTTTTAAAGCAGTTTTAGTGACAAGAACTGGATCGATAATACCAGCTTTTATCATATCAACTGCGCCACCTGAAACAACATCAATACCAAAACCTTTTTTAATTGGTACTACTGAGTCAGCAATACCAGCATTATCAAGTATTGTGTAGTGAGGTGCTTTAATTGCTTTTAATATAACTCTCTCACCTTCGTTTTTTGGTTCTATGTTTTGAGATGCATTAAGTAATGCTATTCCTCCACCAGGCACAATGCCTTCTTTTAAGGCTGCTTTAACAGCATATATTGCATCTTCAACTCTATCTTTCTTTTCTTTTAATTCAACCTTAGAATCAGCACCTACTTTTATAACTCCTACAGAGCCTGATAGCATAGCTAATCTTTGATTTAACTTCTTTTTTATAAAACCATCTTTTTCTTTTTTAATTAATGATTTTATATTCTTAAGCCTTTCTTTTACATCTAAATCTTCTAAAGTAGTTATAACGGTTGATTTGTCATCTGTCACTGACTTGGTAACTCTACCTAACACACTAGGATTTATAAAATCCATATCATCGCCAAGCTCTTCATTTATAACTTGAGCACCAGTCAAAAAAGCTAAATCATCAATAGTATCTTGCTTAGTAGGTCCGAAGCCTGGTAAATCAACGATATTAACATTAATATTACCTTTAACTTTATTCATTAACAAAGCTGATTTTACTTGTTGTTCTACTTGTGCTACTATTAATAAGCTTTTATTACCCTTTATAATAAACTCTAAGACGTTTTGTATCTTTCTTATGTTACTTATCTCTGATGAGACAATTAACACCATAGGGTTGTCTAAAACAGCTCTATGTTTGTCTTTATCTGTTATGAAGTGCGGTGATGTTAAACCACTATCAAATTGCACTCCATCTACAACTTCCACGTAAGTTTGATCTGTCTCAGATCCTTCCATAAGTACAACACCATCTGCACCAACTTTATTATATGCTTCAGATATTATGTCACCTAACTCAGGGTCGTTGTTGCAAGATATAGATGCAACACTATTAAGCATTGAATCTTTTACCTTTATAGATTTATTATTTAAATACTCATTTATCTTAGATAAACCCGTATTCATACCATTTTTTATATCTCTTATAGATACATTACTATCAGCATTATTGACACTATTTAACAGTGATTCAGCAAGGACGATGGCAGTTGTTGTGCCATCCCCTGCTTCCTTCACTGTATTCCTAGAAGCCTCTTTAATAAGAGTTGCTCCTATGTTTTCCACTGGATCAAACAAGACAACCGATTCAGCTACGGTTACTCCGTCTTTTGTAATCACTGGATTTCCTCTTGCATCTTCGTAAATAACACATTTACCAGATGCGCCAAGTGTAGATTTAACTGCTTTAGCTAGTTTATCCACACCTGCTGATATTCTTTGTTTAGCTGAGTCACCAAAGTTTAAATCTTTGACGATCTCACTAGGTTGATTGTATTCCATTAAATTAAATTAAATTGATTATATATTGTTTTTTATCAAAAAGTTTTAACTACTCTAGGACCTTCTAAAAAAGAAAGTTTTTTCTTATAATGCTCTATGCTACCATCAATAGCAGCCTCTGCACTCTCTAGTGTTTCCCTTCTTGTTACATCATGCCAAAACTTATCGTTCTGCATGTCTTTGTACTCGGTTTGATAAAATCCGTTTGGTAGTTGAACTATCCTCCAGTTTTTCTTATCTGAAATATATTCCAACTGCTCTTTAACAGTTTCATCGGTCATTTGTGTTTGTCGGTTGTTGCTCCATGTATTAGAGCTATAGTGTATTGCGTATGTCATTGTTTTATTGGTTTTGGTTATTCCCGCAACATCGCGGGGTTTCTTAGAGTATAGTTACACACTCATTTAGTTTTTTAACTTTCAAGAGCAGTTACTCTTGCAGTTAAGTCTTCTATTAATGTTTTTTGTGATTGTATTATTGCTTGCTGCTCTTGTATTGCTTTAGTAAGTATTGCAAACTCCATGCCAACATATAATCCTTTTTGATCTTCATATCCTGAGATTACATTGTTGTCTTCATCGTACTCTCTAGTATCTGTGTCAAACACTAAAGAAGGAAATACTTTTTCAAACTCTTGAGCTTTAAAACCTATTTTTTTACCAGGATTTTCATCACTAATAAATTCATAATTTATAACTTTTAATAAAAGTAAATCTTCTAGTTTACCTGTAGCATCTGTTATGTTTTTCTTTAATCTTTCATCTGAACTTATTGTTCCATAACTACCATTACTGTTTAGTATATTTCCATTAGATTCAAAGTTTATTTTAACACCTCCTCCAGAACTAGTATTTCTCCATTGTAAAGTACCGCCTGTATAATCTATATAAGGAACTCCACTAGAAGTAAAAATTCTAATACTTCCATTACTTGATGAAGTTGGAGATGTCTGACCTATTAAAAGATCTCCGCTGATACCAACTCCAGAACCATTAAATTCATCAACGACAGCTAATCTACCTTCATGTCTCCATGCATACATTTTACTATGTATAAAATTACTACTCCATGCAGCACTGCTACTTACTTTTCTGTTTACTCTTAGAAAATTACTAGTATCTTTAGCTATTAACAAACCACCAGGTACTAACTCGCATTTTGATATAGTTAATGTTATATTACCAGTAGCTGGTGTTGCTACAGGTGTTTTAAAGGTTATTGCGGAAGTCTGGGGTCCAGATGGTGGTTCTCCACTGTAGTTTGTACCAGAAATATTAACATTTTTATTCCATCCAAATATATATACTGTATTTTGATTTGGCCATACAAATGTTCCAGTAACAGTGGTGTTTGATATACTTGCAGATCCACCATCAGATCTAGAAGCAGTGGCACTACTAGTGTAGTGAAATATATCACTAGTGTTAGTTGATGTACTGAATGCTAGCCCAGCAACACAACTCATGCTACCTACAAAATCACCACTACCATCAGTAACTTGTATCGTGTAACCATCAGCAGACATAGCTATACTATATTGAACTGTTTTGTTAGGTAAAGTGCTACCTGTCCAAGATCCAGTATCACTAGAATATATATAAACATTTTTTCCAGAACTATAAGATATATTTCCGCTTTGAGTTGAAGGCGTTGTTGTTGTTGCTGTTAATGAATTAACACTTGTAACACTACCTGTTTGTTCTGGATCAGATACGTTTTCATTAGAGTTTATATCAACCCTAACATCTGAACCTTCAAATATCTGAATAGAGTTTGTAGCTGGATTCATAGTCATTTCACCATCTGAAGATGACAAGTTACTACCTATAGACCATCCTCCAATCAAACCACTACTTGCTTCTATTCCAGTTGACGTTAATTCAAAACCTTGACCTGTTAATCCATTAGAACTAAGAACTACTGAGTTACCAAGGTTTATAACGGAACTAGCATTGTCTAATTGTAAACCACTATTATTTAAAGTATATCCAGTTCCAGATATACCACCAGTAAATGTACCTGTAGCAGATGATATATTACCAGCAAAAGATCCGCTAGTAGCGTTTACTACTCCTGTAAAAGAACCACTTGTAGCTGTTAATCCACTAGAATTTAAAGTAAAACCAGTTCCTGATATTCCATTAGAGTTTATTGTAACACCGGCAAAAGTACCAGTTGCACCAGTTATACTTCCAGCAAAAGAACCACTTGTGGCTGTTAAAACTCCTGCTGCAGTAACTCTAAAGGGTGCACTACCAAAAGTAGCATGCCCTAATTGTATACCATCTGTGGTTGCTTTAAATATAGTATTACTACTACCTACTGATAAATTTCCTGTAAATGTACCAGAAGCTGATGATATATCTCCTGCAAACGAACCACTAGCTGCGGATAAAGCTCCTGAAAAAGTACCATTACCATTTATTGTTAATGTTGTACCATTCCAAGATAGTTTATCTTTTAGTGAAAATGTTCCATTTGATCCTAAATAAAAACCAGTATCGGCATTATTAAAATTTCCTGCGCCTTGATATAGTTCTGATCCTGATATACTAATACCGGCTATAGTTCCTGACGTGGCTGCTCCAACAGCTCTTATGTCAGCAGTAGATGTTTGATTTGCAGTGGCACCAGATGCAGCACCACTAGCAACTGTACTAGCTGCTGTTCCACCTATAGTAACACCATTAGCTATAGTTCCTGATGTTGCGCTTATAGCTCCAGCAATACTTAAATCACCAGTACTTCCATTAAAAACTAATTTATCTCTTAATGAAAAATTACCTCCATTATCTAAGTAGAAACCAGTATTAGCGTTACCAAAAGTACCTGTACCTTGAAATATTTTTGTTGAATTTATAGTAGTTCCACCAACAGCACCACCTATTACATTACCATTTGAATCAAAGTTACTATTAACAACATTAGCAAGTCCTACATTAGCTGCGGTTGTTCCTGCTTGAATACTAGCATGATCGCTAGATTGAGTTGCACTGTTAGCTTTAGTAGTAACATCAGTTAAGCTTGTGTTACCTATTTTAAGTGATCCATCTATACTTACAACGTTTGATCCATTAGCACCACTAACAGTAAAAGGTGCAACAGGTGAAACATTGCCACTACCATCTATTGTTTTTATCTTAAAGTTAGTTGCTGTAAATATTATGTCACTAACTGCACCTGTGGCATCACTATTAGACATTAGTTCCATACCAGCAAAAACATTGCCAGTAGCTACTTTAATACCATACCTAGCTGACAACTTACCGTTTACCAATGCTACAGCATCACTCACCGTTGTTACACTTGCCGATGTTGCTAGTGTAGGATCATTAACTGCTGTCCAAACTCTAGGTGTACCAGTAACTAATACATAAGGTTTATTGTTGTCATCTGTGTCGTACCATATAGAGTTAACAGGTTCTGTGACTGCAGGTGCACTTGTTTGCCTAAACACCTTAGATATAGTTGCCACTAAAGCTGTTTCAGCTGCTGCTCTAGCTGCATTAGCTGTTGATACCGCACTTGTCTCCGCAGTTGCTATTGCTGTTGATATTGTCGTACCACTAGCTAATCCATTTATATCACTTCCACTATACGTAAACTGACTCTTTATTTCAGTAACATCAGTTGCTGCAGCAAAATCTGAGTTTGTAGTAGTAGTGAATACCTGGTTAGCAAATGCCTGTGACACACTAGAACCACCTGAACCCAATATTATGTCTACTCTAGAGTTTACCGCTGTTACAGAGCTAGAAGTAGCAAAGCCAGCAGCTGTAGTCGCTGTGTTTATTAAACTTACAGTGGCATTTTGCAATGAAGCTACACTACCATCAGCATTAAAAGTAGCTAAACTCGTTAATTTAGTTGTATTTAACGTTACATTATCACCACTTAACCCGAAAAAATTAGATAAATCACCTATTCTGTAGTTTTTAGTTACATATATGGGTTGTCCGTTAGCTCCAATACCATTATTTTCAGATCCAAATAAAATATCATTTAATCCTATATTATCATCTAAAGGAAAACTACTAATTCTTGCCATTTACTTTTTTTTATCGTTAATCATTAACCACAAAGTGGTTACTCCGGCTAATAATATGATTAATACCGCTACCATAGCTATAAAATCATCCATATCCATTAAAGCTGTCATTTTCTTTTCTTTGTTTTTATTCTATACTTTCTTTTACCTTCTTTAATAGTGCCTTCTCCGTCGTTTCCACGGTTATTTTTCTCACTTTTAAACTTTTTATCTTTATGATCGTAATCCTTACCCTTCATAGATGGATTATCTCGATGCTTTTTCTGTGAATCAGCCTTTTTTGCCTTCCTGTCTTTTCTCATCGCCCTCTTCTTATCACGTTCCGCCTTTTTCTTAGCCGCAAACGCACTTAGTTTTTGTATAGGGCCACCTACTTTCCTGGGTTTTGCCATAATGTTTTTACATTTTTGTCTATAAGATACTATCACATGGAAATATCTGTTATTAAAACAGTATGACAATAGCCTGTTACTCTATACTATAACTAGCTAATGTCACAGTTATTAATTTTTGTTAGATGTATGGATATTTTGTGTTATACTATATCATACAAACTCTTTACGATAAAGAAAAATCAAAATATTCACCCCGGGGCCCACTCTTTTGATACATTTTATTCAAAACATTTCACCTTTTCATTTATTTTTTGTGAAACATTTCAGGGATTTTATAGGGGGCTGGTGTATAGCATACACAAACTAACTACGAGTTATTAAAGATAATATATATATAAAATAAATAAATAAATAAATTAAATTAAAATAAATCACTCACAAATAAATTACTATATATAATTGATAATAATAATATAAATAAATTTTAAATTAAATAAATATAATTATGACTACTAATAAAATTAATACCAAAAGATTTGTAATAAGAAAAACTCTTATCAATACAAATACAATAATAACATTCACTACTAATAAAGGTAAGAAGGTTACATATGATCATGATAAGGTATATAACGCTCACAAGAAAAGATTTGAGAGTATGCCATGTTTTGCTAAGTATAAATCTTATACAAATACTAATAACTTACCTGTGTTTGTAAGAAATATGAAGGAACTCGTTTGAGTTTCTTCACTCACAAACAAATAACTAAATTAAATTGATAATAAATATAAATAAATTAATAAATAAATAAACTACTATGATAAATTATAATAATAAAATGAAAGAATTACTAGGTAATAATTTGGAATTAATGATTAAAAATAGAGCATTCGATCACTGTTCATGGATTGAAGAAGATGAAGATCAAATCTACTGTATAATAAAACATAACTTTGATTTGTATAAGGATAATGATTTTGAGGATATGCTCGATGGTGCTGACGAGGTCAGTGAAATGTGGGATGCTCAATCCCAATTGTATGAAACTCAGCTACTATTCTGTAAGTAGTAGCTAACATACAGTTTTAGTAACTAACGCCGCTATTCGAGCAATCCAGAGGTGGGCTTAGTTTTAATGAGCAACTTAACAAACAATACTGTGACAATAGCCCCTTACTCTATCCTTATTAATAGCCTAATGTCACACTTTTCTTTACTAGTGTGTATAGCACTTCACAGACAGATTACGACTTCATATTGATAATAATATTGAATTTAATTTTAAACATTTAAATAATTTAATTATGACTACTACTAAAAATAAAACTAATAATAAAACAACTAATCGCTTCATCATAGCTAAGTCACTTATAGGTAAAAATACTATTATCACTTTCAAAAATAATAAAGGTGATGACTGTACTTATAATCATGATAAAGTATATAATACTTTAAAAGATAGATTTGAAGCAATGCCTTGTTTCGAGAAGTATAAAAGCTATACTAATTCCAATAATCTACCAAAGTTTGTTAGAAATATAGAATTTATATAAGTTTAGTAGTCAGAGAGTGTGCCTTATGGCTGCTCTCTGCTATTTTTTTATTAAATAATATATCCACTTTAAACCAATACCACTATGGCTAACTTACTAATAGAACTAATGATTGCTAACACAGATTACACTTATGAAGAAATAATGGAAATGAGTGCAGAAGAGATTAACATGCACTTAGGTTATGACTAATTACAAACATAATACGTTTCACTACAGATAATATAATTAAATAAATTTTAAACATATAAACATATACTACTATGCCTAACACTATCAAAGTTTTAACTTCTAAAAAAATATTAATTAATAATATACCTTATATTAAAATTAATTCAACTTTAGAATATAGAAAATATATAACTTATAAAAACAACAACTATGCCATAGCATAGTTTTTTAAACTAACAGAACTATGATTAAAACACTAGCATTAGCAGCAATGCTATACACACCAGAGGTGGATTCAGTTTCAAATGAAGCATATATGACCTCTTTAGAAATGATAAGTCACATGACAAATGAAATAAGTAATAAGAACTTCATTAAGTCAGAGATAATAATAACACTCGAAGATATGTCAGAGTGGATGAGAAATGATATAGATAATAATACTATAGATCCTCGACTAGCAGAAATATATATTGAGAATTTTGATAAACTAATTAAACAAGTAAAACAACTATGAAAAAAGGAAACAAATACTATCACCCAGTTACAAAAGTAGAGATGTCAAAAAAAGACTATATGGAACTTATGTTTGGTAAAGAGTTTATGAACTCTAAAGATAAAGGTACATTAAAAGAATATTAATTATGAAACTAACTGAAAAAGAAAAAGACACATTCTCAATGGCATTACATGCACTTGATAGAGAACAAAGTAAACTATTTAAAAAAGGACTTATAGATAAAAAGTATTTTATGCAAGTTATAGAAGTAATGAAATCACTAAATAACAAAATTGTACTATGAAACTAACTAAAAAAGAAAAAGAGGTATTAGAAGAAGCACTAATCCAATACAAAGAAGAGTGCTATACACTTTGGCATGCAGGTGAACAAGACACTGCAGTGTGGCAAGATCAAGCACTAATGATAGAAACAATAAAAAGAAAGATGTACAAAAGTAAAACAGAGTACAAAGTAGATGTACCTGCACAATTTAAATAATATTAACTATGGACGTGAAATGGTTAGTTCAAAGTATCGAGTAGTAATGCGAGTGATAATGCAAGTGCGGTAGTACTAAAAACACTCAATAGTTATTACCCTTTGAAATCAGAGGTTAGAGCAGGTTCAAGTCCTGCCACGTCCACTATACATAATTTAAATACGAATTACTATGGATAATATATATATGAAAAATGAAAAATCAAATGTTATTGTAACTGATTTTGGTATGCTTACACATTTACTAAGCGATGGATACTATTATAGAATAGTAGGTGTACATGCTAAATCTCAAGACAAGCACAATGCAGAAATTAAATTTAAATATCAAAATAAATGGATCGACTAAATAATATGATAAACAAAGTAAACAGTAAAGACTGCATCGACGCACTAGAATACCTGTCAGGTTTTTTATGTGAGATGACAAGAGATAAAAAACACTACGTTACAATATTAATGAAACGAGTGGCAAATGAATATAATATTAAACTAGAATTTGAAGAAGATGAAAAGATATAATGTAGAACTGCGACCTCACACAGATGATGGTGATTATCACGAAGAAGATTATGAGTTTGACGACCTTAAAGAAGCAATTGCTTTTTCTAAGAAAAATAGAATTGATTTCTATGCATTGACAGATTATGGCTCAGAAGGTAAAACTTATGATCCAAAAGATATCTCTCACAAATTAAATACGAATCGCTTTAGATAATATATATATGAATAAATTAACACATTTCCAAAAGACTATGTTAGCTGAATGTATACATAGTCATTTAACTAAGTTGCATGATGATACACTAGAGTATCACGAGCAGTACCCAGATAAAAATCTACTAATAGGTCCTAAATTTTACCTACAAGAGCGAGATGAAATACTACGTAAACTTAAATTAGATTATGAAACATAATAAATACATGCTAGCACTAATCTTGTTTTTACTGGTATCATATATGATATACTTAAACAGAAGTACTACAGTATACAGAGTTATTGATGGTGATACATTCGTAACTAACAAAGGTGACAAAGTACGTATGATAGGTATAGATGCGCCTGAGCTACCTTCACTACAAGGCATAAGATCTAAAATGTATTTATATGACTTAATAAAAGGTAAAACTATTACACTACAAAAAGATAATAACTTACATAACAAAGACAAGTATGGTAGACTACTGCGCTATGTTTATTTAAATGGCAGAGATGTTAATCTACTAATGCTTAAACAAGGTTATGCAAAGCAATATAATTACTTTTATTTTAATAAATTCAAACAATATAATAGCTATGAATAAAAAACAAGAAATAGATGAAAAGATCAAAGATCTTATTAGGCAAATAGAATATAACAAGAACGCTAATGGTAGAATGCAACAACAAATAGATTCACTAAACGAAGATATTATGATAATAGAAAAACCTAAAATATTAGAAAGTGATCTTGAAATAATGGTTCAAGATATAGCTCAGATGGTATCAGATATATTTGATGACATGAGTCAAAATATAGGTGACTACGACACTGATTTTGAAATAGGGTATAATAATGAAGTTTCAATATCTAACATATGCTTAGACTATGATGCTACTGAAGATATTAAAACATATCTTCAAACAAGATTTTATACAGTTGTACCTGACCAAACAGAGAACACAAATTAAATACGATCACTAACAGATAATATATATATAAACAAATAAATAAACCTATGGACACCACTACTTTAATTAACCTACTTAAGTCACATGATTGGTACTACCACTACAGTGACGATCACAGCAAATGGATCAATGGCGTACAGTCACAGCGAGCTATCTACGACGCTATGGATGAACTCGGTAATACCGATGATGTAAAACAATTGTATTACAAGTATATGCCTAAACATTTATTTGATAAAATCAATGAAGCAAATGCTATACACGACGAAACTATATGAAATATAAACTAAAAAACATATTACTACTTGTATTTTCTTGGATAGTAATGTTAATGATTATTTCTGCATTTGCACTTGCATTTTTCCCTTTATATAAATTTTTAATAAATGATTAAACCTGAATGGCACTTTATGGAACGTGATAAAAGATTAATAAGAATATACTCTGACATACAAGGTAGGTTGAGTATACTTCGCGAAGATTTAACAGTTGTAGATAAAACACTTAAAAAACTGTTAGCTAACAAACCTATATACTTACAAGATATAAATACAGTACGTGATTTATTAGGTGATGATCTGTCTGAAAGACTACAAAAACTTGTAACAAGTGACGATTACCCTCAAAGATTCTAAACACTAAACTATGAAACTAATTAAAATTATAGATAAAACTCAAGCTATGTACTATCGGTTAAAAGATAACCGTATAGGTGTAATATATCCTAAAACTGGTTATATTAGAGTTAGTCCTAGTTGGATTAATGATCCTGACTGGCAAGATTGGTATAAGAAAAGACATGGATCTCTATATTACAGAGATAAAGTTATGTCTACTAAAAACCTAACATTGCATCAGATAAATCCTGTAAAAAAAGTAACATCACCAAATGGTAATTATACTTATGCTAGGATATTGTTTGAAGATATATGGGAAATGGAAAAATACTTGAGAGAATATGAACGAAAGAACTGTAAATTAATTGAAGAAAATGGAAAAACATTGGGATCCTGAAATAAAGCCGTGTCTTGAGTGTGGTAAATTACACACAAGAGTTAAATTTTGTTCACCATATTGTGGATCAAAGTATGGCGCAGTTAAAACACGTAAAGAAATGGGTGTTGATAACCCTAGCTTTTCAACTTCAAATATAAATGCAATAATAAGAGGTAGTAATAATGCACCTATACAAGATAATTCTTATGGTTTTATATTCTCAAATAAATTAGAAGACTGGTTAGGTAGTGCAAATAGAACTAAAAGAATGAGATACGAAGAAAAAAGAAAAGCTAAAAAAATTGAAAGTGATGCAGAAGATACCTAAACAAATAGAAGCATTATATCATAATGAAAATGAGTACAGAATATGTAAATATAATTTTGTATTTTCTAATAAACTTAGAGATTGGATTTATAGTAGTGCAAGAATAGCTAACAACAAAAGTAAATTTAAGATGAAAGAAGATAAACAGTAATATTATGAATGATGAAATTGATATAAAAGTAAGTAAAAATTTTATGGTTAATGCTATAATAACAATGTCTCTTAGCTCTAACCACCTGTCACCAGGTAATGTAGATAATGTTAAGGATATGTATAAAGAAATGACCATAGATCAAGTTAAGAAAGATTTTGAACGATTAAAGGATGTATATAAAAACAGAAGTTATGAGAGGATTTAATAGATATAGAGAGAATTTAAGAATGCACGATGGTGCTATATGGAGTTACAATACTAAGGTTGCAACAATATCTGATGGTAAGATGATTGTACCTAAGTGGTATTCACAAACTACTAGCAAACATATTAACTATGCAGCTAGTCAATTAGGACTTAAAGTTATCAGAGAATATGAATAGTCTACAGCAACAAGTATCAGCAAAGCTTGAGCTTATCATATATAAAGATTTAACTCAAGAGCAATTAAATAAATATCATATACCATATGAAATTATATATGGTCTGACTGCGTGTCAAGATAAATGCTATACACTAAAGTCCGCAAACAGTTTCTCTGTACATGAGAATTTATTCATAGATAAAGAACTTTTTGATCAAAGAGTTGTAGATTTGTGCATAACATACTTCCCTTTTAACCTACACATAGACACTAGGATGTTACCAAGAGAGGAAGCTAAAGACCAATTATTTGGTTTAGATAATGATTTGTGTAAAAAAATATTGAAGAAAATAGAGTTTCTTGAAACAGATTATGATAATGATCATAGTAAAAGATTTTTATGACACTATTTAGTAGTAGTAATGTTTATTTATCTAGTTAGTTTAGTTGAAAAGTGTTTGTAGGTTCACTTTAAAAAAGACCTACATACTGTAAGGTGGCGAAATTGGCAGACGCGCCATCCTATCTCGATGGTGTAACTATGTTACGTTGGAGGTTCGAATCCTCCCCTTACAGCTAATTTTAATAATTATGAGAGTACTAGCTTGGCAATGCGCCCACTGTAATGCATTTAATGCTACAGACAGAGTTAAATGTGGTAAGTGTACAAAAGACAAAAAAGTAAAAATAATATTTTGATATGAAAACTTTTTTATTTATTTATGGACTACTTATCATAATGGTATTCAGTATGTTAGCACTAAGTTGCTATCAAGACTGGGTAAATAAAAAGCAACATTTTATTGACTTTTTTATTTTTGCTGTGATAGATATTATTACCATAATAGCTTTCATAGCTCAATTCACAAATTAAATACGATTACTATAAGATAATATATTTATATAAACCAATTCAAATTTAAACCAATGGAAACCGAAGAAAAAGTAGCAGCCGTGCTCAATCATTACGGAACAACAATCACACACGATTATAATGATATTGGCAATGTAGAATACACAATGTATTCAGATATAACTAGAGATGGTTACGATTTATATGTAGCTAAATTTAATGGCGAACCAGACAATGGCGCATTATATTTATCTGAGCATGTTTGTATGTATGACCATGACTTATGTCAAATACTTATACAAGAGATACGTAAAGAAGGTTTTGAAATGTATATTGAGGATGATATATATGATAAATGTCATTTTGATGATGTACTTCAAGATGAATTTTATTATCTACAAGACAATGATAAAGAGTTCTTAGATAAATATCCAATAGAAGAATAATATGACAGATAAAGAAAAACAAGAGATAGCAGATATTGTTATCAAAAAAATGCTTGAAGCTAAGCAAAAAATGGATAAAGATTTATTTAATATAAATGATGTACTATTTACTTTACTAAACACGCAGTTGTCTCAGGAAGAGATTCTGGTTGGTGAGTTAGCAAGGCTAATGACGCTGATGAATTTATACGAAGACAAAGAAGAATATGAGAAGGCTGCTATAATTAAAAACAAGGTAGACAAGATCAATGATAAACTTGATCAAATTGAAGACGAAAAACGAAACAATGGTAATATCTAAAATATTAGGAATATTAATGGTCACAGCTACAGTATATAATGCTGTGCCCGAACAAACTGATTCTACGCCCCTTATAACAGCCTCAGGCGCACGAATTGATGAAAGATGTCCTGAACAACACCGATGGGTTGCAGTGTCACAGGACATGTTAAAACGAGGTTATAAGTTTGGTATGTGTATCGAGGTATCAGGTGCAGGAGATTTAGATGGCACTTGGGAAATACAAGACGTAATGAACAAGAGATATACAGACTCAATAGATTTTCTTGTAGAAGATACTAGAAAATTAGGTAAGTGGAAAAACGTAAAGATTAAACTAATAAGCTAACACAAATTAAATACGAACACTACAGGATAATATTATTATGAATATATTTTATTTAGACCGAGACCCAATAAAAGCCGCAAGACATCAATATAATAAACATGTTGTTAAGATGATCTTAGAATCAGCCCAGATGCTGTGTACGGCTCACAGGATGCATATGTTGGATTACGAATGCCATCATATACCCTATAAAAAAGCACACGTTAATCATCCTTCAAGTATGTGGGCCAGAAGATCAGCAGAGAATTATGCTTGGTTATACAGTCATATGATAGAGCTAGGTAAACAGTATACAATTAGGTATGGTAAAATACATAAGACAATCAAAGATTGTGAAAAAGTATTAAGCTATTTACCTGGAGGTATATTACATACAGGTTTTGAGGATCCACCGCAATGTATGCCTGATGAGTATAAAGATGAATGTACTGTTAAAGCATATTGGAAATATTATGTCGGAGACAAAAAAAATGTGGCAAACAGTAATGAAACTGTTAAGACTGATATACCTAAACAGTATGTGTGACAATAGGGTATTAATATAATAGGGTAAGGGGCTAATGTCACATAGAAATCTTGAATATTTACATCGAAACAGAATAGCATATAGGATGTTTCCTACATCAGATAAACCTACAAAGACTTTATTTTGGGGTTATTATTTTGAAAATGGTACATATCAATGCTATGATCTGTTTCGTAGTAAAGCTAAGATTACATCTTATAAATCCCTTAAATGGCATATGTATGTTTTATTTTATATAAATCCGCATGTACCAGATATTAGAATGAAAAAAATAATAGACTACATATGTAACAAAGACAATGGATTCATTACATTTACGGTTAAGGACAACGTTAAAGATAATATGTTATCTGATGTTCTTAATTCTGATTTGAATGAACCACCGAAGAATAAATTAAGAAAAGTTATATTTAAAGACTCTACTGGTTTATCTGCAAAACAGAAATTAAGGATAGTTGGTGAGTTAATAGGTAAAGCTAGATCAGTTAATAATAATGACATATATGAGTGTATGTTAGAAATTAATAACTCAAACGCAAGAATTACAATAGCTAAGTTAGCTAAGATATTAGGTTGTTCCTCAAGAACTATACATAGAAATATGGATAAAGAATTAAAAAACGAAAAGGATATACTTAATATTCAAAATGAAGAAATATAATATAAATACATACAGGTTATATAAAGAAGATGTTAGACAAAGTGCAGCATCTTTACCTGACGTGGATTACGAGCAATTAACTAGAAACCAATTAATAACCAAGTTTATGCCTCTTGTAGAAAATATAGCTAAAAAGTTTTCAACTGCAGCACAAGCATCTGGTACGTTAGATATACTAGATATAATACAAGAAGGTAGTGTTGGTCTAGTTAAAGCTGTAGATAGAATAGACTGGAACGTATTTAACTTATCAGAAGATAAAGAGAAGACTATGAAGTCTTTCTTATCAAAAAGGATTAGAGGTACAATACGTAGATCAATAGATATGTATCGAGGTGATATGCGTATACCTGAACATAAGTTAAATGATATACGTAAGAACTTTGGTAAAGACGAGAAGATGGTTGCTATGTTCTTCAACTCTATATTTTTATCTACAGATGATACAATGGGTGAAGGTAGTGCAGTATATGAAGTAGAAGATAAGTCAGAGCCATATAATATGGATTTGTTAAATGCTTATCTATCATCTTTATTAAGAAGATATTTAAATAGTAAAGAATATCAAGTGCTTAGATTAAGTTATGGGTTGGATTGTGAGAAACATTCTGCGCAATCAATAGCAGATATATTAGGACTAAAGGGTTCTAGTGCATTTGTTAGAGTATCTCAACTTAAAAGACAAGCAGTTGACAAGTTAATAAACAATGTAGACCCTGAACAAGTATTAGATTATATGTAGTTCACAAATTAAATACGAATACCAAACGATAATATGTTAAACAATTAAATTATATTTTATGGACAAATTTAACGAGTTAAACCTAAAACTAGCAGAAATGCAAACCAAATTTAAATCTAAAAAAAGTAGATTTAACAACTTCGGCAAATACCACTTTAGAAGTGCTGAAGATATCTTAGAGGCTATAAAGCCTTTCCTTTTAGAACTAGGTGTCACTGTAACTATTAATGAAAACTTAATTAATAATGAACATACAAGTGGCATAAATATACCAATGATTGAGTCTGATGCTCGTATCAGTGATGGTAAAAATGCTATACATGCATGCGCTATTGTTGGCGTTGATCTTAATCAAAAAGGTATGCAAACTCCACAACAGTTCGGTAGTGCTTCTTCATACGCTAAGAAATATGCACTAGGTAATCTTTTACTTATTGATGATACTCAGGACAGTGATGCTGTAAATGATCACGGTAAATCTAATCCTGTAGTTAAAGAACGTAAGTCCTTAACTAAGTCATCAGATAATTTTAAGAAAGCTAAGGATTATATAAAGTCTGGAGGTACAATTGAAACTATTAAATCAAAGTATAAAATGTCTAAAGACGTTGAATCAGCATTATTAGCATGACAAAAAGTGAAATATTAATGAAGCTAAGGAAAGACGAGCACTACTATGGTGACTTTGGTAAAAAGTACCTAAGTAACTCTGATATAGCTACACTGCTCGGCAATCCCTTAGCTTTAGGCCAAGCATCTCAACCTAACCCTGCTTTTTTAGTTGGAGGTTATTTTCATACTGCAATACTTGAGCCTGATAAGCTTAAGAAGTATAAAATAATAAATGCAACAACTAGAAATACTAAGGTTTATAGAGAGATGTCTGGTGGAGAGTTGTGTTTACTTCAACATGAAGTTGACATGATAGAGAAGATGACAGATAAGTTTATAACTAATGATGTTTGTAGAGATCTAATAAACAGACAAGATTGTATATATGAAGAACCAGGTATCGCTGAAATTGAAGGTCGTATGTGGAAGGGTAAGGCTGATGTTGTTAATCAGTCTGATAATGTAATAATAGATTTAAAGACCACAAACGATATAAACAGTTTTAAATACTCGGCTAATAAGTATAACTATGACAGTCAAGCATTTATATATAAGACAATTTTTGATATGGAGTTTTTATTTATAGCTATAGATAAGAACACACATCAAATAGGTATCTTTGATTGTTCCGATGAATTTTATAGTCGTGGGCAAGACAAAGTTCAAAGAGCGGTTGAAGCCTATGAGTTATTTTTTGACTCAGAAGACTTTGACCCAAATCAATTTTTTATAACTAAAACCCTTTAATTATGGCAGGAATAATAACCGGCAGTATAAACCTTAGTAATATACCAAAAGATAAGATTATCGATGGTAAGAAAGGTAAGTATTTGCCAATATCAATATCTATCAACGATGATCCTGATCAATTTGGTAATCAAGGTCCAATTGTTGTTAGTCAGAGTAAAGAGGAGAGAGAAGCTAAGTCTGCAAAGACTTATTTAGGTAATATCAAAGTTGTATGGAGTAATGGCACGATGCCTGATCCTCCACCACGTGATGATCAACCTATGCAAACTCAAGCTCAACCTCCAGTTGCTGACAACGATCTACCGTTTTAATAGATGAATGTAAATACCACGGAGATTAATGGTTT
>Ga0098037_1000319_pt1 | contig 26058 bp, 12 predicted proteins | sample 5_EtaG_FD_75050 | JGI IMG/M metagenome (GOLD analysis project Ga0098037, IMG submission 75050) | Marine viral communities from the Subarctic Pacific Ocean - 5_ETSP_OMZ_AT15132 metaG | ecosystem: Environmental > Aquatic > Marine > Oceanic | place: Pacific Ocean | collected 2015-01-08 | reverse complement strand
CTAAATCCTGCATTTGATAACTTACATACTAATGATATTGAAAATCCACTTATTGATGGAAGACCATTAAGCTCTTATAGCTTTATTATCTTTGACATCACTGAGTCAGGAAATGACAACATTCACTTGTTGAAACTTTCTTGGGATAATGCATTGAAGTGGTTCTACCAAAATGGTACTATGGACTATATGGGAAGAACTCAAGGCTTTGCATCAGCAGGTAATTTCAATGGATACCGTGTAATGATGACACAAACCATGCCTTCTATTTGGGTAAAAGACCCAACTAAGGTATTGAAAATTGTAATGAAGAATCCAGTAACAGGAGGCTCATTCTAATATTCATGATGATAGTGGGGAGGGTGTTAAAACTCTCCCCAATATCTTTAAAATAAATTAAACCAATAATTATTTAGTAATGGCAAAAACAAAAAACACAAAACCAGCAGAACCAGTAACAGTTTCAACAACAGTAGAACCTATTACTGAAGTAACAATGATTGAAAAATATCAAGAAGGAAAAAACCAATCAATTGCAATACGTACATTTTTTGATAGAGACAATGAAAATATGGGTCTAGAAAATTATGGTATGTCACTTTTTGAAGGAGTGATTCATGAAGAAGAGTTATCATGTCTTGAAGTCAATGGTATTAAAAGATATGTAACAGGATTAAATGAATTTGCACCTGATATAAAGAAACTTTCTCCACAAAAGAGAAAGGCAAAAATAGATGAGATTAGAAAGGCTGTTTCAATCTTAGAAAGAGATCTAGCAGCTAATATGATTAATCCAGAAGACCCAGAGTTTTGGAATAAAGTAAAACTCTTAAGACATGATAATCATGCATTCTGGAGTAAAATTAGTATTAGACTTGGTAATGATCCTCTTTATTTAGATCCATCAACAGATCCTTATGATCTAATAAAATTATATGCTATAGAAGCAGGAGGGTTTTCTATTGTAGCTCCAAATTTAAGAGTTGCTAAAGGAAGACCAGGTTGTAAATTCTATTTAGATAAATTAGAAGATACTGTAAGTACAAGAACAGAATTGTCTAAATTAAGAAATAGAGCTTTAGCATCATTAACATCAATGTATGATTCAGAGAATAAGAAGTTATTCTATGTAGCTAAAATATGTGATGCAAATAGCACACAATATAATTTATCTACAGCAAATGATGTTATATATGAAAACATGGACACTTTTATACACGGTGATGGTCATGATAGAAATCAAAGAAGATCTGCAGAGAAATTCTTAACTACATCAAGATTGAGTATGGAAGATTTAAAATTAAAGGCAATAATAAAAGACGGAAGTGCATATAGTGTAATCACTAATAAAGCTGACGGTTGGATTTATCTTGGTAGTACAAAATTAGGTAAAACACCAGAAGGTTGTTTAGAATTTTTAAAGAGTCCTTTAAATGAAGAACATATGCTGTCTTTATTAAGTCAAGTTGAATACTACTGGAACATGTAATTATGAATAATACTACACTACAATTAAAATTTAGACAAAGACTTAACAAGATTGCCAGCAATGACTATGACAATATAGAATGCTGGCAAATTGTTGAGGCCTTTAATAAAGCACAAGTTGAATGGTGTAGAAGACAATTACATGGTAATAATATGTATAAAGAAGGGGATGAAATGTCTAAAAGAAGAATAGATGATCTACAGATTCTTTTAAGAGATTTAGGTTTAACATTTGTTATACAACCTGATTTCATTCAATCAACTAATTTCCCTGATGATTATATGGAGTACAAAAGAGTAACTACTGAAGCAGCAAATGAATGTTGCCCAACTGAAACTATTAAAAAGTTATCAGGATCAATTCAAAAAGGAAGAGATATGACAGTATACTTAGCTGAAGAAGCTAATGTAGACTTAATTATGAGAGATCCTTTAAAAAGACCTGACTTTGAATGGGGTGAAACTTATTGTACAATACAAGGTAATAATATCAAAATATATAAAAGAGATTTTGATCTTGTTAATCCTACACTTACATATTATAGACAACCTAGAAATATTCAAATACAAGGGTGTGTAGATCCTTATACATTAGTAGCAGCTCCAGCAGATGTAGAATGTGAATTTAAAGATGATATAGCAGAAATATTAATTGATGAAGCTGTATCAGTAATTGCAGGAGATATTAATGATATTAATCAATATGTTAGAGGATCAGCACAAGCAGAAAAAAATAATTAATATATGAGGTAATAACATTATTATTTTGTATATTATATATGTAGCATTGCTGCCAGAGACAACTGTAAACAATTATTTATTTATTTATTAACTATTAAAATTACAAAATTATGGCTTATTTTAATCATTCATTCACAAAAGGCTTCTTAGGTACTAAGAAACTTGTGGATAATACTAAAACATCTGCTGCTCTATCTACTGTTGGAGAAATTGCATTTGTTAATAGTAATTACAAAGTAATGACTCTTGCAGATTTAGCAGGCACAGCAGGTGGCTTCTATATTGCGCAAGCTTCATTCCAAACAAATGACAAGATTGGAAACAATCCTGGTCATGGTGGATATGCTGAATCTTCAAAATCAAAAATGATAATGAAGAAGTATATCTCAGACATGTGGATTTCTACATGTGAAGATGAAACAGCTGCTTCAACAGTAGTAGAGATTAAACCTACTGCTGCTAATATGTCTTGTTTCCCTTGTGGATCAGATCCTATCTTTAGAGTAGATATTAAAGGAACTGCAGCATTAAGATTATTAAATCACAATGCATATGGTTCTTTATCTGGATCTTTACCATTATTACAAGCTGGTCAAAAAAATGTAGTAAGTGGTACAGCATTAACACACCCAGCTAATGGTGTTGACATGTGTTGTGTAACACAAGATGCTACACACTCTGGTATTGCTCCATCTATTGTTGCAGCAAATTTAAGAGATCAGTTTAATAATGATCCTATTTTAAGTACATTTGGTACAGCTTCATTAACAATATCTGTTGCAGGTGCTGCATATGCTAATCCTGATATTGATCAGGAAAATGCAATTTATGCAGGTGGTGCATTAGGTGTTGCTAATATGACAAACGCTGCTGTTGGTGGTGCTGGTGCAGTACATGATGGAACATGGAGAGTAAATGACACTTATAAAGTAACTATTAACTTAAAAAGTAGTTGTCAATTACAAACTCAATTTTCTTCTTGTTCATTTGATACTAGAGATTTCTATTTAATGGGAGGTCTTAAATCATCTGTTGATTTACAAGATGAAGTTGGTAACCCATGTGTTGCTTGTCAAGGATATGTTATTGAAACAAATACTGATTTCAAACAAAGAAGAACTTCTGCTGAAACTGCAGCAAGAGATATTCTTTTAACTGAAAGATATAGACAATCTCCTTATAACCAAGGTAACAAAGATTCTTCTAGATTCAGAGAAATTGAGCAAATGGCAGGAATTGTTGATGCTGTAGGTAGAGATGGAACAGATCTAGCATGTAAAGGTAAGTATAGAGTTTTCAGTTTACTACATAGTGTACCTAGATTTAATAATCCTTCTGGTGTATTTGATAATGATCAATACCTATACAGAGTTTATGCTCCGTGTGTTGTAGCTGGTGGAAGTGATGCAGAAGCTGCAGTAGCTTTCCTAGAGAGTGCATGGTTAGATCTAGCAATTGATGCTGGTGTGCATAGAGCTGATGGTTCAGGAATTGTAACATCTGTTACAGATCTTGAGAAAAAAGGTGGTAACTATTAATAAATAACCATTATATACACAACTAAAAGAGGGGTGGATTAAATTCTACCCCTTTTTTATTTCCTTTTATCTACAAAAATTTGTATATTATTAATGAATACTATATATACTAAAAAGAAATTCTATGGCCGGTAAACATATTTTAAGTCTAGATATACCACAGAGTTCCAACTGTGAAATATTACCTATAGTTGATACAAGTGACTATAATGAAGATATGGGGGTTAGTTGTCCTGAGTTATCAATAACAGCTCCAGGCTTTAATTCTCCAAAAATTATTCCTACAACAGTTACAATGAATTCAGATGGAATCTGGGAAGGTTTTGGAAGATTGAATTTAAGTGCTTACGCATTAGGATTACAAACAACAAGTTGTTCATCAAGTAGAAATTCTATAAATGATGGAATATACATTATAAAATATAGTGTATCTCCAAATGATAAAGTATATGTAGAGTATAATCATTTAAGAGTAACAGAAATTCTATCAACATACTATAGAAAGTTATGTGAGTTAGATGTACAACCATGTCAACCAACTTCTGAATTTCAACAAGTAATGGCAGAAATGAAATATATAAGAACTCTTATTGATGCTGCCGTAGCTAAAGTAGAATATTGTCAAAGTCCAAATGAAGGTCTAGAACTTTATAATTTTGCTAAAACAAAATTAAAAAAGATTACATGCCAAGTCTGCTGTTAATGTCTAAAAAAGATAATTATGTCTTGTAATAAAAAGAAAGAGGAAGAAATCATAAAGAAAATTAATGTTGAGCAAGAGTTTGCTGATCTTAATTTTAAAGATATGAGATCTAAAAGATTTGGTCTTACATCTTGTTGTCCTCTTGACAAACTTGAAAAAATTACTAGCAAAAAAGAAATTTGTGATTGGGATGATGCAAAAGTTCCAGTATATCTTGGAAGAGATTATAAAGATAAAGATGATGATGCAACATATATGTGGAAATTTGATGATGAAAGTACTGCACCAATTCCAGACTGGGTAATTAAAGCATGTGTCCCTTGTACTAAATTTGATGATACTCCTATTGTAACCACTAGCTATAAAAAACTTACATTAACTTCAAGTGTATTAGATTCTGTAAATGATTATGAACGTGGAAAATCTAAAATATATATTTTAGTTACAGGTGATGATTTTTTTCAGTATAATAATTCATGGATGACTATAGGATATGGAGTAGTTCCTACATCTGGTGATATGGATATACTAATGTATGGTAATACTAACAGTGCAGATCCTAAAAATGGAGCTACCTTAAAAGATCCTATTACTGTAATTATAGATGTAGATGGAGACGGGAATAATTTAAAATCAATAAATTATACAACAGTTGGTTGGAATCCACAACAATGGCAAAATGATCAAACTCCATCAGGTGCAGGAGTATTTACTCAATATTGTACTTTTGGATTTTCAGTAGATTGTACATTTTGTGGAGAAGGAAGAAGGCAAGATCCAGATATGTATTTCTTTTATGATGTAACATCATTAGGAGTACAAGCAGTTAAAAATACACATACTATAGTTGAGCAATGGTTAACAGCATTAAGAAATATAGGAGCTTTTAATGGTAAAGTATATCATACTTCAGTTTTTGGAGAAAGATGGTTAGATTGGGCTATTATGCCTTTTACTGGATCATTTAATAATGCAGGTTTTTGTGGAGGAGTTTATTCTCCAGGTTTAGGAACATCAGGTGTTATTGGACCACAAAATGCAAATTGGGCAAACGCTAATCCTACAGGAGGTGCTGTTGATGCAGTTCAATTACCTGCCGTTGCTTCAGGTGGTGCATCTAATACAACATATAAATATTGGGGAGTTTTAGATTATATGGTTAACACTTTAAAAATAGAATGGTTTGATTCAGGAAATGGTACAGCTGAAGCAACATATAATGGAACAGAAGTTACACCTTCTGGAGTAAAAGTAAAAAGTCAAGGGCTTCCACCTAAAGCACAAAGTAAAGAAATTTTAACAGTAATATTTGCAGATGAAGCTGCTTCACCTCAACCTTATCCTCAACCTTATCATGCTGATGTAAGTGTAGGTGGTGGAGGTCCTAGTTGGACGAACGCAACAGGAGGTAGTAATGGAACAACGGCAACACCAACTCCATGTTGGATTGCTGATTATAATAAGTTTGTACTTGAACATAATAAATGGTTAGCCCTAGGAACAGATTATAAAGTAAATTATTTTATATATCCTGCTTATCCATCAGGAACTATTCAAAATCCACAAAAAGTATTTCCACTACATGTAGTAGGAGCTATAGAATCAGGAATTAATAATACAGGATTATTAGCAGTAGCACCATCAAATGGTATAACTAATTTACAACAAACAACAAGTGGTACTAATCCATATGTTCAAAATAATGTTGGTAGATTAGATCAATATAATTGGGGGTATAATGTTGACCAACCAGCGTCAGGATTTGTAAAACAAGATTTTGTAACTAATTTAGAAGCATTTTGGAATCCTGGAGATGAAGAATGTATAGATGACCAAGAGTGTTTATCTATTTACGTAAAGGATGATCAAGGTAATCCTATAGACTGTTATCCAATATATATAGATAATGCTGAGGTAGGGCATACAAATGCAGATGGATTTTTCTTACACAGTATTAAAAATGCTGCTAAAGATACTAAACACTCTGTAGATTTATGTCATTGTTTTGAAACAATAGGAGGTTGTTCTCAACAAAGAATAGATATAACAGTAACACCAGAAGAAAGAAAAGTAGTGTGTACACCATTAACAGTGGATTGTACATGATAAACATAATAACAATACAACTTGGTTGTTAATTAAAATTTATGTATATTATAATGTATACATGTAATAGATTACAGCTGTAAAAAATATATATTTATGATACCTAACAAATCTAATAGTGCTAATGGATGTACAGATAACACATCATCTAATTGTGTTGTATGGCAAGGGCCAGATCTTACATGTGTAAATATTTGTGAAGGAGATACTGTAAGTGATGTAGTAGCAAGACTTGCAGAAAAGCTTTGTCAATGCTGTGAAAATCCTGCATCATCTGGTGTAGATATAGCTACTGTAAATCAAGGATGTTTAATTGAAGGTTATGGTCAAGCAAATACAATTCAATCTCTTTTAAATAATATTATAGATAAACTTTGTAGATGTTGTGAACAAAGTACACCACCCACAGATCCTTGTTCATGTACAATTCCACTTCCTGCATGTTTACGTAAAGATGCTCAAGCATATCTAAATACATCTAGTGAACCAACATCAATAGTTCTTCATGATAGTAATACAGGAAAAGGTTACGCACATTTTTTAGCTGAATTAATTTGTGGAATTCAAAGTACAATAAGTACTATGCAACAAACTATAGCTAATCATGAAACAAGAATTACATATATAGAAAATAATTGTTGTAATGAAGCAACTCACTCAGCAACTAATGGACCACAAGTATTAGCAACAAATTCAAATGGTAATACAAGACCTGTTTCAGTGGTATCAGCTGTTACATCAATAGATAGAGAAATAGGTAACATATATCAAACAGTAGGTACAACAACTCAAATTAATACAGCAGTAGCTCAAACACCAGCTTTATCACAAAGAGAAAGATTAAGTGGGCCAGGTACTATGGCTGCTACACAAGGTTGGATAACAACTCCAAGAAATTTAGCACAATCATTTCAAAACTTGTGGATAACAATGAATGACACAAGAAATGCTGTAGAAAATTTAAATGAATCAGTTGCAAAACCTACATGTTCAGACATAACATATGATTGTGTTGGAACAGTACTAAGGAGTGCTACTGGAACAGTGAATGCTATTTCATTAGATTTTCAAGGTACAACGCTTCCATCAACATTTACAGAATGCAATTCTAGAGGAACTAAAGTAACTATTACAGATTCTTCTTTAAATGTATTAGTTAAATATGTTGATGTTGCTCAACTTCAAGATAATGCACCTTTAGTAATAGCTTCTAGTGAGCTGGGTAATTTAGATCTTGGTAGTAATTACTCATGTAGAATTGATTTTTGTGCGTCTGATGGTGTAACTACTTGTCAAGAAATTCAAACTATTACTATAGAAAATGCAATGGGATGTCCTACATTAACTATAGGAACAATTACAGCAGATACAATACCATTTACAGTTAGTAGTATACAATTACCTGCAGGAAAAGGTTATATAATTAATATTGAACTACAAACTAGAAATGGATCTTTATTAGATTCTAGATCATTTACATATCAAGGAACAGATATAACTGGATCATTTACTAATTTAACACCTAGCACACAATATAATTTAAGAGTAACTCAAACTAAAACAGGTTCAACAGAAACTACAGAATGTCCAGTACAAGTAGTATCAACAGGAGCTCCTGTATGTTCTACAGTACTTTATACTACATCAAGTGCTGAATGGAAAACTAATGAATCTGCTTTACAAACTGGAGCTAATACACTTCAAATAGCAACTTATAATGATGGAAGTGGAGGAACCGGTGGTACTATGACTAAATGGCAAGTAGGATTTGATAACACAAATAATCCTATTGTTGTTCAAGCAGCTACTACTGGTGTAACAGGATGGGTTCATGCTGGAGAATTTATTAATGATGAATTAACTACAGAGCCTCTAGCTGTTACAGGTTTAAGTGGATCACCAGTTGCTCCTGCTACAGTAGTTAGATCACATACTGAAAGTGGTTGGAAATATATAGGAACAGTAACAGATCCTAATAGTCAATTATATTATATATATGCTACCATTAGCACACATTCACATAACGTACAACAAGTAGTATTTTCATGTAACTGTAGTGGATTATATTTAGATACTCCACAACCAGTATTTTATGCAAAAAGAAATGAAAAAACAGAAATAACTATTGATGCTGTTGGTTATACAGCAGGAAGTGGAACTTTCACATGGAATATAGCAACTCAACCAACTCATGGTACATTAGCATTTAAATCAGGATCTCCTACATCATCTAAAGCTATATATGAATATACTCAAGATAATACAACAATGGCTTCTGATAGCTTTGTTGTAAATTTAACTAATGATTGTGGAACTACTGTAGGTACTAGATATATATCTATATTACCAGCAGAAAATATACCATTAACATCAACAGAAGTAATTGTGTTCTTTGATACAACTATGAATATTGATAATGCAAGAGAAATTAAAAATTCAATGAATGCTGTTAGAGCTGGATTTAGTGGAGGAACTAAACCTACATTTTCTTATGTAGCTGTTGATGGTACTGTAAGAGGTGATTACTTAAAACATGTTAAGGCTTGTGTAGAGAATGTTGGTACATTTACTAGTGCAGCTAATCCATATGGAGCAGCAATATCAATGCCTACTTCAGGACTTTGGTATACTGACATAATGAATAGTGGTGCTACTTTACCTGCTTCTTGGGGTTCTACTGGAGCACTTCCTACTAGTGTACAAATCATTTCATTTGTAGTTCAAGTAAATGCAAACGGTACATATGGTAAAGCAAATATTCCAGGAACAGCAGCGTGGTCAACACCTACTGAACCAACAAGTAATGGTGGTAGTGGTGCTGCACAATATAAAGAAGACTTTGATGCAATTATTGATATAACATCTTCTGCTGCACCAACAAGTGCGTGGGGTATAGCTACTCAAGGTCAAACTAATTTCCCTTGGAAGTCAGGATCTATTCCATTTACTGTAAGTCAATGTGTAGTTCCACTTATATCTGGAACAAATGATGCAACAGTAGCTGTAGCTTTACAATCTTTTGCTGCATTAGGAGGTGCTTCATTAATGACAGAACAAGAATACATGGGAGCAAAATTAGGTTTAGAAAGATATAAAGATTGGGGCCCTAAAGGAGCTGGTATAGATTTATCTAAATATTTATTATCTGGAGCAACTGGTTCATTAGGAAATACTCCTTACTCAGGATCAACTACTGTATCAGGTAATACAATAGTAGGATTAAAAGATGTTGCTAGTACTTATTTCTTATCAGTTCATGCTTATTTAGAAAATTGGATTGATTTTAAATCAACAACTAATCTTGATATTAAAACATACTTTAGAGGTATGTTTGGATTAACTCCTTCTGGATCAACAGGAGAACCTACTACACCAGGAGCACAAAGAATGGGAGCAGGAAATACATATGCATTTCATACAACAGGAGCTAATGATGCTGCTAAAATTATAAGTGCTTGTAATAATGCTAAAATTTCTGGTAATTGTAAAGAAATATATAATGTGTCAGGAACAGAATTTAAAGATGATGAAAGAGCATACACAACATTATCAGGAGCACGTAATGAGCAATCAGAATATGAATTAACAAATGGTCTGTTTTATGCTAGATGTGCTGGAACAACAGGTGTTAAAGTAGCTAAATATAATACAACTCCTGTAGGTGGTAAATTTTGGACAGACGAAACAACATGTGCATAACAATTAAAAATTAAAAAAAATGGCTTGTAATAAATGCGGATATACTAAATCATCACCATGTGCTTGTCAAGACCACGGTCTGACAACACCTTGTAGCTATACAGATTGTACAAGAAAAGCTAATACAGAGACGTGTGAAGATATTCAATGTATTGAATGCGTATCTTATTGTCAAGATAGTTTTTGTGTAACTAATTCAGCTAATCAAACTTTCTGTGTTAATAAAGGTGAAAAATTTGATTTGATATTACAAAAATTAGTAATGTTTATTGCAACACCAGCATGTTGGAATAGTAATATAGCACATCTATTTAAAAATACAGTAACAAATAATTCTGTTGAATTAATGTGGCAAGGTATCCCAACAGGTACAACAGCAATAAAAGTATATTATGCAACTACATCTGGTGCTTATACATTAGCAACTGCTACACCGTTATCAGCAGCTACATCATCATATGTTGTTACAGGATTAAGTCCTAATACTGCATATAAATTTAAAGTAGCTGCAACTACAGGATCAGCAACATGTGATTCAGTAGAGTTATATGTAAATACAATAGCATAACAAAAGTAGAGAAAGTTTGTTGGTTTTAACTCTGCAATTGTTTGGAAACCCTGGAGAAATCTAGGGTTTCTCTCTTTATATGAATTTTTTTTGTATCTTGCAACCAATTTTATTAATAACTATTAAACAACATGGAATCATTTTTAGACAAAATCAAAGCATCCTTTAAGTGGAAAAAGAACTCTGAATATTGTGCAGAGAAATTAGAAATCACAGTAGAAGATTATGACAGACTAAAAGACTATGTCAGATCACAAGAATTATTAGAAAACTCATCAACATCATATGAGTATAATTTAGAAAAAGGTGAAGCAAAAATGGAGACAATAAGTTCTTCTGAACCTAAGTCACCTGAAGAAATAATTGATATATTAAACATTGATGTTACAAAGTGGAAATTATCAAGTTATTGGAATAAACAAATGGGTGATCACTGGAGAGTATCAGCAATGGTCACAAGAATAAAAGAAAGTGAAATAGATAATGTTGCTGAATTATTAAAGGGATTTAAACCAAAAAAATATAAACCAGTAAAAAGATTAGAAACTCCGGGTAAAGTAAAAACAGCTGGAGTTTTGTCATTACAAGATATACATTTTGGTAAAGAGGGTAATGAAACTATTGATCAATGTTTTGAAGAAACAATAAAAGATCTAGTAAACAGAGCAACAAGTGCTCATCATTTAGAAAAAATATATTATGTTGTAGGAGGTGATTTAATCAACATGGATACATGGAGTGGGACTACCACTAGCGGAACACCTTTAGATAACTGTATGACCGCTACACAGGCTTATACACAAGCTTTTAGTGCTATACAATGGAGCATAAATTATATAAAGCAATTTTGTGATACTTTACAAGTAGTATATATACCGGGTAATCATGATAGACTTTCCTCATTTCATTTAGCACATGGTCTATCTAAATGCTTTGATGATCCTAATATAGAATGGGATGTAGTTTATCTTGAGAGAAAAGTGTTTGTATACGGAGATAACTTCTTTGCATTTGAGCATGGAGATGTAAATACTAAAAATTCTCTTATGCTATACTCTATGGAATATCCAAGAGAATGGGGTAAAACATTATTTAGAACTTTATATACAGGACATTATCATCATAAGAAAAAAATAGAATATATCACAGCACATGAAAATACTGGTTTTATGCTTAAAATATTACCAAGTCTTTCAAGAACAGATTATTATCATTATCATAATAAATTTGTAGGATCTAGAAGATCTGGAGTCCTTTCATTGCATACACCAGATAAAGGTGAGATTTGTGAACTTACATATTCACCTGAATAAACTTGAATAAGTGGCCTTTTTTTTGTAAATTATAATGTATGGTAATAATATGATAAGTAATTTTAAAAAACCCAATTTAAATGCACCCAGATACAGAGAAAAAGTATTGGGTCTTCTTAATGCGGATTTAATAAATGAATTTAAAGATAAAAATCCTATATATTCTAAAATAGATAATAATAAGTTGAAGAACATTATTAAGTTATTTAATGAAAGAATATGGAAGGAAGTTATTAAAAATAGAGATGGTGTCCAGTTGCCAGATTCTTTAGGGTATATATTCATTGGAACATGTCCAGCCCCAAAGAGTGTAAATACTGATTATGCACTATCTAAACAATATGGTAAAGTTTTACAGAATAAAAACTGGGAAACTGATGGTAATGTAGCAAAAATATTTTACACAAACTACTCTACTAAATACCGTTTTAAAAATAGAGAATTGTGGCAGTTTACTGCTGTAAGACAATTCAAAAGAGCAGTTGCTAAAGAATACCCTAAAAGGTGGACTAAATATATTAAAATGGAAAATAAAAAAAGAGTAGCTGATATGTATAAAAAAAACAGTTAGTTATGACAACAATAGGAGAAGTAGTTTCAAGAGTAAGACAATCAATAAAAGCTGAAGTACAGGATGCTTTTATGACTGATAGATATATTTATAGTCTTATAGAAAAACATGCACAACTCTTTATGAGAAGACAAGACAGTGCAAATAAATTAATGAAATTTAATAGTGTATGGCAATCTCTTCCTTATGTAGAATTAATTGAAGTAGATAAAGTAGAAGCTAAATGTGCAGGTATTCAAAGTGGTTGTACAATTAAAAGAACAAAAGATAAGCTTCCTACTTTTATGGAAGGATATTGGGGACCTCTTATCCGTACAGTAAGTTCAATAGATACATCAATTGAAGTACAACCTACTAATCCTGGAACATATACTTCCATGACTAAAACAACATCTCATAAATATAATAAAACAAAATATTTTTGGTGGTTAAATGATCATATTTATATTCCAAATGTAGAGTGGGATGCTATAAAAGTAGAAGGAATATTTAAAGGTGATATATCTGGTTATACATGTGATATTGATGATGATTGTATACCAAGATATAAGCAGCAAGTATTTATTCCAGAATTTTTGTTTGCTGAAATAGAAACACAAGTGTTGAATCAATTATTGAATACAATGAAGGTTCCTTCTGAAGATTCAGATAATAAAATAAATATAAATAGATAATGGCTGTCTCAAATAAATATAGAACTTTTGATCAACTGCTAGAAGATGTTTCTGTTGATTTTTCTACATATGCATTAGAAGGAATGATAGAACCTCAACAACTTATTAAAGTTGCTACTAGAGTAAATTATGATCTTGGGTTAAGAATACATAGAACTAAAGAAACAGTATTAGACATAGAACACGGTAAAGCAAAGTTACCTACAGATTTTGCATATTTAAATTATGCTTTTTGTTGTAATTCATTTACTGTAAATAATACAATGCCTGCAGGTACCACTGTTGATACAACATATACTAAGTATGTTCCAGATCCAGGAGATCCTCAACAGTGTGTAACTCCTACAGATTGTAAAGATGTTTGTGTTGTACAAACATGTCCTACTACAACCACTGTACCAGATGGAAAAAGAGGAACAAAAGAAGTGACAACATATGATCATGAATATATTGTAGTACAATTTGTTGGTGCTGGACAATATAAAACATATAGTGATTATCATCCTTTAAGATTTAGTACATCTAATAAAGTTCAATGTGATTGTCCAAATGTTAATATACAATCAAGATATATAGCAGAAATTAAAGATAATTACATATTAACAAATTTTGATACAGGGAATGTATATATAAGTTATCAAGGATCAATGGAAGATGGTGATGGTAATCTGTTAGTATTAGACCATCCTTATTGTAATGAGTATTATGAGTATGCATTAAAAGAAAGAATACTTGAAAATATGATATTTGCTGGAGAAAATGTTTCTCAACAATTAGGTTTAATACAACAAAAATTAAGAGCATCAAGAAATAATGCTCTTGGATTTATAAATACTCCTGACTTTGAGGAGATGAGAAAAATATGGGAAGTTAACAGAAAAGCTCAATATCATAATTATTATAATATGTTTAAGAGTCATCCAACATTAGGATAAAATAAATAGCTATGGCCAAGCAACAGACTCCACAAAATCAAAACACTAGTTCTACAGATACTAGGCTTCCCATTAAAGGGATGACAAAAGATCTGAACTCCGCCTTAGTTGGTAAGGAGAATTGGACTCATGCTATAAATGCTATTAACAATTCAAAAGATGGAGATGTTGGTACATTAGGAAATGAACCAGCTAATAAGTTATGTTCTTCAGCTCCATATACCCTTATTGGAACTATTCATTTATATGGAGATAAATGGGTTTTGTTTTCTACAAATAATGAAAAAAGTGAAATAGGTACTTGGGATGATAGTCAATGTGAATATAAAAGTATAGTCAATGATTATACATGTTATGAATGTCAAGATGTAGATGGTCTTGCTACAACTCAATTTGTACCTTGTCTTAATTTTGATACACAACATTTAATAACTGGTGCTTCAAAAGAAAATTTTGACTGTACTTGGCAAGTATATTGGGATGATGGTAAAAATCCAACACGTACTTTAAATTTAGATAATATACCATACATTAGAGTTGAAGTATCTGATCCAGGAGCAGAATGTGTTATATATGAAAATACACCATGTGTAGATTGTGAAAAACTTAGATTATCTCCATTAGTAGATATTCCTTGTATAAAACTTTCTAAATCACCTGACGGAGGACAATTAAGAAATGGATCATATCAAGCTTTCATTGCTTATACAATAAATGATCAAATAGTTGGTGATTACTATGGTATGTCTAATATACAACCATTGTTTGATCATGAAGACTTATTATCTGGATTAGAAATTGAAATATCTAATTTAGATAAAGATTTTGAATATTTTCAACTTGTAATTTTAAGTAATAATCAAGGAGAAATGCAAGCTAAAGAGCTTGGTATGTATAGTACAGAACAATCTACTATAAGTGTTGATTATATAAACCAGGCATTAAAAGCTATTCCTTTAAATATATTACCATTATCTAATCCTATATTTGAAAAGTCTGATAATATGTATGTAGTTAATGACTACCTTATTAGACAAGGTCCAACTGAAAGGTATGATTTTAACTATCAACCTATAGCAAATAAAATACATACACACTATACTGTAACACAATTTGATTCTGACTACTATAAGAAAGGTGGTAATAAACCAACATTTATGAGAGATGAGGTTTATTCTTTCTTTATTAGGTTTGTATATGAAACAGGAGATAAATCTAGATCATATCATATACCAGGTAGACCTCCATCATGGAATGGATGGCAAGCACCAGATGGCAGTATTATAGGTGAGCTAGATGAATTAACAGGTGATATTAATAACTTAGGTGCACAAGCATCTGCTAATGGTCTATGTGATTATGAAATTATAGATAGAGCATTTGAAATATATAATACTGCACAAAATCAAGCAAATCAATTTTGGAATAATCCTCAAACTTTAAATTCTACTATAACTGAAGATTGTGGAACTGTTGTTGCAGAAGGTCATATGGCATATTGGGAATCAACAGAAAGATACCCACAAGATCCAGTAAGATGGAATAGTTATGAAGCTGGAAATGGTGATGATGATCCAAGGTTTAACTTATGTGGTAAACCTATTAGGCATCATAAATTTCCTGATGAAACATTTACTGGTTTTGGTAATCCAGGAGGAACCTTTACAGATAGATCATCTAATAATGGTCATACTATAAATGTACTTGGTGTAAAATTTGAAAATATTAAATTACCAAGATATAGTGTTCATTCAAATGAAATATGTAATCCTAATGATGGAACTCCAACAGGTGCAGTTATACCAGGAATTGTTGGTTATGAAATACTAGTTGGATCAAGAGAAGGTAATAAATCTATCATAGCAAAAGGTATATCAAGACATATGAAAAGATATAATATACCTGCTAATGCACAAGGTACTATAGACAGTACTACAACAGTAGGTATGTTTCCTAACTATCCTTTTAATAGTTCACAAGCTGATCCATTTTTACAAGGAACAAATGCATTTACATTTAACTATCAAGCTCCAACTAATATAGACAACCCAGGAAATCTTACAGGTTATGCTGGAGGTGCTGCTGGATTATCTATGAACACTTATACATTTCATTCACCAGATACATCATTTAATAAACCTTTCTTATCACCATTTGAAATAAAATCTTATGGTATGACTTTAGGTACATCTATAGGAAGATTTAGACCTTCAGAAAATCATCCACAACATAAGCTTCTTAGAAACTTAGCAATGTGGGTAGGTATCATTGTTGGTATAGGTTATGCTATTGGTGAAACACGTGGTAAAAGAAGCAAAAAGATAGAGAAACCAAAAGGTTTAAGTATTGGTTATAGACAAGAAGAAATATCAGGTGGTAGTTATACATCAGGTAATTTAACATCAGGAGGAACAGGTGCATGGTCACCAGTTGCAGGTGCATCTACAAATTTTGCAAATTTATCACCATCAACTCAAACAGCAAATGATGGTGGTTCTGCTGCTGCTCCTATAGGAAATACCGGTGTAGGATTTGATAATGCCCCTCCTCTTTTAAATGTTAATTCTCAGTTTCATGGAGGTGTTGGTACACCTTATGGAGCTGATAATAGTCCTATTCCAGGTAATCCTGCAGCAGTTTTAGGAGGAGCTAGTGGTATGAATACACCAACAGGTAGAGAAATGACACTTAGTGGTAGTGCTATTGTTGGTGGACCTAAATTAGGAAGTTATGCATATGATGCTAGTACTTATAATGCAATGTCAGGTTATACAGCTGCAGCTCTTCAGACTAATAGAGGTTATGTTGGAGCTGGAGAAACTATTGAGTTTGAAGGAAAAAGATTTACTGAAGCTCCTAGTTTAGTACAAGTATTATTTGGTATATTTAATTTTATGCAATTAGTTGCAGAAGGTGGTCAGCATATTATTGATATGATATATGAGCTTGTAAGTTTACAAGATTATGCTTGGAAATATAGCGGTCATGGTTTTTATGTAAATACAACAGGTCATAGAGCTGGTGAAATTAGTAGATTATTAGTAGATAAAGCAAGATACATTGGACCAAGTATTCAAAATCTTACAGCTAATATAAAAATAAACAATTTACAAAGACCTTCTACTGTAGCTATTGCTGCAACTGCACCAGATCCTGGCGGTCTATTAGGATTTAGATTTGCAGGGCCAACAGAAGATAATTCAAGATTTTGTATTGGTAACTTTAACGGACATTTTAATCCATCACAATGGAGAGTAGCTAATATTGGTGCACATTATACAGCATTAAAAGTTAATTTTAGAAATCAATATGGTCAATTAGATCAAATAAAACAAATACCTACAGGTTGTGTATATCACTTTGATCAAGAAAATATAGAAAGAGATTGGCAAACAGGAGAGTATAAATGGGATTTAAAAGATCCAGATCTAGATTTAGGAACTGTAGATTTTCAAACACAAGTTATATATGGTGGAGATTGCTATATAAATAGATATACAGAAAAAGTTATTATGCCTTTCTTTTGGGATTTCTTAGATGGGCAACCGGATATGTTTCCATTTGATTATAGACTTAGATCTAATGTTCCAAGACCTATATATTGGATGAATACAGCTAAATATGATTTATCAGAACTAGTAAGATATATTATTGGTTTTGGATTTTTACAAGGTAACCAAAACAACTTAAATGCAATATCTCCTAATAATTTACACTTTTTAGATAGGAATACTAATGATACCGGTCAAGATCAAATTGCTGGAAATGGTGTTGCCGGTGGAGCTGGTGGTCCAAACAATCCAGCTGTACCTATACAAGCAGATGGTATAACTACTGATAGAGGAGGTAGAAGTTTATTCCATATTAAAAATGGATATATGTATACTCATATTAATGGAACTCAAGATTTCTTTGTAGAGTCTTCATTAAATATGGGATTAAGAGATTATGAAGATACTGATGAAAAAAGACATTATGATTTTGCAGATTATACAGATCTTGAACAAATGTATCACTCTAGTATTATAAGAAAAGATAATTTTTATAAGTATGATTCTTCATTAAGTAAGTCTAGATTTAATACACAACTTATATCATTTGGTCAAATACAAGATAGAGACTATGATCCTTTTGTTGCAGAGAAATGTTATACACATTTTCCTAAAAGATTAATCTATTCACTTCAAGCACAAAAAGAAGCAAAGAAAGATTTTTGGAGAGTATTCTTACCATATAATTATAAAGACTTTAAGAATAAAGTAAATGTAATTAAGCCAGTATCTAAAAGTGGAGCTTTTGTTACTTTCCCTAATTTAGCTCCTGCATTATTTCAAGGTGTTGATCAATTAGAAACAGATTTAGGAACTAAACTTACTATTGGTGACGGAGGATTATTTAGTCAACCAATGCAAAATGTTGTAAATGCTGATGAAGCACATGAGTATGGTTCATGTGAAAGTCAAAGAAGTGTTATTAATACACCTTCTGGTTTATATTACATGTCACAAGCACAAGGTAAAGTATTTCATTATGGTGGAAAAGGATTAGAAAATATAGCTAATGCAGGAATGAAACAGTGGTTTAATAAATATTTACCATCTGTTTTATTAGAACAATACCCAGGAATGGAAGATTGTCAAGGATGGATTGATAATCCAGTAGCAGGTGTAGGATGTCAGACTGTTTATGATCCTAATTATGATATAATATATTTCTGTAAAAAAGATTATAAAGCATTAGATACAGAATGTATTGAATTTGATCCATGCAACGGTTTTGTATTTAATCAAACAAAATGTAATAATTTAGAACCTAACGTTTGTTGTCCAGATGGATATACATTTGTACCTGGTAGTAATCAACCAACATGTCCTAATGGATATACTAATGTTAGTTGTTTAGATGGTACACCTTGTTGTACAGATGGCAGTGGAATGCCACCAATACCTGCAACAATAAATATAGGTGATTGTCAAAAAAATGTTATAAGTGACGCATTAGTTGAAGGAGGATACGCAGGTTGCGTAATAGATATTGCTATTGTATTAGATATGTCAGGTAGTAATTTTGGTACACAAGGTCATGTAACAGGAGATACTTTTACTACACAGTTTGTTCAAGCAATAGATGCTAGTATGGATGGTAGTGCTACAGGTTTAGGAACTGCTTTTAATACAATTCAAGTTGGATTGGCAACGTATACAGATGGTATAGTACCAGGTGCTTGTGCTTGTAATAATCCTGGTCCAGGAAGTAATGCTATAGTATCAGATATGACCACTAATTCAGCTGCATTAAATGCTTTAACAACTGGTAATCCAGCAAATACTGCATTTGGAGGGCAACCTGTTGGTAATGGGGATGGTTATGATTCAGCTTTGTGGCAAGGTATGCAAATATTAAATAATACAGCAGCCTCAGATTTAGGTGATAGATCAGGACAAGCAGGATATAGACAAATTATGGTAGTCTTAACAGATGCTAATAGTGCTAATGCTTGTACTAATGCTAATTGTTTTGGATGTCCAAATGCGCCTAACATTAATACTGATATATGGAATCAAGGTATTGAAACTTATATAGTACAATGTACTGCAGCTGATAATGCTAATATTAATATACCAGCTGGTGATCCTACAGCTGCAATTGTACAATGTATGGTAGATCCTGCTGCTGGTGGTTTAGCAAATGCGTTTAGAGCAGGACCTACTCAAGGAGGTGAAGTAGCTGATATTATTGCAAATGCTGTTTGTGGTGAACCTCCTGTATATTATTGTGAAGATGATTGTAATCCAGGTTTAGTAACTAATGCTAATGGAGAACCTGAATGTCATTGTTTTGAATCAGTTCCTCCTACACTTTATGACACAACATTACCTATTAGTATACATGATGAAACTTATTTTGAAGAAGTATCATGGACAGTAAGTTATGATCCAAAAGCAAAAGCATGGATTTCATTCCATGATTGGCATCCTGATTTAACAATACCAAGTTTAAATCATTTCTTTACAACTAAAGATATTGTAGTAGATAATGATCAACCACAATGTCCTCCAGGTTATACGTGGAATCCAGTAACAATGACTTGTTGTCAACAGTTTACTGCAGAATACCCAGCAGATATTTTAGTAGAATATGAAGATGTTGTAGTTGAAATGACAACAATAAATTGTTTATTAGATATTGTAATTGCTGTTGATACTTCAGGATCTACTGGTGGTTTTATTAATTCTTTTGATGGATTTGTTAACACATTTGTTGGTGTATTTGCTCCTGATATGACTGCTGGTAATGTTCAAATAGGTCTAGTAGATTGGGATACTGCTCAAAGAAATGTTACTCCTGATATGAGTGGTAATACTGGAAATGGTATATCAATGTCACATTATGTTGGTTCTACTAATTGGGGAACTGATTATTTAGGTGGAGCAGGAGGAGTGACTTTTTTCTATACTGCATTTGATTTTGGACAAAATATGTTATCTGATGTAAATGCTTCTACACTAGGAGATAGAACAAATGAACCTGGGTATAAAAGAGTATTTATTCAGTTAGCAGATGGACAGGTTACCGCAGGGAATTTACCACAAGCTGCTGCTTATTATGCCGCTTTACAAGGAAATATGCCTTCAGATTTTCCTCAAACTGATTTAGGTATTGGTTATGCTAATGCAGCTGAAACTGCTGGTCAATTATCTATTGCATCTGAAACATATGGAATATATTGTCATCCAACTGGTACCGCACCAGCTGCTCAGTTTAATACTATAACTGATAATAATGCAGCTTTCCAATTCTTAAATCTTACACCTGGTAATGTTGGAGATTTTGCAAGAGACTTAGCATCTAATATTTGTTCAAGACCTTCATGTCCATGCCCTGCTGGTTATGTAAGAATTACTACACCGTTAGGACCTAATCCTCCAGGAGGGTATCAAATACTTACTCTAGATGAAAGTTGTAGTGGTGGTGAAGGAGATAGAAATCCTAAAAATGGTATATGTAGAAAAATAACATGTGATTGTGATGAAGATAATCTTCCTTCAACATATGTATCTGGTACATTACAAGCACTAGGAGATTGTCCAGGAGATCTACCAAATGGAATAGCTGAATATTTTGATGAAGACTATCTATGGAATGATGTTTATATAGGAAATCCAGATTTTGTTATTCTTAATCCACGATCATGTCAATATGATTATTTATGTTGTATTGATGCAACATATGAAAGAGGAGGAATATGGAAACATAATGATAGATGTGATCTATATACAAACTATTATGATCAAGACTATCCGTGGGAAGTTGAATTAGTAGAAACTGTTGGTCAAACTGTTAATACTGTAAGAAGTGTTGAGTATCAATTAGAATCTTATATTTATAGAGGAAACTTAGAAGGTGATTGTGGTGATAGATTCCATGATTTAGATTGGAACTTTGATAATGCAATATTACATAATACTGAACAAGTATCTGGATTATTAGCACTTAATTTAAGTCCTAAAAATAATGCTCCATTAATAACCACATTCCCACAAATAACAGCAAATGATATTCAAATACTGTATAGCAAGGAAGAACAAAAATATAGATTTAATCAGTTCTGGGATGTAACTGATGACAGAGGTGAATTTAATCCTAATGTTAATGAACCAATATTTATAACACAATTAAACGGTTACATTAGAGATTTAAATCAAAATAATATTAATTTAGCAAAACCATCTTTCCAACGTAAGAAGTTTAGACATTATTGGAATGCTGTAATACTTAGGAAAAATGTATCAGGAAATAGAAAAATGTTATTAAAATTAAATAATAGTAAACTTAATGTATCATTTAGATAATGAAATTTAGTAAAGACGGATATAAAAGAAATAGTAAGGATAGAAATAATCCTTATAATGTAATACCATCAGGTAATATAACTATGGAAGGTGTAGATTTTCCTGTAATGGGAACAGATAACTTAGGTAATAGTCAAATCATGATGCCAGGTGCTAATTATACATTTCCTGGTAATTCTGTTTTTGAAGTTCCATTACAAAATTTTCCTATACATTTTCAAGAAGGTTTAAAACCTAAATCTAGAGAAGGATCAACATATTTAAGAGATAAGCGTTCAGTTATTGAAGATCCTTTAAATGTTACTAATGATCTTTCAAATGTACCATTGTATGAAGGTCAGGATCCTTCAACACATTATATGGCTGATGATGATAATCTTACAGCTTGGCCAACATTATTTCAAGATCCTTCAGGTAATTGGTATAGAGGTGGGCGTGAGGAAGCTAAAAGATTAGGTGAAATATATACATTTAATACTAGAGAAGAAATGATAGCTTTTGCTAGAGAAGGAAATTGGAAGCCTAAAATGCAGAATGGAGGAGATCTTCCGTTAGCACAAGGTGGTGGAGGTTTTATGGATCAAGCAAAAGCTATGTATGATGATGCTATGATAAAGTATAAACAATATGAAAAAGAAGGATATAAATTACCATCACATGATAATTTCTTTTTAAATCTTCTAACAGAAGGATATACTGTTAAAGGAGGTTTTAATGGTAATGAATTTCAAGTTTTAAATAATAATGGTGAGATAGATCCATTTAGAACTAATTTAATAAACTTATATGAAGATGTATCTGAAACTAAAAGAAATGTAAAAAATAAAATTAAAGATGTTTTTCCTTCTATATTTAAATACGGTGGTGCATTACCTCAAGCTCAGTTTGGTGTTCCTGAATGGTTTGAAAAGAATCTAAATCCTTATAATTATTATAGAACAGGAGATTCAAATCCTATAGCTTCATTTCTTAAAGGAGAATTTGAACAGTATCCTACTGTTAAAGGTTCAAGTCTTAATGAAGCTTTTGCATATGCACAAAAAAATCATAAAGATCAACCATTCTTTTTATGGAATGATAAAAGATATAAAAATGATCTTAAAGGTGAAACAAGACATACAGATACAGAAAATATATTAAACCGTATTAAAGATTCTAAAGAGCTTGATAAATTAGGTGAAGATCTTGGTATAGATGTAAAAAATAATTTTATCACATTATGGGAAGACTTAAATCAACCTAATATGACAATTAGTAATGATGATAGAGAGTGGTCTTTTGGTTCATATGCTTGGACAGACATTGCAGATAAAAACAGAGATCATGTTAATTCTTTAAGTGATCCGGGTGGTGGAAGTTTATATATAAAAGAAAAAGACTATAATGATAAAGAATTATTAAATGCACTTTTAAATGAACTTACTCATGTTTATCAACAAAATCAAATGGGTAGATGGGATTATAATAAACAATATGTTAAAGAGCTTATAGGAGCAAAAGGTGATCAAAAGTCTTTATATAGTATGCCTGGTTCATTAGAGTATTTAGCTCATAATGATATTTTATGGGAATTAGAAGATAAAATATATGGAGAATCAGTTAGTAGAATAGCACATGAAAAGGGAGAAAGTTATGATAAAAGAAGAGAACATGAACATAAAAGAGGTGTAGAACTACGTACTGCTCAGATAGGTTTTGAAGTATTACAAGATGCCCGCAATAGAGAACAAGCTGGCTTACCTCCAAAATATACAGAAGAGGAAACAAATGCGTTTATAGACTTTTTTAAAGGTGTTGGAAGTGGAGCTTTAGATGTTCTTTCAATTCCAAGTAATTTAATGGCAGAAGTAGTTGAAGGTGTAGGTAATTATGGTGATGCAGAATTTAATTTTACTGATGCAATGCCTGGATTCTCTGGAGATTTCTCATTTACAAACATGTATGGGGAACCAACGAAATCTGTTTCTGGCACTGTAGGTATAGAAAATCCATGGGGAGGATTTGCAGTAGATCTTTTAACTGATCCAACAACATATGTTGGTGCAGGTATTTTTAAAAATATAGTTAAAAAAGGAATTACTAAAGCACCATCAATATCTAAAAATGTAATAAAACATGGTGATGGTATTGTTACAGCAGCAAGAAAATCTTTATCTTTTGATGATATAATGAAATTACCAGATGATGAGTTTATAAAAATTTCAGGTACAGGTAAAGACTATTGGAAACTTGTATCAGATAAAAAGCCTATATATAAACAAAGACTTATTGATACATATGATAATATGTGGCAACCTTCTGATAAGATTCTTGATATGGTTAGCAGTACTAAAAAAGAATTAGGTACTTTTTATAAATCTGCAGATTATAAAAAAAGATTAATGGATGGTATGAAAATATCTTCTAAAGAAGCTGATGAAATAATAGATGATCTTATAAAAGAAATGGATAATGCTACTGTTAGATTTAATAATAGTAAACTACCTATGAATGGAATAGGTATGGCTTCATCTGGATCACCATCAGGTTCAGTTACATTTACTGATAAGATGCTTAAGATGTCAGATGATCAAATGGCTGATTTAATAAGACATGAATATGGTCATGTAGGTTTATACGGAGGAGCTAGAGGTCCAGCAGGAAAATTAATTAAAAATTTAGAAACACCAAGTATTCAATCATCTACAAGAAAAGTTTGGAATGAAAGTGATAGAGGTAAACAACTTTTAAATTATCATAATACTCCTGATGAAATAAGACAAAGAGCACTGAATGCTTTAGCATACATGCAAAAACATAATATGTCAGTAGATGATTTTATGAATATACATTATGATGTTGTAGTTAATAAGGTAAGATCTGGTAAAATGTCTCAGGATCTTTTAGATTTAAGACAATTTTTTGATCCAGCTGACATGAAAGATTATTTAAATAAAGCTTTTACTATTACAGCTCCTCTTGGTATTGGAGCATCTGTCTATGAAGGTGAAGAAGCAGAACTAGGGAATTATAGATATGGAGGTTCACTATTTAAAGCTCAAGAAGGTAATGGTGAAAATAAAGATAATGCTTTTACAATAAATGAAGCAGGAGCAATAGATACATATGGTATGGATTATGATTTAGATGAAATGTATGATTTTATAATTCAAAATTATACAAAAGTAGATACATCTAAAGAACAACAATATCTTTTAAATAAATTAGAGTCACAACCATTTAGAGATAGATATGCTAAACAAATATACAATATAACAGGAGAGGAATTATCTGAAAATGAATTAACAGAAAGAATAAATGCTCAATATAATTTTTCTGCAGCAGGTCCAGATTTTCATGTTAAATTTCCATATGTTTCTAAAGGTCCATTTAAACCTAATGAGTATTCAAGTGATCCAAGAGGTACTCAAAAATTTTACCGTGGCACTGCAATGATTAATCCATATAAATCAAAAGAAAGTTTTAGTGAAGATTTAGGTTATGGTTTGCCAGTTGGTTTAGAAAAAAATATGGATTATAGCGGAATATATATGCAACGAGATGTTTATAATAGTAGAACTAGATTTGATAGAGACACTAATGAATGGGTTTCTGATTATAATCCTGGAATCCCAGAACTTGCTCAATATCCATATTCTGTTCAACTTTCTGATACATATAAATCAGGTTGGTCAAGTAATATAACAGGTGATAATGTTTTTGCAAGTGAAGATGTTGATGACACTATAAATCATGAATATGCACACTCATATAATACAGAAAAATCACCATTATTTAAACCAATTGCAGGACAATATGAAGATCCAGAAGGTTTTTTTAGAGCAGGTCCAGCTAAAACATATAAAACCTGGCTTACTAATTTATTTGGT
>Ga0098037_1000316_pt1 | contig 26130 bp, 38 predicted proteins | sample 5_EtaG_FD_75050 | JGI IMG/M metagenome (GOLD analysis project Ga0098037, IMG submission 75050) | Marine viral communities from the Subarctic Pacific Ocean - 5_ETSP_OMZ_AT15132 metaG | ecosystem: Environmental > Aquatic > Marine > Oceanic | place: Pacific Ocean | collected 2015-01-08 | reverse complement strand
TGCTAGTAATGAAATGTTTCTCTTAAACTTAACATTTTCCACTAAAGTTAAATAATCTAACGATTTAGCTGCTTTTAATGCTGCCGCTAGGTATTGTCCTGCGTGGTCGCCTGTGAAGTTTGATGTAATTGATAAACTCATAGTTAATTTTTTTTAATTTTAATTTGTGTTATTTATTTAGGTTATAGTGGTATCTTTCTTTAGTAGTCATATTTTTCCACTCTTGTTTTGATACTTCTCTTTTTATTCTAGTATTACTACTAAATTTATTTAGTCCCTCAGGTTTAGTTGCAGGTTCTTTAGATAACTCCTCAACTTTTTCCTCTAGGTCTGTTTTTTCCTCTTTTACTGTACCTACTGCTTGTGAAATTAAATCAGTAACTATTTTAGTAACCTCATCTAATAACTCTGCTTTAAATGTATCAGCGTTAAATTCTACCTCAGTAGTTTCTTTAACTTTTTTAGGTAATCTAGTGTCCTCACTAGCTTCAACTTCTTCCTCTACTACTTCTTCCTCCTCAGCAGGAGCCTCCTCCTCTGTTTCCTCAGTTAATAACTCAGCAACGATACCCTCCTCATCTACACGAAAAGCAATACCCTCCTCAGTTTCATATTCACCAACAGGTAAAGGCATTGTCGTGCCGTCCTCTGTTAATACGGCTATATCTACACCTGCGTCTAGTTCATCAGCAGAACTAACGACTATGGTACCGTCTGTTAGCTTCGCTTGCCACTCTAACTTAACATTTGAGTCTAAGCCAAGAGCAACTAAAATTTGTTCTTTCAAGTTCATAATTATGATTTTTTTTAATACTAATATTAGTTATTCCTTAATAGATAAGAGAATAGGTTAAACATTATTTGATTTTTATCTAAATATGTCGCTATCGTGAGCAAATGCTTTCTGACTTCTGTCCTCAACTTCTGACACATAACCGAATGCACTAGTGTAGTTTTTCTCTAATGAAGCGTCTGCTGATTTAAGTCCAGGAACATTTACTCCTAATTCTTTTTCTACTACTTTCATATTGTTAATGATTTGCCCTGCTCTAGCTGCTTTAGATTCAAGTTTACTCATAGCGTCCCTCATTTCCATAACATTTTTAGTAGCGTTCTTTTTTATTCCTACTGCGTCCTTTTTCATATTAAGCATATCTGCTTTCCTGTCCTCAAAACGCTTAGTAAGTGCCGTTATCTGATTAGCCTCACCATCTGCTTTAGATGCTGCTTTTACTGCCTTATCGTGTAGCGATTTTACTTCTTTTACCAACTGCTCTAAGTCCTGTAATTCACCTAATTCTACTTTTTGTACTTTAGCCTCTGCTAATTTAGTGTAGTATCTATTTTTTGTCATCTTTATTTTCTTTAATTATAGTTAATAATGCTTCTAACACTTCATCGTTAGTCGGTTGTTTTTTACTCATAGTTTCTAGTTTATCTACAAAGTAACCCTCAATAGATACTCCCTTTAACTCACCTGCTTTTATTCTATCCCATATTTCATCGTTATCAATTTTCATCTTAACGAACCAAGTCCCCTCAGGTAAGTTAAAACCATAGTTATGGGACTTATCCTCCTTACCCTCTTTAATCCAAGATTCAGTAGTTAAAATACCTGATATTCTATCTTGATGTTGGTATGTAGCCTTATGATGATTATTGTATCTTAGATACATTTCTGAGGCCTGTTTTACTGTTTTGTTGCTAAAGTAAACATAGTATTCTGAATCAGTATTAGGGTCATACCTGAATATTTGCTTGTTAGGAATAAGTGCAGGGCTAATTAACTCCCTCTTTTCCTCGTCTATTTTACTGAATGTTAGGTTATGTTTCTCTTTACCAAAATAGATAAAGTCTACTTCAATCGCAGGTTCAGACACTAGGCTAATAGCATCAATAGCCAATTCCCTGCTATCCTCTGAAATAACTAGTTCAGTTATCTTAGTTTTCTTTTTTCCTTTTATTGCCATAATAAATAATAGATTTAATTAATGATTATTTGATTTGTTATACTGATGCTCTCCTCCTAATACCTGCTAATTGGTCTTGTGAATCAGTCATTTCATCAGTTACTACATATGCTTTAGCTGCCTCAGGTGCCGTACCACTACCTAACTCAAATGAACCTCCAACCATCTGAGGAGCAACACTACCCTCATCTGCTGCCGTTTCTGCTGCTGCCGATATATCAGGGGCTGAGGCTCCTCCTCCTCCTCCCCCTCCTCCACCACCTCCTCCTCCTCCCGGAGTTTTAGTAGCGTAGATTTGTTTTACATTAGCGTAACCACTCGCTAGGGCTGCTGCTGCTGCAATCCCTCCTAAAACAGGTCCAACAAAAGGAATAGGAGCCATAGCTGCGAATGCTGATACTGCTCCCTGAATTGCACTAATAGTTGCACTAGCTGCCATTGCTGCCTTAGCTGCTTTACTTTCTTTACCCATAAGTGTCGCTAGGTTATCAAAGGTTTGTGAAGCAATATCTAACTTCCCTTTCATATCTAACTTAGCCATCTTTTTATCGGCCTTACGCTTCTGAGTTTCTATTTTCTCTCGTTTCTTATCGTATTTTTTATCTATCTGAGCCTTTAATGCTTCGTAGTTTTCATAACTAGATAAACTATCTAATTCTTTTTGCTTTTGTATTTCTAACTCTTTGAGGGCTTTCTCGTGAACATTATCTATTGCCTCTAACATATTTTCATTAACTAAATCTTGCAATATCTGTTCCCTTTCCATCTTAGCGTCGTGTGCTTCTTGCTCTAGGGCTTCTTGTTCTAATTGTAATGCGTTAATGTTAGTTAATTGTTCCGACCTAAAACCTGTTATTTGAGCCTCTATTGCTGCCCTTTCGTTTATAGCCTCTTTTAACGCTACCTGTAAGTCTAGGTTATCTGAATTTAATGATAATTCCTCTCTAGCTGCTGCTATCTTAATATCTGCCTGTTTAAGCATAGCCGTTGATTGTTCATCTAGTATTTCTCCTAATCTAGTGTTAGCTGCTATCCTTTCCTCCATAGATAAAGAAACATCATCTCTAATTTGCCTTTGTTGTTCGGCTTGTCTATCGTATTTTTCTATTAAACCCTGTATCTCTACTGCTGCTAGTGCTGCGTTATTCTTAGCCTGAACTGCTGATTTACTCGCTTCATAATTTGCTGCTACACTAATAGTCTTTATTCCGTCTGCCGTCTTTGTTGCAATAGCCGTTATTTCACTTACGGCATCACCGAAATTAGTTATAATATCGCTACCTGCTTCTACTGCGTCTGCTGCAGTTTGTTTTATTTCTGTTTGAGTTTCTTTAACTCCTGCAGTTAGTTTCTTTATTTTAGCCTCATCTCCACCTCCAAAAAACGATTTTTCCCACGCTAATGCTGCTGATTGAAGTGCCAACTTAATTCCAAAGAACGCTAGTTTTAAGGGAGTTATCGCTAAAGTTACCACTCCATTTAACACTGCCCCTAATCCGTTAAATCTTTCCTCACTCTGACTAACCCATTTAACCACATCGGTAATTACTCCTACAACCTGATTAAAAGTTGCAGATACTGTCCCTACAACTGCGTTAATAGCATTCATAGCAGTTTGATTCCTTTCAACTGCCTCTTTTAGTGCTGCAAATACTGCTATTGCTAACCCTATTCCTGCTGCTTTTAGTGCCATTCCTACTCCTTTGATACCTCCTTTTAAGATACCCATAGCCCCTCCTCCTTTCTTTGCTCCTTTCTCTAAGTTTTCCTGTTCTTTTGTAGCGTTTTTAAGGTTTCCCTCAGCAGTTTTCATTTCTGCGTTCAGGTCTTTTAGTGCGTCTTTTTCGTCCCTTAATTCTATCTTAGTCTTTTGTAGTGTTTTATTTAAGTCATTCCAACCCATAGCCGACTTAGGAGTATCTATCATCTTTTTCTCTAAGTCAGAAACATCTTTCTCTAAATCACTAATTACATTATTTTGTATTTCTAGATTTTTAGTTAAATCGTTAACGGCCTGTTGTGCTTGTTTAACCGAGCCTGTAAACTTATCAGCATCTTTAGCAGCATCACCGATATTGCTATCTAGATTAAAATTCATTGATTCATTACTCATATCTTTGTCGTTTATAAGTCGAACATACTTCTACATTCGTGTATTGTTATTACTAAATGATGTAAATTATCACATCCTGTTCCCTGTTGAACAAACCTTAAATCACCATAGGTAGTAACTTCTCCCTCAGTTGTAGTTATTTGTTCTAGGGTTAATGTTCCTGCCGTCATTCCACTATTACATATACTAGCTGAACCTGCTGAACATATTGTTGCTTGTCCGTTTGCCCTTACTATTGCTGAATATCTAAGTTCATCATAATTATAACTACCTAGGGTACAACCCTCCTCTCCCTCACCTGCAGTTACCATAGTTAATGATTGCCTAAAAACAACAAACCCTATCATAGAATTAGGTTGTATAGGTATATAAGCATTTCTTGCGTTATTAGTCCAATATACGCTAGGGGTTGTTCCTGCCGTTCTACAATTTGCTTGTATAGTAGATGTTTGTAATTGACCTGCACTACCATCACCAATCCAATCACCTCCACCGATTGCGTCCTCTGCTTGCCTCTGAACTAACGCATTTTGACCTGTAACACGAGTGCTAGACAAGTTAGCGTTCGTTGTATGAGCGTAGCCTGAGGCTAGACAATTTATATTTGAACCTTTCAAATGATTTGCCTGACCGAATAAAGCGTTATATGAACCTTTCGTTACTTCATTACCTGCTCCTGCAATAGTGTTTGCCGTTCTATTTTCTTTATCCTCTTTATCTATAATTTCTCCACCTGCTTTCATAGCCGTTGTAAATGCTCTACAAGTTTTAGTAGCGTTATCCCATCTATAACCATAGGCCTCGCAAGTTACCTGATTAGCAACACATTTATCTCCTGCGTTGTTAGTAAAGTCTACTATTCCACTACTCCTTATTGTGCTAGGTTTTATTGTATATCCTCTTTTATAATCCATTAGGTAAGTAATATTAGTTCAACTTTAGATAGTTCTCCTGATGCATATTGTATTTTGTTTACCCTGTATCGTCTAGATTTAATCTGAACATAGTCATAAAAATTGAAGTCCTCAATATCCTGAGGGTTTAGGGCTATTTTTAATTTTAATTCTCTAGTATCAGGGTTGTATAATTCATCATAGTAGGGCTTCCAATATACATTAAACAGGTTGTCGGTAGGAGTTGGTCCCATAGTACTCACTAAAGGGCATTCTCCATAGTTCAAATCGTGACTATAAGGCACAGTAGGGGTATGTTCAGTATGTGAAAATTGTAGATAAGCATTTTGTGCAGGAGTAAAAGTAAAGCCGAAAAAGGTTTGTACTCCAAAAATTATACATATATAGTTATTGTTTAGGGCAAACTTTAATCCGTTATCCCAAAGTATTCTAGGTTGATTATCAAACGCTTTATATTGTCCCTCGTCTGTTTTGTAGATATTAGGTATAATATAATCAGTAAATAAAGGGCTAATATGCGCACATACAGTAGGTGAGAATGTTTTGTTAGTTAACTTTTTAGTCCCTGATAGTAGGCTAAAAAAGGTACTCCCTGCCTCATAAGTCTTTTCTCCATACTCATAACCCCCTAGAGCCTCTTTATATTTCTGCAACCTATAATCGCTTTTATCGTGCTTGTAATTAAATATACTAACAGCAGGTATTTTGTTTAGGGGAGCGTGTTTTATGTTTGATTCATCTATTTTGTTAGTCCAATCGTGCAATCTAGTGTCAGGATTATTTAAGAACACATCATTATAAGGCTCAATTATTAGGTGATTAGGCCTTTTGTCTGACTGCATTGTAATTAGGTTAAACATATCTTTAAGGCCTTTCCAAAATTCATACTGCCCCATAGTACCTCTTTTACCTTTCATCATAGTAGTTATACCTGTCGTTCCTCCTGTTACTGACATTTTAACTACTGATTTACCTGTATTTTGGTCGCCACAAAAGTCGCAATCAATAGATGAACTACCTACTACCCAATTAAAGTTACCATCATTTTTAGATACTTCTATTGTTCCTGTTCCACTAGTTTTAGCGAATTGTATTTCTAGTTTATCCCCTGTCATTAAACCATTAACATAGGCACTTTCCCATACTCTACCGCATTGAAACCTTTCAGGATAACCACTACCTACAATAGCAACTGAACCTAAAGTAGCGTGAAATGCTTGTGCTGAATCAAACCAATCAATAGGGTCTTGTTCTGCTACATACGGTGCTCCTGAAACAGGAGTTACTAATACCCTCCAAGAACCATCTCCGTCAAAGTGACTACGCTTAAATTTAATGCTCTGAGCCTTAATTATAAAATTGATATTATCACTATTTGCTTCTAATACTCCTGTCGTGTTATCAAAGTATTCATAGGCTATTCCTGCCGTACTTTCATTAACTACCATAGGGAAGTTGATAGTTTTCCAATCTAGATTAGATGTTGATTCAGGAGTGTCCTCTACTTCATACTCAAAGTCCCATTCATTATTCATAGTAGATGATTCCCCTCCCCAATTAAAGTCCATAAATAACTTCCTGAATTTTGCACTATCTAGAAACTGACTTTCATAAGTAAAAGGAGTATCATTAAACATCTTATCTAGCAAGTATTTTGCACTTACCCACGGCCTAAACAATGACTCTAGTCCAAACGATATAAAACCCAAAGAGGGATATGCAGGAGGTCCAATAGCAGTAAAGTCGGCTACTTGATACATACCCATCCAATTTACCATAGGGTATTTTATAACATAGGTTCTGTCTGTTATACCTGAATTATAAGCAAAGTCAGAAATTATTGCAGGTGAATTAGGGGCTAGGGGATTATGTAATTGTATTCCAGGATTCCAAGCACTAGTCCAAGAGTCAGTTATATTATCAAAGTCATAATCGTGTGCTAATTCATCTAGATTTAAGTCCGATAATTTACGCTTCTTTAAGTAATCGCAAAAGGTTGTAGGCTCACTATACAAATTAACATTATAACTAACCTGTCCGTCTTTCTCCTGAACATTGATTAGCTTCATCCAACCCTCAAATATTAGTATTCCATCATCTTTAATCTTAGCCCTAGTTTTAGCATAAGCATTAAATACATAAGGGTCGTGATTTTGTGTTCTAGTAACATCAAAATAGTGAGAGAAAATTACATTATTCCTTTTAGTGTTAGGTAACATAAATGATTTAGAATAACTAGCAATCTTTTCATCTACATTCTTGAAGTTGTCAATAGATAAATTTAAGGGTATTGATTGGTCTTTGTATAAATCACAAATAACCTGCCCATCTACTAGATATGTGCTTACTAAAGGTTGTGATACTAATGGTCCACCACTACTAATAATTGGTCCACTATTTCCTGCGTTAGTAGCCACATTTATATCAGGACTAACATATACTCCTACTTGATTTATATTTACTTGCCCCCCATCTGATTCTATGTTTACCATTAGATTTTCTACAGGGGCTTCTGATGTAAAGTTTATACCTACCCTCATTTGTGTAGAGATAGGGCTAGATAAAGGATTGCGTATTGCTTGACCTGTATCTACATTAAAAAAACCATCTACTTTACCTAACCTACCTAGATGACTCATTTGACCTGATGTTCTAGATTTAGGACTTGCCTCCGTCCACTCTTTGTTATCACTACCTAATGATAATCTAGCGTTTGTTGCCGTGCTTGATTTTATATCAATAACTAACCTATACAATACTCCTTTTTGTAATCCGTTTACATTAGTAGTTAATGATGCTCTTTTTGCTGAGCCTGATGTATTCGTCTGACTAATGAAACCTGACTTAACCACGAAACTACCATTTCCTGCCTCTGAGTAACCCTCCCACGCTCCAATAGGTGTTGGACTATTTGTTAGTTTGTCTTTAACTCCTGAGCTAAAAGAAGTAGAAATTGAGGTATTTGTTATGCCGTTTACAAACTTACCATCTGCAACCAAGTTAGGTATTGTAGTTGATGGTAGTGTACTAGTTGGTCCAACTGCTATTCCTGTTGAACTTCCACTACCTGTTGTAGTAGTCCCTGAGGCTACATTTGAGGGTAACTGATGGTAACCTGAGTATTGTTGAGGGTATAAAATTAGTTGAACTGCCATAGGTTATGATTGTTGTATGTTCTTAGGTTGACTCTTTTCTATTTGAAGTTTATACATCATTTTAGTTGGTCCATCATTAGCCATAGATTTACGCTTAAATGATTTGCTAGATATAACACACGGCTCAACGAACCTATGAATATAAGTATAGGGTTGCCCTCCTGTATGCTTATTATTAGCGTCATAAGGGTTAAGTATAAATACCTGAGGGCTAGTAAACAATTCCTCTAGCCACTTTCCCTCCTCCTCAGTCATATAGTCCGTATTTAATGTTAATGTTTCTCGTGAATCATTCTTGTATACTTTCTTTCCTCCTAGATGGTCTTTTGGTAAATACACTCTTTCATTCCAAGTACCTGATAACTGATGGTAGTATTTTTGCTTTGTTTTTACTGTTCTAGTGTTCCTTTTAGTGAATGTAAAATAATCCCAAGTCCCTAGCCTGTTTAACCACGCTAATCTAATCCTTTCAAAACCTTTACAATCGTTTTTAATTATATTGAACCTATATGTTCTACTAACACATTCAGGCCTATCTCCTGTATCTTGTGCTGCACAAACCTCATAGTAGGCAGCGTTAGCAGGTATTGTTCCTCCTCTTTGTTGAAAGTTACCTAGGCCGTGTCCGAAATAAACTATGTTATTTGAACTATCCCAACTAGTAGAATGAGTTTTTGCTCCTCCTGATGTTTTAACATTAGCATAAAATTCGTTTAGTAGTGAATTACCTGCTGAATCAAAAAATTCTCTCCTAATCCCCTCTATATTAAAGTCAGGAGCGTTACTAGGCATTGTCTGACAATCCTCATCTATTCCAATAGTTAAACAATTAAAGAATGCTACTGTACCAAAGTCGTTAGGGTGTATACTTTGAACCTCAGGCATATTACTTAAAAAGCGTCCTCCTATTTCACTTCCTTTTCCTCCTACCCCTCTTATAATGTAATCGCCTGAACCATCGTGATATTGCTTGTTTTGTAGGTAAAAGCCCATCGTAAAAGCCCCATTACTATCCTCTGAATAACCTAATGGATTAGTGTCTTGTAAAACTGCGTTCCATACCATCTTTATTTCTCCATAGGTTGTTTCTGTTTTATCTATTTCTATATAACCTGTTGAATTATCTAGGTATTCAATATCAAATGTTGGCCATAGATAACAGGTGTTATGATTGTTAGTAGCAAAAAAATCTATGTTATGTATTGAGTGAGGGGCTTTCTGTGCGTAGGCTATTCCCTGTGCTTTAGATTTATATAAAGCGTCATCTACTGAAACAGAACCTCCCTCATAGGTAGGGCTAACATAAGCGTCTGCTACTCTTTGTAAATCAAATATACCACTACCTGCACTATTAGGGCTAGTTTTTAATGTTGCTACTAGGTTAGATGATGATGGGGCTGCTCCTATTAGTGTTCTACTCATATGCACATTACAAATGAATTTAACATTATTTTCGTTTAGTAGTATTTGGTCGTGGCTCACTGCCCATATTAGTTGCTGACCTGCCATTTGCAAATCAGGTTTAGGCTGTTGCTCTATTTTAATTGCCATATTATTTAGTTTTTATTTCTTTAATTCCTGCTAGTAAATCCTCTTTAAATGCAAACATCAACTCTTTAGGGAAGTCTTTTAGGTTCTTTTTTAGGGGTTTAGTGTAATAAGATAAGCCCCTACGCATATGTTGGTCAGGACTTGCCCCTAGTTGAACTACAGGTATTCCATATCGTTTCATACTTCTACCTATTAAAAAAGTCAAACTCTTTCTAGGGATAAATTTCCCTGTTTCCTCATCTCTTGCTCCTGACACTTTACTCGCTACCCATTTGTCTATTGCTTTACTAGGGGGTTGTTTCTTAAACTTAAAAGGGCTTTGCCTCCTCTTACCTTTAATATCTTTATAGTAGACTCTTTTCTCCGTTCCTGAAACTCCTTTCTCCATAAAATTTCCGTGTTCAGCACTAAGGAATTTAACTGAGAAACCTTTGTCAGTTTTAACTAGAGAATACTTTAATGAATCTAATAACTTGCCTGAGTGTTTGCTATTCTTTACTATATTCTTAGCAGCATAAACAACTCTTTGAGCAAAGTTCTTTAGGTAACGATGAGTAGCCTTAGTTTGCATTATTGTCCTGCTACAAATAGTTCTACTAAAACCTCTCTAGCCGTTTCTCCTGATGTTGGATTGAATATCACTATATAAGATAAGTTAGTTAAAGCGACTGATGTAAATCTAGGAGCAGTTGTTTCTCCCTTTTTACCTGTTGCACTATCCCATAAAATATGCGATTGACCTGCGTGTAGTTTTACTCTATAACTATCTAGAGTTGCTTCTCCCTCTGCACATTGGTCATCCATACCATTAGATACGAAACCTACTTCAATACTCTGTTCTGCGTCTAGGTTAGTAACCCTTATATATTTTGAGTTAGAATAATTATAAGATTGGTATTTAGCTGCTGAATTAGTTGCCTTAGCCCAATTCCCTATAATTGTTTCTGCCCCTGTTTTGCTACCTCCAGGACACTCTACTATCTTTTCAGCAGTTTTATCTATGTCTGAAATGACTACTGATTGTGTTGAGCCTCTTGTTGCTCCATTTAGAGTAATTGACTCTGTAATTGTTGTTGTTAAATTTGCCATAATTTGTTATTTGTTATTTTTATTGTATACACGATTTACCACTATCCTCAAAGACTAATTCAGGATTACATACTGCCCTCTGAACCATTATCGGCACATTGACTACCCAACCTGCTACGGCATTATCAAAACGCTCTGAGAACGGCTCTAAAGTATGTTCTCCAATACCCCATATATGTTGATTATCGTTTAAGTCTGTACCCTCTTTTAACACTTCTAGAATATCTAAAAGGGTTGATAGGGTGTCTGATAATACTTGTTGTTCATTACTTTGATGAGGTTCTACTAAGTCCATTATAAAGAATTGAAAATTAAACGCTAATGTTCCCTCTCTAGCGTCAACGCTTGTAGTTGTACAATGAAAGTAAGGGAATAGCGTGTTCTTTTCTAGGTCAATCTCCCATATATCCCCTGCATTAACATCTTGAATGAACCTGTGCTTATGAGCAATACATAAAATAGTTTCTACTATGTTATTGTATGTTTTAGTCCTAATACTGTTATAGGGTACTTCATCTGTTTTGCTTGTGCTTGTCCTGTTTCTAAATAGATTGGCCATATTTTGCTCTGTTTTGTCTTTGTTGTTCTCTAGTTACTTCGTCTAGGTCAGTTTCATAACATAACCAAGTTAAGCACTCGTAGAGATTCATTTCAATTATTGTATGTAAATTAGTAATATCTCCATTTGTTAATCTATACATTACTCCGAACCAACCCCATCGTCTACTAAACTCCTCGTCATTGTTTCTTCCTGTAGGCTCTTGCTCGTCTGATTCTTCAGTTTCTCCGTTAAATACCACGGCAAAAGATTCAATAGTTCGCTTCCTAAAGTCCAAAAAAAAAGCAGGGCACTTTCTACCTCACTAGCCTTCATCTGCTTAAATTTTTGCTCCCTCATCTGTTTACTCTTAGTTTCATATCTTTCTATTGTATAAAAGTTACCATCTGTTTCTAAGATAGGCCTATAAAGAACTGCCATAATTTTATGTAGATTATCAGTCATATTGTCCTGAATATATGTTTCAATATCAGCCCATTCTCCTAGCGTTATCTCCTCTAGGTTAGGGTGGAAGCCATATTCTACATCATCAATCTTTATTCTATGTTTTAGGTTGCTTTGTTTATCTTGTTGTATTTCGGCTAACTTGCCTACTAACTTAGCAACATCAGTTAAATTTAACTCCTTTATAATGTTCTCAGGAATACTGCTTAGGGTTTGTATTGTATGTACTGCGTTCTGTGCCTCTGTTTGCCCTGAGCTAGTCCCACGGATTAACTCTGCCCATTTCTCTAATGTTACATCGTCCCACGAATCAATAACATTGTATTCAGTCTGTTTCCCATCTTTTGTTACATTTACTTTCATAATATATAAGAGATTTATTTGTTATTTAGTTTATTATTGTATATTTGCCCATATTTTTAGTTACTGAAAGCCCCCTACTATCTTATCTTGTCGTATTAGCCATTCTCTAAAGGTAGGGGGTTTTCATCTATTGTACAAAGTATTTTCCAAAATTACCATCTATTTCAAAATACATCCTCATAGCCATAGCATCTGAGTAGTCAGGTGAACGGCCTATAATTGATGTTACCTGTTCTTTAGGTAGCAATTTTAACTTATTGTCTTTATCAGCGTCTTTACTTCTAACCTGTTCTAGTTCCTCAATGATATGATTTTTAATGTTTACATCATTACAAGTTATACCTATTTGGCCTGTGTTTATTCGTTCAGCAAGTTTATAGTAGCATTGTGTTTTAAGGTTTTGATAGTTTTCTTTCTTTAGGGCAGTAGCGTTATTCACGAACCCCCTACATCTTAGATAATCTACAACCCCTCCTCCCACTCCGTCCTCATCAACGATTATATTGCTCAATTTAACTTCGTGAGTTTGTTGCATAGCCCTGATTAACTCCACAACCTCATTTATAGCCGTTTTAAGCACACTTCTCACTTCTGCAATATGTTGGCCTAACCATAACATTATTACCGTCCTGTCGCTCCCAAAACGAGCCACATCACAAGTTATGTATTTATCACCATCTGTTCCGTTAGTAGAGAACAAATTAACAATAGCATCATAATCAATTAGTGAATCGTTAGTAGCGTCATACTCCCAATTACCGAATAACAATCTTTGTTTAGATAACTCATCTAGGGTTTCTAATTGTGCTTTATAATGTTTAGATATGTACTCATTGTCATCTACTAGGGATTGAATGAACTTCCTGTGCTTTGCAAGTGTTCCCTCCTTACTAGGCTTGTAGTATTCAGTATAAGTCCAATTCTTTGCAGGGTTACAAGTCATTAGTAGTTTAGGGATTAAATCATAATCATCTAGTTTGTATCTTAGCCTACTAGCGACTACATTCTTTGCTTTCTCAGTTATTTGATTGGCCTCATCAATAAAAGCCCCTGTTAATTCCATACTCCCTAGACTATCAAAGTTCCTGTCACTAGGGTATAAAAATAAGTCCTTTAGGATTATCTCAGAACCATTCCAAAAGGTAATTATGTTAGATGAGCCGTTAAATGTATAATGAACATTAGCAATACAACCCCATAACTTACATACCTCAAAGAAAGTATTTAGAGTTGTTTTCTTTAAAGCATCTAGTTTACTTCTACCAATTAAGTATCTAGTGTTAGGGTATTCAACGCATAGGGATATTACCCACGCACAACCTATCCAAGATTTACCCCCTCCTGCTGCTCCTCCGAATAATATCTCCCTAGTAGTCTTGTCATACAGGTATTTAATTGCAGTCTTTTGAGTAGATGTAAATTTAGCGTCAATATCAATGAAGTCATCATTCATCATCTAGGTTAAAGTTTATTCTAATAGGTTTAGTTCCTGTTAAGTCTACTTCGTTTCGTTCTACATAGCCTCGTTTCTTGCCTTTTGTCTTTAGGTAGAAAATAGTTGCTGAGGTGTTACCATCTGATATTTGCTCGTGTAGTTGGCTTTCAGCAAAGTCTAGGGCTATGTTTTCAATCTCTTTTACTTCCCTAGCAAATTGTTCGTCCTCTTTTAACCATTTGTAAAAAGTGCTTCTAGGTAAGTCAAGTTTCCTACACGCTACTGTTACAACCCCTAAACTGCTTTCTAGGGCTTTTAATACGGCTTCCTTTTTTATGTGTCTACTTTTGTCCATCTCCATCTATAAATGCTTTTAGTGAATAAAGTATAAAACTATTCCTATATCCCTCCTCATCAAATTGTTCAATAGGTGTTACTCCGTGCATATTTCTCCAAGCAGGATAAACTAACATTGAGTTATTGCCCTGTTCAAATGTAGCGTTATAATCAGGTACATTTAGGCAACCTCCGTTAGCGTTGTTTCGTCTAGTTAGAATAACATTTAACGAGCCTACTATGTTTCTAATGTCTTGATGGTAATCTACTGCTATGTTAAAGTTACATATACCACTAGTGAACATATTGCCGAACCTCCATTCTTTATCTACATCTTTAACGCAATTCATTTGTTGCTCCCATAGATGAGGGGCTAACTTCTTAAATACATTCTCGCTCTCTAGGGCTATACCCATCATTGCTTTAACGAATAGTTGTGCTTTCTCTACTCTATGTATTTGTGCCTGATTCCTGTAGTTTCGTTTCATAACAGGTTGAGGAGGAATACTACCTAGCATTGTACTCCATTGAGTCATTCCTTTTTCCCTAGCCTCTGCTCTTGTTCCCTCTAGGACTACTGTTGCCATTCTATCTATAAATTGTTTAGGTACTCGTTCGCTCCTAAATTCAGCGTTTGCAATTCCTAGTAGTTGTGCCATCTTAGGACTAACATCATCTAAATCTTTAATATAAAACCCTATTACCTCGCCATCTGCTTCTAGGAGGCAAGTGTCAGTAATATTAGGCTCTGTATAAGGGCATTTATCATTTCTTTTGAAAGGGTGTTCGATTTTAAGTTCATCTAGGTTGATTTTTAGCATAGTATTTTGTTTAGGTAAGTAATTGTTTTAGTTGAGTTATCTAGTTCCTGATGGGCTTGTATATTGCCTACTCTTGTTGCTATACTCTTTAGGTGTCTTTCGGTCTGATTTGAGCCTCGTTTTTCTCTACCTAGTTTCCCATCTCCTTTTATTCTAATGATTAGGGGTTCTGCTTTCTCTATAAATTTGCTATTGGTAAATCTATCTCCCTCAAATACTCCAATCTTTCCCCTAGCCTTTATGTAACCAAGCATTTTAGGTAAATCTCGCATAACGGCCATAGATAATTTATCGCTACCCTCAAAAGTTGAGTTATCATATTTGCCGACTACTATGTATTTGTCTGTTTCGTGAAATGAAAACATACCTAGTTTGAATGTTTTGTTTTCCTCCCTAAGTAATTGTTTCATTACCCAAGTTTTACCTACTCCGCATTGTCCTATAATTAGTATTGTGTTTCTAATCCACGGCTTATTAGTTACTTTATATCCCTCGTTTTCCATCATAATTACTTCTCCTGTTAGTCTATAGTGATTTTGTTTTGATTTGTGTAGTCCTTTGTCTAGTGGATTACATTCTAGTCGCAAGTGTTCAGGTAGATATTTCTCCCTAGCCTCCCAAAAGATTGAATAATCCATACTAGGCCATAAGCGTTCTGCTCTTTTTATCCTGTCAAAGAACATATCATTATACACATTCGGGTACCTCCTGTTAACCCTGTGCCACGATTTATAACAACATAGGGTACTTTCTAGCGTGAAGTAAGATAAGTCCTCGTGGGTAATCTTTTCCTTTGCTTCGTTAAGTAATTTCTCTCCCTCTTGTTTTAACCAAGCAATAGTAGTTTCGTCATAAGTTACCTCATTATCCTTAGTCCAATCTAAATCGTCCCTACCTAGAACTTTACATAAAGCGTTTCTATGTGATTTACTTCCTGAAATATCCTCTAGAAACAGGTCGTTACAATCAACATAAACCCCTGCTAGTCTTAGATACTCCATATAACTAAAGGTTGCTAACCTACCAAAGTAGGCAAAGTCGTTCATTATTTTATGCCATATCCTACCAAAGTTTGCGTATTTATCATTTGTATTACCTATAATTCTAAAGAAGTGTTCTTGACTTTGTCCTTTAAGGTTATCTAGATAACTTTGAACGCATATCTCTAGTTTGTTTTTTACATAGCGTCTGTCCGTGTCCCAACCTAGTTTATCATAATGCTTTCTAAAGTAGTCGCTAAATTCTTTAACATCTAGTTCGGCTAAATTAGGGAACTTTTTATATAGGGCATAAGTAGTTACTACATTCTGACTACAACCATTGATGAATACAAACCATAGTTTCTGCTCCATATTCATATCTAGTTTGTCAAATATGTAAGGGAATGCATAGTAGACTGCTCCAGGATGCGCTCGGTACTTTAGATGGTATTCATAAAAGTCTAGGAATACTTGCCGTCTGTTTTCGTTTAATCTATAATCTTTCATAAGTTTATATCACTTCCTACTACCCAAAATAACGATTCTTTATTCCAATATTTCATTAGGTTAGCCCTCATAAACCTAATTACCTTTCCCTCATATCTAGGGTGAAATACCAAGTCCTCAATCTGTTCATCCATAGTGTCGGTATAGGTACAAAACCCTGAGCCGTTTAGGTTATGGTATTTAAGAACAATCTCTTTAGTAGTGTCGTTTTTGAATTTAAAGTCAAATTTATTATCTATACTTATGCCTTTCCAAGCACAAATATTCTTTAATCTATGTTCTATGTAGCCGATATTCTTTGAGCCGTGATTACCAATACCCATTAGTAGCACTTCTTTTATATTCGGTTTAGGGTATAGAATTAACCCATATAATATACTAGTAACAGAATTACAAGAACCGCAAGGGATTATAATTCGCTTAATGTCGCTAGGTATGTTTTTAACCTGTTCTGCTCCTACTAAATGAAATGCTTCAATATCCTCCCAAGTATTACAGGAGTGTTCTAGGGTAATGTTCGTTTCTAAAAACTCGTGATTAGGTAATACATCTAGTAATTTTTTGCTTATTGCTCCTAGTGTTTTAGCGTAACCTACTTTAGAATAGACTAGTTTTGCTCCGTTCTCTTGTGCAAGTTTTAGGTAAGGACTTTTGTCAATATTCTTTTTAGAGTAAGCAATAACGCAACCTATACCATAATGTTTACATATTTCTGATATAAAAGCGTGTTGAGGGCTTTGTGATACTGAACCACTAACTACTCCCCTAATGTTCTTTTCTTTTCTCCATTTGTCTACTAACCATAAACATTGCCTTAGTTTAGAACCATTGATATGTCCGTAACCTTTAGGGGCAAATTTATCGTCCCTTTTAAAGTGCATACCCCCTTTTAGTTCAATAGGGGTTAAGTCATATATAGTGTTAATCCACACTAGGCTTATTCTCTAGTAGTGTTTTGAGGACTAACCCTCCTATATATACATCATTCTTTCTGTAGATACCACATAAGTCCATAGCCTCATCGTAATCCTCGCTACTAAACTCTATTTGTATTGCTCGTTTTACTGCTCTAGTTTTCTCCTCAACTTCCTCATCTAAGTTTAAGTCATCTAGTATAGCGTAATCTACTACCTCCTCAGGTTGCCATACATCCATACCCCACTCACCTAGAGAAACATTGTCCCACTTATTCGCTAGTTCGCTCCAATCCCACTCACCGAATGCTACATTATCTTTAACTATAAACTCTTTTTCCTGTTCCTCAGTTAATCCTTTAGCGATAGTTACAGGTATTTCTTTTAGTCCTGCCTCAATACAAGCCCTGTACCTCATATTTCCTCCTAGTATAACCATCTTTTCATTTACCACTATTGGCCTTAGGTCAAGCATTTGAGGGAAGTCCTGAATACTTTTTACTAGTTTCTTAAATTTACTGTCTTTAATTGCCCTAGGGTTATCGTCATTAGGGACTAACTTGCTGATTTTCATTTTCATAATTATTGTTGTTTTATATTAGTTAAGAGAATTTATTAACATTCATTTGGTAGGGGTATTCTAATAGATAATTCTTGTTGAGCCCATATTCTAATCTGCTCACAATATTGATTAAACTCCCCTTTATCTAAATCTTTGCTAGGTTCAGCAAGAAATTTATTCTTTAGTAGTTCGTGCATTTCAAACTTATGGTAGCCAAGTTCGTTGCCTAGTAGTAAAACTATACACTTAAAATAGTATCTATTCTGTTTTTCGCTCCTCATTTTCTATTATTTTATGTAATCCCTCCCATATACTTCTTAGGCAACTGCTACAATTCGTTCCTTTACTATAACCTGTTCCATAGATAGTATTATATAACTCAATTACCTGAGCCTTTATTTCGTGATTATCTAATCGTTTGTTTTTCATTAAAGGCCATATTTCTTTTACTTCTTGAATTAAGTCTAAAGGTAACTCCTGACTAACAGGGAGTACCTCTCCGGTACTTAACCATAGTTTGTTAGGGCAACTCATAGGAGCAATTTTTGCTTTAACTCGCATAAAGCATCCACACTCTAAGCAAGTGCCTGTTAACTTAAAGTATCTATCACAAGATTTGCATATATCTAGCCTTTCTTTATAAACATCATTAGGGGCAAAAAACCTATTCCTCTTTACGCTCATTTAGTATAGTTTTAATTTTGTTCCTTACATTGTCAATAGTAGTGAAAAGACTATTCCTGCTTATCTTTGTTTTCTTTGCTAGGCTATCTAAAGTGTTCCCCTCATAGTAGTATAACTTAAATACATCTCTATCATACCAATACATCGTATCTAGTATTGCATCTATCTCCTCTAGTCGTTCAAACTCTGGTACTCCTGTATCATCAGGGTTAGGAATGTTCTCTAGTGCGTTCTTTATATCTTTATGGTCTTGTGATGAATGAGTGCCGTATAAACTGCTTATTCTAGTGTAATATTTATCTATTTTATAAAAATAAGGGCTTCTAGGACTAGTTAAACTTCGTCTAATAACTACACAACCATACCCTACTAGGCCTTTCTCTCCATCTTTTTTATAGATTGCTTTTAGTGTATCAGGGTTCATATTCATAAAGTATAACATCAACTCCTGAACTACCTCATCTATTTCAAATTTATCTCTAGAATATCTTTTTGCGTAGGCTACATATTTAGGCCGTAAATTGCCTAGTAATATATATATCCTAGTCATCTGATTGTAGTCTTAGATTGTTCAACCTATCTACCATCTCAAAAGCATAGTTATTTAGGTATAATCTATATGCTCTTGCTTTCTTTGCGTTTCGTTTCGTTTCTATACCTGCTAAAAAACCTGTTGTCATTATACTCATATTAGTAGGTATAATGCTCATAAAGTCATAATAGTTAGTAGCCTCCTCATAATGCTTTTTATAGCCGTTATGATGTTCTATAACTATATTCAATACATCTATGTAGTCCTGAAACTTTGCCTTATTAGTGCCTGTTACTTCCTCAATAGCGTTAACTAGAGTAGTTAAATAATCTTTAACTAGAACCGAGTGTTCAATCGATATGCAAATAGGCTTCTTTAACACTACAACAAACCTATAACAAATTTTTACACTTATCCTAACTCTGTTAGAAACTTATTAACAATAGATTTGTAATAACTGATTTTCTCATCATAATCTACCCTCATCCATTTAGCAGTCTGCCTAGCCTTTTTGAACATTTCGTGAGCCTTTTTAGCCCCTAATCTTGTAGCGAATTTATACTGCTCTCCGTAGTTATATATATTACAGGATACGCATTGAGGCCGACAATTATCCTCGTCAAACCTCGTTGCTAGATACTTTCTACTTTGAAAGTGTCCGTTCTGAATATCCTTATAATGATGTAATTTACCGCAAGTGAAACATCTAACTGCTCCTGTATGGTCAGCGTGTTTCAATCTTATGTAAAGACTAAACCATTTATCCAATTCGGCTTTTAACTTCGGTAACGACTTCTTTTTCCTCAAAATAAGCTAGTTTGCGTGTCCTCTGAGTAACGAACTATCTCGTAATAGTGTTCCATAGCCCCATACATTCCTCGTGTTAACTCCGTTGTTTTCTGTAACTTTCCGTCATAAGCCAAATTGCTCATTGCTCGGTTTATACTAGACTTAGGAGGTTGAAAAAATTTAGGCACATTCTCTGAACAATAAATTTGATAAACCTTACTGCAAGGTAATTTTTTATATCGTTCAAATATAGCATAAACTTTGTCCTCTTGTGAGGCATTTTTCTTAGTTTTATCAACGGCCTCCTGTTGATTAGATTTGTTAGTGTTAAAAAAGTGTTTAGTCATTATCTTTATTTTTAGTTAATTGTAATCTTTCTAGTTCAAATATCAAGTGATTTGCTGCTTTCTCTATACACTCCTCAGGATTAGCGTGTTTCAGGTTAGCCCTAAGTAGATATGTTACTGCAGTACCTATATTGTAGGTTAAGTCCCAATCCTCAATAACTTTCCTAGCCTCGTATTTATGGTGTTTACCTATGTAATATTTTGGTATGTTCATTATGAAGTCCTTAGTATTAGTAATTTACTTCCATTCTCTAGATACATTTTTTCATATCTAGCGTAGTCTTGTTCCCATTTAGCATTATATTCTGCTAGTGTAGGTTTTCTACTATTAGGGTCATCATTAAATACTATACCCTCCCAATAACTACCCTTAACTTCCTTAGCGTAAGAGAATACCTCATCTATTACCCATTCCTCAGGTGTATTTTCGCATTGTTCTTTAGTTCCAATAATTCTATAACTCATTGCATTTTCAGTAGTGTCCATATACTTGTACCCTGTTGATGCGTCTGTATGTTGTTTTGCACTAGTTTGCTTTTCATAAAGCACTATATCTTGTATTATTAAAGTCATTTTTTTAGTTTTTAATTATTATCTATTCCTGTATGTTCTTTACAATCTTTACATAAATCGGTTCCCTCAATGATTTTAGCTCCGCAACATTGACTCCTTAACCCATCGCTCCAATCCATAATATCAGTACCCTCAACTTCATCAGCATATTCACAAGCACTATTATAAACCCCTGTGTCATATTCTTGAATATATGAAGCGAATGAATCATACCAATTACATACCATTTCTTTTTTAGAGCATTTCTCCTCCAATTTGCAACATTTTTCCTCTAATGATTTGTTACATTTTAACTCCTCTTTACTCAACTTCATTTTAGGGTTAATTTTAGCCTTAGCCATAATTTCCATAGCGTCTGCTATTCTACCGATGTTTTTTAGATACATTTGTGCATCTTTACTATTGTTTTCCATTTGTTAATTTTTTAGTGTTATTTAATAATTTAGGTGTATTTCTATAATACATTACCTGTTCAGGTTTAGCGTTCTGAGTATGTACTTTATAATAGGCATTATCAATAGTTGTTTTATGTTTCCTAATCCAACGATAGAAAGTTGGTATGTTTAGGAATTGTTTTTCATCACTATATCTAACCCCTAGTCTAAATGCTTCTTGTATATCCTCAAAGTATAATCTAGAGAACCTAACCTCTTTAGTAAAGTCTAATGCTAGTGTTTTAGCATAAGCAACCATAGTTTTAGCATCGGTATTATAACCTAATTCTAAATTCGTTTGTGCTATTAGGTCATAACACTTATGCTTTAACTCGTCTAGTGTCATATCTTTAATCATAATAATTCTTTTCCTTTTTGATATTCATCTAGTTGTTTATCTAACTTGCCTTTCATTGACTTAGTTTCTTTCTTTTCCCACTGCTGAGAGCGTTTCTGCCAAGTAACTAAGCGTCGGCCTAGGTCATAGGTCTTTTCTAACTCAAAACGCATCTTTGTTAGCGATTTGTTAGGCTCAGTCCAGTACGCAATAAACTCGTCTTTCATTTGTTCAGAATAGGTACTTGCCATAACTAATTCAACAAATTCTGCTCGTCTTATAAGGAACTTATTATTCTTAATTATTATTTCTTTATTCTTATTAAATGTTGACTGATTAGTTACGGACTTGTTATTCAATAATTGAAGGACTTGTGCTTCAAATATACGGAAGTAGTTCTTTGCAGGTAAACCTCTACGCTCTACGGCTATACAACCCTGTGCCTTAAGTATTTTTAAGGCCTCTCTTTGCTGATGGGCTGATAGTGTAGTATCTCGTGTTATGTTTTCCTCAGTATTAAAGAACCAATCGCTATCCATATCTTGTTCGCTAAAGTATTCTCGCTTTGATATTAAGTCGGCTAAAAGTACTGTCGCTTTTAATCCTATCTGTTTCGCTAATTGCTTGTTAACGATTAGAAATGCTGAACTGCTTAGTAATTGTATCATAAGCTAATTTCCATATCAAATTCATATTCCCCTAAAACTTCTCGTATTGTATCGGCTACTCTACAAAATTCAGGGTATCTAACATTAAAGTCATATTTACTAGTCCCACTTTTTAAGTAAATACCTACTCTACCTCGTTTGTTATGTCTGATACCCTCTTTAGCCAACATCTTACGCATTTGTGATTTATTAAGGGTTTGCCTAGGATTATCATATATATGTCCGTGAAGCGTATCAAAAAGCCTCTGATACTTAGGCCAAGTATCGTATAAGTCCTCGTGATTTGTTTCATAATGATATACACTAGTCCTATCTCGTTCTAATACATCTGAAATATCTAGGTAGTGTATTCCCTCTTGTCTGCATATGTTAGATACTGCCATTCTACAAAGTTGAACATCTTGCTTTCTAGTTTTACTAAACAGGGCAGTCAAAGGTATATTTAATACCTCTGCTGCTCTATTAGCAATATCCTTAACTCTTGCACTGTCTGTTAGTGATATTTTCCTCATCTTAAAATGGGTTTTCATCAGACTTAGGTATCTCACCTGTAGTTACATACTTAAAAAAGTAATCTGCCGTTTTAAGTATATGTTCCTCGCTACAATTTGAACCTTTACAAAACGCTAAAGAGTTAGTTACGCAATTCATTCTAGCGATTTGCTCTCCTGTTTGATTGCTTACTCCTCCACTTGCTTTAGGGAACGATTTATTACCCTCCCAATTAGGATTAGCAGATTTTGCCTTAGTGAAAGGATGCTGCCCTATATCACCTGTAATGGTATAAGACAATTCTTTACCTACTTCTTGTTTAGCGTTTTTACCTATGTCAATCTTATCTCCATTCTCCATAACTAACTTATGGTAGAGTGTCTGATACTGACCGAACGGCTCACTAATGTTATACACTTCTTTGATTTTACTAGTTTTAATATCCATATTTATTGATTTTTAGATATTGTGCCTACTGTTGCAGGGTTTCGGCTTTCCCTATAATACCATCTATTTTTCTCTTTATACCATTCAGCAACATCTACAATATAAACTGCCCTCTCCCTATGGTAATCAGTAGGGGGTAATATTGTTTTAGATAATATCTTTATTGCTGATTTAGGTATCCATTGAGGTTTAGCAACATCATTATATTTAATACATATTGCTTTACCCCAATCAATCTCTATATCTCCCTCTATATGAAATGAATGCTGAATAATTACTTTATCTCGCCTATTCATCTCTATAGTATTGAATGTTTTTCTCTCTATCATATCTTATCTATGTGTTTATTTAACTGCTCTTTTAGGTATGCTTTATCAGATATACCACTTTTAAGTATTTCCATAGTGCTGAATACTAGTGTGCAGTTAATGTCAGGTTCGTTATCTTTCTCACTCATTATTTTTACTCCTAAATATACCTCGTTTTCAAAACATTGAAACGACCATATTTCACTAATGTATCTAAAGTCCTCTATATGTTCCATTAGCCTAGTTGTTTTACTAACCTATGCATAACATTCCTCCACTCGTCCTCTGTTATAGGTTTATTAGATGTTGAAAAAGTAGAACCTAGTGTAGAGAACCCATACTCTAGTCCCTCGTATGTTTCTTTAATTTGGTCGCAAACTACCCTACCATCTTTTACTCTAGCCCTCATATACCACGGATTAAGTCCGCATTCCCATTTAAAGTAGGCAGGTAAATCACCTGCGTTATACTCCTTAATAGTTGTTTTTACCTCGTGTACCTCAAATTTACCATCTTTAATTTTTTCCATCATTTTTAGTTTTTAGTGAGTAGGTTGCCCTTACTCTGTTAGTAATTAGTTTATCTAGTTCTTGTAATCTTTGTATCTCTTTCTGATACCATAGCCATCTTTCTCTAGTCATTTTATTATTATTTAGTTAATACAATTCTTTTTGTAAGTCTATCCAATCCTCGTCCTCCTCTTTAGCCTCCTCTTTCCATTCATCTAGCATTTCATCAGGCACTATGTAGTTAGCAAAGCCCTCCGTCCCTCCTTTCACTATTTCCTCGCAATCATCATAAAACCTATATTCATCTACATATAATTCGTCCTCATCTATACCTTTCGTATCTTTCTCGTGTAGCCAATAGATGTCATATCCATCTACGCTATTTAATTTATCAAATATCCACATTTTAGTTTATGTTTTTCGTTAATAATTCTATTGCTCTTTGTGCCTGTGAACTAGCCTGAATTACCATCTCCTGCTCGTTCGTTAGTTTCTTAACCCATCCGTTAATATACGCTTGCGAGTTAAGAGAGGAGTCCTGAGGACTTATTCCTGTCATTGCTACTAGAAACATACTTCCCATCTCGGCTACTAGTTCCTCCTTAGAGTATTTCTCAGTTCCGAATCGTGTTCTCTCTAATCTATTTAATCTAGATTCGTGTCCTGTAGAGTGTACTAGTTCGTGAAATAAAGTTTTATAGTAGTCGTCAGATGTTTTGAAGTCAATACCATTAGGCATACTTACAGCATCAGTAGTAGGAGAATAGAATGCTCTAGTTCCTCCTATCATTAAGGCAGGTCGTTTAGGGTATTTATCATAAATAGCCTCTGCTTTCTTTATAGGGTTAAACTTCTTTCTGTTAGTAGGTTTAGGTTTTACCCATTTCATATCCTTAATACCCTCGGTATCAGTAATACTAAATACTCTATAATATCTAGGAGTCCAATTTTCGTACACATCTTTATGGCTAGTAGCAACAGGTAGTTTTTTAGCGTCATTATACCATTTACCCTCGTAGCAGTAAGATACAACCCACCATATTACAGGTACACTAGTAGAACCTTTCTTTATCGTTCCTCCTAGTTCGTGAGCCTGTTTGTAGGTTATAAAATTAGGGTTCTCTATATTGTTATGTCGCATATGGCTAGATAACAACATCATATTCAACCCTTTATATTCTGATTGACTAGTATAACTTCTAGGCATAACTATTTCGCCGTTACTAGTCCACGGCTTAAACCATTCTAAGCCCTCTGTTTTAAGTCCCTCAATTACCATCTCGGTAATCATTTTATAGACTATTGATTTTTTACTCATTAGTCGTTATATGTTTCGTCATTATCTATTGTATCTAACAACTCCTCAGAAAATTCTAGGTATGTTCTACACATTTCTATCATACTTCTAAAAGCCTCTTGCTCATCATTAGATAGTGGCTCGTCATATCCGTTTCGGCCGTTGTTATTATTCATCTCCTCGATTGCATCTATACAATCCTGTAGGTCGTTACTAGTGTTTTGGAACCTACAATAACTCATATTACTCATAATTTTTATATTTTTAGTTAGTAAATGACTAGGGGGGGAATTGTAATTACACACAAAGTATAACTGCTGAGGTTATTAAATAAAATTACTAACCCTCCCTAGTTTCGCCTTTCTAGGCTCATCAGATTTACGCTACTATAAAGTCCTCTGCATATTCTCCCATAGGTTCTCCATTCTTATAAAACTCTACACTAGGGCATATACCTGCAGATATTACATAATCTACTAAGTCATAGATGTTCTCAAATAATTCGTTTTCGTTTTTTAGGTGATAAATAGTCATTTTCAATATTTTTAGTTTGATGGCATTATTGCCGAAATGATGGAACAAATATTCAAAAATTAAATTGGAACGACCAAACGAAACGAACAAAAATTTGTTGGAAAGTTTTGAACAATTTGTGCTAATACTAGTTGTATTAAAATGTTCACAATACCCCTTATAAAAGTTTTTTTAACTTCTGAGGCATTTTAACCCTTTTGGTAGGTGTTTGTATTGAAAATATATGAAAGTTAAAGAGAGGGCTTCTGAGGGCTTCCTAGGGGCATAAGGAGGTTAATTGGTAGACTACCATTGTCTAAAAGTACGCAACACGCTATTACAGGTTTCTTACCATACTTAGCATAAGCCATAGCATAAGATTTTTGATTTATACCGCAACCTACCTGAGTACCGAATACCCTATGATTTTGTCCTACATAGTGTTCCGTATAACATTGAGTATGTAAATGTCCCTGTATAGTATTCA
>Ga0098037_1000313_pt1 | contig 26213 bp, 22 predicted proteins | sample 5_EtaG_FD_75050 | JGI IMG/M metagenome (GOLD analysis project Ga0098037, IMG submission 75050) | Marine viral communities from the Subarctic Pacific Ocean - 5_ETSP_OMZ_AT15132 metaG | ecosystem: Environmental > Aquatic > Marine > Oceanic | place: Pacific Ocean | collected 2015-01-08 | reverse complement strand
TCTTGTCCAAGGCGGTTGATAGCGAATGGGTCGCCAGTTTCAATTCCGCTCTCAAAGTATTGAGGTGGTTTTGCTGTGCTAAAGTAAAGGTAGTCAGTGTCAAACATGTACATTCTGCTGATACCGTCTGTTGTTACATCCTTGGAAGGAATGATTGGAACACCGTTGTAGGTAGCGACGATGAATCCGGCTTCGACACCGGGTACACCTTTCACACCGTTGTAGGTTGGAACCACTCTCTTCTCTTCCATGAACCTCTGTTGGCTTTGCAAGAGTTGTTGGATTCTCATCAAAGTGTCGTATCCAGTCAAGATGACTTTAGGATTTCCACCACGTACCCAGATTTTCTGGAAGAGGTCATCCATGATGTCAAGTGACAAGTTGCGGTTTGTTCCTTTTACACCAGAAGTGTTGACTTCTGCTTCAGACCAAGCATTGGCTGTAGCATCACGGTCGATACTGTAAATGTCTGCATCAGTAGCGGCTCCGTAGTCGCCACCTGCTCCACCGAAATCCATTGTGTTAGCAGCGTTTCCGCTTGCAGTGATAGAACCACAAGTGATACGGTCAAGAGACTCGTAGTCGTTTCCAGCAGGGGTGTCTACATCTTGCAAGAGCATTTCGTTAATCATCTCTGCGTGGTGCTTACCCATTTCTTCTTTCAAGACGCTGCGGATGTCACCAAGACCGTCATCCTTGTCGTTAAGGAAAATTGCTGTCTCAGACATATCGAATGAGTGAGCAATGGTCTTTGGCTTGGCTGCTACGTTTTGGAAAGTAGGCTTGGTTGTGTCTGGAAGTGTTCCGTTCTCAGCAATGCCTCCACCTTTTGTAGAGTCAGGGCGAGCGGTTACAACTCTCCATCCACTTCGGTCCCATGGTTTCTTAGGTAGAATACTGAAAGCGTTGAACTCTTGGTTCAATTGACTCCAGACTTTTCGACCGTAGATTGCTTGGTATGTACCAGCGGTTGTGCTCAAGAGCGGCGCATCGGCTTTCAAAAGTTCAGAGCCACTGTAAGAGTAGCCCATTGAACTTCCTGCACCGTAATAATAACGCTCCATATCGTTTACTGTTCTCATATAATTTCTTGCCATTTAAATTCCTCCTTAGTTCCACACGCTCCCAGCGAGACGGTGTACGTCACCCCAGTCCATATTGGCGAGTTCCTCGGTTGAGGGAATCTCCACAGTGGAAATATGCTTTTTGATTTCAGTTCCTGCTTCTGGAGCAGATTTACTGATGTTGTCGATTCTGTCACTGAGGTCGCCTAGTGCTTTCTCAATGTTAGCGAGTGGTGTGCGAGCATCGAAAGATGCTGCTTCTTGGGCTTGTGCTTTGCTGTAAAGTTCCTTTTGGAGTCTGTCAGCGAAGACGTTGCCTAAGTTGCTCTTGAATTGTTCTTCCAAAGCAGCGGCTTTGTAGACTTCGTAAGCGGCTTCCAAGTCAGAAGAGGAAACAGAGTCAGGGTGCAAGTATCCTTTAGCGACTTCTCCACTGCCACCGCTGTTGAGTTTACCAATAGCGTTAGTTGATGGGGAGCCACCTTCTTGAGCACGACCCTTTACTTGTCCAGCAAAGTATTCAGCACCGTCACCGATTTGCTCAGGAGTGCTGCCGAGGTTAGCCTTGGAAATGTCATCGAAGTGAGCACGAGCACCGCCAATGTCAACACCTTGTCCTTTTAGGGTGTTTTCCATCCAGTTTAGGTATTCGCTTGAGATAACATCGGAGTATTCTCCTTTTGCCATGTCACCGTGCATACCTTTGTGTTCAGCACCGTACATTTTTTTGTCTTCTCCTTCTTCGGCCATTTCTTCACCTTCGTCTTTTTCTTTTTTCTTATCCTTGCCTTCCATGCGTTCTTTCAGACCTTCTGGCATTTCGCCTTTTTCCATGGCGTCTAATCGGCCATTCAGTCTGTCAAGCACAGTAGACAATTCGCCCAATACATTATCTTCGTTTGTCATAGATGTGTCCTCCTTCAATATACGGAATGTCGCCTCCGGGTTAATACCTTTCTCGCAAATAGTTACTTCATGAAGTTCAAGTTTGGAGATTTCTGTGTAGTCACCGTGTTGCTGGTCACTCTTTCGCATTCTCTTGAATGCTTGTCCTCCAATACTGAACCCACGAAGGGCACCTTTGCGAATCTCATTGGCTACTTCACGAGCCTTTTCGATGTCATCACGTAGTTTGATGACTACAAACATTCCAGCGTCATCGACGCCAGACTTCCAAACACGACCGTCTGAGTCAGTGTAAGATGGGATAACGCTTCCCACTTGAATATTAGAATGTGCAAGTTGCACATTTCGGAAACCGTCTGCTTTCATAAAGTCACCGAAAGCATTTTTCAAAGCACCACGAGTGATTAGGTCACCTTGCTTGTCTACCATTTCTACACTGGCATATCCAGCGATTACAAGGTCACTGTCAGCCTTGAGTATACTAATGCTACCACCGTGATTTACGGGGGAAGTCCTTAGTGCTGCAAACGCTGCCATTGTTTCTATAGAGAATGTTCATACTATATTAATTAATACGAACTATGGCTTTTTCAGAATCAATCTCCAGTGTCCCGTTTTCTACAGGAATTACCATGTGCTTGTCAGGCTCTTCGTCCTCTTCTTTTTCTGGAATAGTATAATCTTCTCCGGGCCTTTTTCTATTGTCATAATCTGGCATTGTCTTCTCGTCGTGGAGGTTTGTCGGACCCATAGGCGATTCTATAGGTGTTGCATAGTCCAACCCTAGACCTTTGGCTCCAGCATTAGCCGCCCCAACTGCACCTATAGAACTCTTGAGAAACTTGTCAACAAGCGATAGTCCTTTGACCAATACCTTTTGCTTTTCTTTCTTTTTCCACCATTCTGCATCTTGTACCTTCTTTGGAGGTATGAGAGGCTTCGCATCACCTTGACTTTCGTGAACTTCTTCTTTAATCTCGACATCAGCCTTGAGAAGTGCACCTGCTATTGGACTCCAATACATCCTTTGACTTTCTGACAAACGGATAAGATAGCCGTTACTAGAAAGAGGACTGTGCACTGTCCAGTGCTCTCCTGATTCTGTAGCCTTGTACACTACATCTCCCTGTGGCATAACTACTCGTATACCCGACTTAGCCCTATGAACTTCACAAAGCCACTGTGCATCTTCTGACTTTGCGAGCATACCGAGCGTTTCTTGACTGACCAAACCTTCTCCTTCGGCTTCTCCTACAATTTCAGAACCTGTCAAAGTGTATACATTGTTATCTTCTGCTGACTCTACTTTACTGACGTTAGTAACATTAACACGTACATGGTCACCTTCGTTGTACTTTTCAGGACTATTGAAAGCAGCCCCCACATCCATGTAAGTTTCTCCGTCCGATTCAACAGCACGATTACCAATGCTCTCATCTTGAGTAATAGGTCCAGTACCAAGTCTGTATGTGTAAGGTCCGTTGCCTCTTCGTTCTAACACTCTGAGAACAACATCCTGTCCGGGCTTAAGCATAACCCACTTTGGATGTCTCAACTCACCAGCCATGTAAACTGACTTAGCATCTCGTAGCAAAAGACTGTCATGTTCTTTCTTCAAGTCCTTGATAGTAGATGCAAGCCCTGCATCATCTGTAAGCCGAGTGTCGCTGGCACTGGGTAAGTGCACATTCTGTATACCTTCCATACCGCCTCTCAGTATTTTGATTCGGTCAGATATAGGAACTTCGTGCACTTCTTTACCAGCAAACTCTATGACATCAAAGATGTAGTACCCATCTTCTAACTTTATGACATCAGCATTGAAGTCCTCGTCAGTTACTTCTTTGAAATTTTTCTTGTCTTCATCGGACAGGGCAAATGTTTCTGATTCTACCTTGTCATCTTCTTTCTTAACAAAGCCTCTTTGACCTTCTGGCATGTGTGAGACTACCCAATCACCTGAGAATCCACGCAAATGTTCAAGGTCACTAATTTCAAATATACGATGCATAGGTTGGAGAATAGGTACTTCTGGACCCAAGTCCTTACGAATCAAATCAGGATTGGTCAAGTCAGCAAGTCCCATCGACTTTGTTGTACTGTGTATGTCTTTGTTAGGTCGACGGCCAACTGAGTTTTGTATAAATTGTGGTCCTAATCTATCAGGTGTATTCATCATAGCCCTTGCGTTTACATGCATAGGGTCTTGTGATTGAAGCATGTTCATCCACTCTGGAGGAGATATGGCTTGCCAAAAGTTATGCAAAGGCGGTACCAGTCTCTGAGGGTGACCCTCTGGAATTAACTTGATAGACGTTTCGCCATTTGGAGAAATGTCATAGTCAAAATTGGGAAACATCAGGTGTCCGAACTCGTGCCTGAATCCAGAAGAATTGTAGTAACTGTTGACTGTATGAGAGTCATGATTGAACCTATCAACCGGCACTGTGTTTAATCCACTCTTTTCTTCAAATGTTTCTTTAGCAGCCTCGACTTCTGGTAGTTCCGTGACGATTGAATTTAATTTTTGAACCAAGTTGTGATAACGGTCTGCACTCCTGTGTCTCTTCCGCGTAGCATTTCCAAATCTGGAGGGTTTTGTAGTAAAGGTGTCTTTGGGATGTCGGTCATCAGTGCTATGAGCCATGTGTATATCGAGACCCAATTGTTTACGAGTCTGTTCACTACCTAGTGAAGAAAATAAATTTTTGATTTTACTAACTGATTCAGGGTCACGCTTAGCCGCACCGTGCGCTTTCTTAGTTTTAGAAAGCACTTCGTCGACATCAATATCAGGGTACATACTTTCAAAGACCTGCCTAACTGTCATGATAGGTGCAAATGATTTACCTGCTCTTTGATTAGCGAGGTATTGCATATAATTAATCGCAGTTTGTCGAAGTTGTGGATTTTTCTTGTCGTATCCAAGTACATCCATTAACTGACTTACTGCGTTTTCATCTCCTTCTTCAAATAACCCTTCTAGGTCAATCGGTGTACCTGCTCTTCTTACCAAGCCTTTGATACCTTTGCCGACTTCTGCTTGAGGCTGGTTACCTTGTTCTGTATATACCGTGTTACCTTGAGTTTGTATACCGTGACTTTCGTGTGGAGCCATTTGTAAAAAGTCATTTGCAAACATTGCAAACATACGAATATTAGCCGCTACAGTTTCGTGGGGGAGTGTAGGGTCAAATATATGCGCCATCTCTTCTGGACTGAGTCTTTTTTGAAGATGTTGACCGCTCTGAGCGATGGCTTTTGTGTCAGCATCTATCTTGGTATGTAATGTATTACTGTGACCGCTACCTCCGTAAGTATGCTGACCTGTGTCTTCTGGCCGGTCAGTCGCTTCCATTGCATCTAATCGTTCATCAATTTCTGAAATTTGTCGAGATATACCTTTTCTCTCGTCAGGAGACAAGTTTTCGTTTTCTAATATGTCACTCAATCTACTATGGTTACTGACCAAATTTGCATAGTCTTCACCTATACCTTCTTCACCTTGCTCTGGTTGAGGGGCAGAAAGTACAGGTTTCAACATAATAGACGGTACTTCAATTGATTGAGTTCCCATCCTAATAGAGCCAGCAGGTGTATTTTTCATCTGAAATTTACTCTCTATTCTGGCTAATCTACGCTTGTACTCTTCTTCGATTAGTTTCTTGGTGTCTTTGTATTTTTCTGAGTCTTTGTCAAACTGTGCACGTCTTGGACTTTCAAATTCTTCTTGTCCTTGTTGGACAGGTCGAATGTTTCTGCCGAATCTACGTTTTCTTTCTTGACGACCCCTCTCAAGATTCAGTAAGGCTTGTGAATAGTCGCTCTCAACTTGGTCGATTGCATTGTCATAATCTGCAAGAGGGATGAAGGGTTCTTTGTCAAGTGTCCTGTCATGGTCTTCGTCAAAGTGAAGTGTGTTAGAAGTACGAGCATCTTTAGGTTGCAGAGCACTTGGATAAGGCATCATAGGTGCTTGAGAAAAACCTAGCCGCTTACCTATGTCGTGATAGATGTGTGAATTTATAGTCCTAAAACCATGTTGACTAAATGGATTCTTTTGCTTCAAACTGAATGGATTGACAGTTGTTAAATGATTAGCGACCTTTCCATTCAATTTACTTCTCGCAAGGTGAGCGGTAGCATCGTCACCTCTTTCTCTCGCATCGTGTCTTATTCTGTTTTGCTGGTTGACAAAGGCTCCATCAGAAGAAGCAGTATGTCTCGATACCTGTCTGTTTTCTCCAGATATACCTTTTTTACTTGAAGAGTGAAAAGCGTTGTAAGGACTCATATTCATCGAAGCGTCTTGCACGTCACCTCTTACGTTCATGTTTTTCACTTTGCCCTTTTCCATCAACTGGAACAGGTTTTGATTGGGATGAGCAAATGGTCCAAGTAAAGGTAACATGCTGTTGATAAGTTGAGAACCTGATACATTATGCCTTATGTCTATATTATTACCTGATTTGGTTTTACCAAATAGCAAACTCTCACGGCGTTTTCCATCTGTACTAATCCTTGGTGTATAGCCAGTTGGAGTTTTCTCATCTTTCTTTTCTTCCTCTTCTATCATACCCTCTGGGTAATAGTCACTGAGGTCAATGCTACCTCTAGGGTCGGCTTCTTCTTCTTGCTCTGCAAACTCTGGATTGAAGAGTAGAGTATGATGATGAAGTAAATTGAATAATTCGTTTGCATGTTTACCAAGCCCTCCTTTGAAAAAGGGCCTTTGCCAATAAGTAGCCAGTGTTTCACTATCGTCAGTATAGTCGTAATCATTTTCATCGACGAAAGAGCCATAATGAAAAATGCCATGAGTTCTTGCTGTTCTAGCAGCACCCTCTTCTTGTAAAGCCTGCTTTTCTCTTTCTTTCAATATCTCATCGATTTCATCTTGAGAGAAAGGTGAATCTTTATTGTTCCAAGACATACCCCACAAAGGATGCTGTTCGTCTTCGTATAACTTACCGTCCTTGTCTATATTGAGTAACAAGTTCATCAATCTAAAGTTAGGGTGATTATGCCTCGTTGTATATACAGGCTTACCAGCATGGTCTTTTTCACCAGTCGGTACTCTTTCTTCTATCGGCTTCACACCTAACTCTTCAATATCTCCTGCCTCATTCGTATACAATGACGGCACTTCGCTGTATGAAAGCCGGTATGAACTGTCGTCTCCCTCGTCCAACAGAAGAGGCAACATTTTGTTGTAATAGTCAACGGCTCTTTCATAACTGTTCTTTTTACCAAACGGCTGATGATTTGTCATAGCGTTGTAGTTATGTATTGTTTTGATGTTTTCGGCTTCCTCTGGAAGTCTTATTGGTATGTTTTTAGTAGGCTCTCCGGGCCCTTTAGGATTTCTTATCCAGTGGTTATAGAGTCCAGAAAATCTTTGATGAAAGTTACGGATAAGTCGAGGAATGAAATCGGGATTGTTATCGTGTCTGTCGAATTTCAAAGGTTTGTTATCGTTCGATACACCATGTCTGGCAATGTGCTCATAGGCTTTGTTTCTTTCATCAGGTGAAAATAATTCCATACCAAACAGATAGTCCATCAGGCCCAAGTTCGATTCCCACTCTTTCTCTAAACCACTGAGGTGTAAATTTCTCAGAGCGTCTTCTATTTGCTTATCATCAAGTATCCCTTGCTGTGCAAAGTTGTCTGTTATTTGCTCAACAAGTGAAGGACTTGCGTGTTTCCAATCCTTGTAATGTTTTTCATAAATCGCATGGTTCGTTGCATTGTCAGTATCAAGTTGACCATAATGATACGGTCTCACTAAAAAATCAGCCGCATTATCCATCGATACATGGTCTTCCCATCTTGTTTCTTTGTGAGCGTCTTTTTCACTTTGAGAAATACCATCCTTACCTTTCTTGTAAAAGCCGGAAACTAATGTGTGCATTTTACCGTGGATAGGGTTCATGTCTGAACCAATAAAGTTGTGAGTTCTATACTGGTCGTCAGGGTGACCATCAGTCATTTGAAACTGCATACCCGAAAATCCTAGTGCAGGATTAGGAGGTACAACTCTGTCTTCTTTGTAAGAAGGCATGTCTGAAAGTTGCCCACCGTTTTGGGCGAGCATCATGCCAACATTTTGTTGCTGAACACCACCGCCATGTTGCGCAAGTGTTTGTTCCAAACCCATTTCTTGGTCTAAATTAAACCTAGACGAGGGCCCGGTCATCTGTACTTTTGTGTCTTCATATGCTTCTTTGTTAATAACTGAATGAAACATTCTAATGAGTGACTCGTCATCACTTGATAATTCGTAACCCTTTCTTTCAGCACTAACGGCTGCTAAGTAAAATTCAGCACCAGCATCAGGTTTACCAATGCCATCATGTAATGATTTTACAAACGTGACACGAGCCCTGTCCAATGTGTCCAAGGGAGTATCTCTCAGAATCATCACCAGCCGCTTAATTTAGACGGCTGGACAATCGGTCTACAGACTTTTTTACATCGGTCATGGTTGGACCGTCGCCGCCTGTGAAGTTCTCAAGAGCACCTGTAGTACTGAATGCAGTCGGGTAGTAAGGAGACTCTCTTGTTGTAACATCACTGTTTTCCGAAATGGCACCTTTGTTTGCTACATCTTCAACCTCTGGTATGACGTTGTTTGTGCTGTAGAAAGCGTTTGGAACACCAGATGGTTGTATTTCTAAACGAGCGTAGCCGGAAGTGCTACCAGCATCTTGTCCAGAATAGTCAGGTTGACTGCCTTCTTTCTTGGCAATTCTGTCTTCAAGTTGCTTTGCTGCTTTGAGTAAAGCATATGCTTTGTCGTTTGGTACTGCTTTTCTTGGTTTCATATTATTCACTCTATCCCTGTTTGGTTACCAATCGCTCCTGCGCTCTTGGCTTGTTCTGCTAAAGCATGGATATCTGACCAATCCATGCTGTGGAAATCTTCATTAGTCTTAGGTACGGGCATTTCAAATCCGTCTTCGCCTTTCAAGATATAATCGTTTACGTCACCTCTAAATCCGTCTTCAACAACGTCTTGTGGCATTTGAGTAGATGCTGAAACAAACCCTGCTTTCCTCAAAATCACTGCCGGATTTTGCATCATAGCCTTGAGTTGTTCGTTCTCTGCTTTGAGAACTTGAATACCTGCATCCATGCTTTCCATCTTACTAATCAATGCACCCATCAATTTCTCAGCCGAGTTACCCTCTTCACTCAACTAATCACCTCAAAGTGTGCGATTGGAAAGTCTTCGGTTAATGGTTCCAAATCGGCTGGTTCGGATAGTTCCCGGTAATACTCTGTCAGTTGATTCGTGTACACTTTGTACTTCGTTCATTTTTCTGACTGGTACGCCACCTGCATAAATATCGTTCACTCCAATCATCCTGTCATCTTGCTTGATAACTGCGCTGTCAATATCCTTGCTTAGATAGTCAGCATACTTTACGATTTCATTGATGTGGCTGCTTGCAGATGAGCCATCGTTGAGTTCCAAAGCCTTGTAAAATGCATCAACATGCGAACGCATTTTTCTTGCCATTGGGTCCAATTTCTTTAAGTCCATGCCCATGTCCAATACACCACTTGACTTTAAGTTTCTCCTCAAGCACCCCTCAAATTACGTGCATCCATTATACTTTGAGAAGCCTGTTGTACGCCTCCCATCGGTGAACCTCTCTGCTGAACACTAGAGAAAGGAGCCCCTGCTCCCATTGTTGACCTGTTTTGAGGGCTGGCTGGTCCTCTGTTTCTCATACCCATCCCCTCTCCACCCGGATTTGCCATGCCGGGAGTTTGTGCTTGACGACCCATTTGGGCTGCAAGTTGCGGTGGAATATTACGTGAGGGCAGAGCACCCGGAGTTCCCATACCTCCACCCATTTGCATACCACCCATTGGCATACCACCCGGTGGCATACCTTGTGGAGGTGCAGGTGGTTGTTGTGAAGGGTCGGGTTGTTTGTAGATAAATCGTATGTCACGATTTGCATCTTCGACCAATGTAGGCTGGTAACCCATCATCATCATACGTTGAGCGATGTTAACTTCCATTTCATCACGTCGTAATCGAGTGACTTCATCTTCCTCTTCGTTTGGATAGAGTGTGAGTTTCCAATCAGTAACGTCCATTTGTTCAGCCATGCGTGGAAATAGATGTTCTGTGTATACTTTATGTCCGAATTCAACAGCACGGTTTGTGACAAGTATCTGCATACCCTCGTTATTCAGGCCACCAGACTTACCAGTATCCATCATGAACACATTAGATACACCGTAGAAGGCTGCGATACGTTGACGCATCTCATCACGAGCAGGTATATACTGCATTTCTTCAAGACTGTCCATGAGTTTAACCCAATTGACACCACCTTTACCAGAGCCTTCTGTTGCAATCTTTGGAATGTAGTGAGGGTCACGTTCTAATTTTTCATCAGTAGATTTCCAAAAAGACTTCATCGATTCAAGATTGTCTGTCGATATACTAAGAATACCTCTTGGAATCCTACGCTTACTGTAAGCAGTGTACATGTAGTTGTCCATGGCTGTCAAAGTCATGGCTTGTCGCCAGAGTGTCGAAACTGGACTTCGACCATACAACTTAGAAGGTTGATATTTACTAACGTGAATAACTTCACCCTTGAGATAATATTGGGTCTTACCCGAACCTGCCGTATTGACATGATGCACGTCCTCCATTTCAATACCACATGTCGGACAGTTCTTTTCTTGTTCAGAGTATGACTTGACTTCTGTTCGATGTATTGGACAAACACGGAACCTGCCTCCTCTTACCCCACGCTTATCTGCGATTATTCTCATGAAGATAGGGTCACCACGAACGATTTCTTTCACTCGATAAAATGCCATCTCTTTTGTCTCAGGGTCAATGTAATACTCCTTGATAAGAACCATAAAAGCATCATCTGTGATATTTAAGTCGTATTCAAGTTCACGTAATACGTCCATAAACGTCTGTTCCATTGAGTTACGTTTTTCAAGTAACCATCGAGGATAAACCAGTTGATTTGGGTCAGGCTCTGCCATTTCTGTGCTACCACACTCTTTGCATTCATTCACATCATGTTGAAATTCTGCATCACATGCTGTGCATTTTTTATTGAATTTCTTTTCCCAATAGTAACCACGTCGAAATATTTCTTGTTGAAGAGTAGAAAGCACCGTTCTTAAAATCAAATTTTCATTGGCTACTGCATAAAGCGCAGGTATCGTAATACCTTGTACAAGAACTGGTTCTTGAATACCAGTCGTCCAGAGGGGCATTTGTGGTTCTGGAGTTGTCCTTCGGCGGAAAGGACTGGTGATTGAATCTAATATTCTGCCAACTCTTCCTTTCTCTGCCATTACAATCCCTCCGCCCAACTAATTACTGTATCTCGGTCCACTCCCCACTCACGCAGTGACTCCTTACCTTTGGTTGTTCCGTCTCTATTTGAAAACTGAACAAAGCGTTTCAATTGCGTTTTCTTGACTGGGTCAGATTCATTTATGTAAGCCATCACTGCTTTCGCCTGCATGTCTTTCATTCTTAAGTGTGGGGTAAGTTGGCCAAGTAATTTAGCCAAATCATCTTTTGAATAGAAACTCACTCGATGCTGACTCCGTTGATTATCCGAGTATACCTTTTGGTCAAGTTGCAACACACCTGCACCTATATTTTTGTGCAACTGTTCACAATGCATTCTACCCCTCTCTCCTGTGGCGATAAAACCTGCTCTAGGTTCTCCTCTCTCGGTAATGGTGATGTAACCATCAGCATCGAGAAAGCCCGCTGCGTAAGCCCATGGGTCCTTAATAATCAAACCTTCCTTACTTAAACAAAGATATTCGCTCTTACGATGGCCTTTTACAATATTGATTTCTTCACCATACATCTTTAGTAATTGTGAAAGTTTACTTGCATTGACACGCTTGACTCCTTTCTCCACTAGATTACTCGCAATGGCTCTTGAAGTCATGGCCCCTTTCTCTTGTATCTCTGCCTTGGCCATATCTAACCATTTTTTCTGTATTGTACTCAGATTATCGAATTGATGAAGCGCATTTCTCCAAATGCTTCTAGCCTCTTTTTTCATACCCATGGCGTTGACCCAAGCGTTACGCTCTTCTTCTCCCCACACATCTTCGTACTCATCGAGTTTGGCTAAAGCGTCTTCTGCACTTTGCCAGACATGACAGGCTCGCATAAGACTTGACTTACGTGTATTGCCAAACAGACGAAGAGAACGCATGTCTTTGTCGGTCAACCCCATCTTTCTCATGGTATCATGGTACTCATTACCCCAAGGTAAGAGCGAAAGTGTTGCCTCTACTTCTGCACTCTTGAGTGCCCTTACACTCGCAATGATTTGGTCAATCTCTGCTTTGTCTTCTTTGAAAACACGACGGGCTTTTCTCAAATCTCGTATAACACTATTTGCACTTTTACCTATTCGGTCTTCAAACCACCCCTCTCCGGTTGGAGAAAAGGCAGCATATTTTGTCTCAGGCAAAGACTCTTCGGTAAACATCACTGTTTGCGAAGCAATTGACTTTGCTATGTTTTCATCTACGTTAGGGTGCATGGCTAAGTTTGATGCTATTGTAGTAAGTAAGTCATGACCCATGTCTACTGTTTTGGAAGGATTACCTACTGCAAGACTTGGCCACATATGATTTCCAACTTAAGACTTCATTTAACTATATTGTGAACCAACTGGCTCCTGCCACCGCTCTTTGAGGAACATCTCCGAACCAATCGTTAAATCCATCAAGATAGTCATCGAGCAGAACAATGCTTCCTTTGAACTCCTTTGTAGCCCAGTTAGCCAGTGCTAGAGCCATGGCCAAGTCATCGTGAGAGCCCACACTTTCTAGTCTCCCATTCTTTTGCATACCAAATCGACTTAACTGCGTTTCAAGTGCTCTTGTAAATTCTTTACTTTTCTCGTCACCCCAAGGTGTTTTGATTTGACCTTGTTCAAATGCCATAAGCAGAGACATAAACATACTCTCTTTCTTTTGACGGGTGGTCATGAATGTCTTGATGGGTATGTCCTCTCTCATATCTTTTAGTTCAGCCTCAAACATACGCTGAAAGTTATTACCTTCTAGTTCAATCAGGTCTGGCTGAAAGCGATTATTGAGCATAATGATTTGTCTCTTCTGCGCTGTGCTGTTCATACCTTTTTGATTTAACACATACACCAACTGTTTTTCTTCACTATCAGGTAGTATTCTCAAAATCATCATAGCAGTATAGTCAGCGTTTGCATCAGAAGCAATCGCAGGGTCCCAGCCAACAAAGTGCTGACCAAACACGCCGTTAGCCTCGCCGTTTTCGTCAAAGTCTTTTTCGGCTTTGTCTAGTAATATCAAGTTACTATCTCTTGCCTTCTCTAGTAGACCCATCGGGAACATACTCGACATATCGTGGATAGGTTCACACAGATATTCACGAGCGAATTTGATAGCGGGCATCGATTCTTCACGTTGTTTGAGAGCATCAAGGGGCCATCGTCCGGGCCAAAGAGGTTCACCATTCGGTCTGATTGCAGGGTATGTCTCGACTTGGAACGTATCCTTGTCTTCTAATTCAGCATACAAGTCATTGTAAGAAAACGGTGTACCTACCATCATCAACCGACCAGTGTGGTGCAAAACAGGAAGCAAGACAGTATAGAACCAGTCAGCCGCACGTTGTAGTTCAGATGCAGTCGTACCCCAAAGAATGTCATCACATACTACAACGTCAGGGTGGAAACCACGAGTAGCACCACCAACCGACTTTGCCATGATACGAGAGCCATTGGTAAATTCAAAGTAAGATTTAGCCCAAGGCTTACCAGTTGGCTTGAGAGGTTTGAGAATGTCACTGGATTCGATGTTGTTTCGGATAAATCGCATGTGCTCTAGCGTCTGCTCAAGGCTGTGACTGAACACCATGATGTGTGTATTGGGCTGAAATGCTGCTAACCAAAGCGCATAAGACATGAAGAATACAGATTTACCGTGGTCACGACTCGCTTTTACACAGTAGTAACGATTACCGTTCAGACCATCCAGCCATTTTTTGTGATGGTCAGAAAAATCAAACCCAAGCATTTCTGTAAAGAAGTAGTCAAATGACTTCTTGGACATCTCTATGTCCATTTCGTGAATGAGTTTCTGAACATCAGACACATTTCATCACTCCATTGTCATACCAAATTTACCTAATGATTCATCTTCACCTGCACCCATCATTTGCCGTGTTTCCTTTTCCCGTCTTTCTTTTTCTTGCGATAACCTTCGCATAGCCTCAAATGCTTGTTCATTAGCGTTTGGCAACTGTTCCTGTCCTTGAGGTGGCTGCATTGCGTTAGGGGTAACTTGTTCATTATCAGTATTGAGTCCAACCGCCGCATTTACTTGGGTCCCTTGAGGGTCAGCACTTTCATTACCGCTACTCACAGAACCCGGTACTGGCTGTCCAATTCTACTGTTCGCAGGTTGTGCTGCCAGTTGGTTAGCATCTCCTACCTGTCTACCATCTGCTGTTGTAACAACTCTGACATTATTTTGTTCAGCCAATGATTGCTTCATTGCTTCTTTCATAGCAGCAGCAGCATCACCGGGTTTACCACCAGCGGCGAAGTGCTCACCCATTGCTCGATTCATATCATCCCTTACTTTCTTACCGCCACCCATAACTGCTGAGCCATTTATATTGATGCCCGGCGCAGAATAATTACCTTGTTCGTCAGGTTGTAATTCTTCATTATTAACAAGAACTTTGCCTCCTACCACTCTGACGGCATTAGTTTGTTGTTGCTTTTGCCCTTGGCGAGCAGCAGCACCACCTTGTTGGAAAGCAGCATTTATCTCAGAGTCAGACATACCCATACTAGAAAGAATGTCCTTCATGTTTTGACCTATTTCTGAATCAGACCTCATAGCGTCCATTTCTCTTTGAGCCTCTTCGGTACCCATGACCTTTTCTCGACCTTCTCGCCTTCTTTTTTCTTGACCTACTAAGTAATCCGAAACCTGCTGCTGAGACTCTAAACGTGCTTGATTCGCACGGTTTACTCTTTCAAGTTCTTGTTGACCTTCGTCTCGTATCCTTGTTTGACGGCGGCGAAGTGCGGCTGCTGGACTTATACTTGAGCCGAATCCTTCTCCTCTTGCACGAGTGGCTTCGGCCAACCTAGCCCTTTCTTCCGCCCTAGCCTGCCTACCTGCTTCTCTCATGTCCGCTCTAGCCTGACCTACTCGACCTACCGTCATTCTACCTAGACTTCTGCCCAAGGCTGCTCCTTGTGCTCCACCACTTATTGCAGATTGAGCAAGTCCTCCAAGACTTCGTTGTTGACCTCCTAAAGCACCTAACACTCCAACAAGTCCTCCTGCCAATCCACCGGCTCGCTCTCTCATAGTCGTACCTCTGGCTTGACCACCTGAGCCGCCTCTTCCGCCTCCAAGAACTAAAATCGGCGCACCTGCACCGACTGGGTATTGTGCTTCTACTGCTTGTTTAACCAGTACCTCACCCATTAACGCTCCCCCCTCAAAAATCCGTCAAAGTAACCAATCTTTTTCCTAATGTTATCCATGCCGGTATCAAACGAACTCTTTGCTAAAGCAGGGTCTTGTTGTACAAGCCCAGCAGTACCTATATCAAAAAACATCTGTCGAGGGTCTAGTCCTATTCTTTGCATGTAACTTTGTTCCAAAGGAACAGCCGGTCGAGTAAGACTGCGATATTGCTCAGGCGACATGCCTCGTTGTTGAGGAGGCTGTACTCTTACAGGTGCAGGAGGCGCAGCGACAGGAGGCGCAGCAGGTGCGGGAGTTTCTCCCCAATCTACATCAATAGGTTTAGGTTGTTGAGTCATTGTTGGTGCTGGTGGCTCTCTTACAGCCGCCCCTACAGGTGCCGAATTGTCGACCATAACTCGATGATGCCAGTGTTCTGGATGCTGGTGATTATCGAATTCAGGTAGTGAAACTTGTGGAACAGCGTGAGTATCTGGGTCTGTGGGTATACTTACATCTCCAAGAGAAAAAGGCTCATGGCCAGTGTGACCAAGTAAAGACTGTACAAGTGAAATGGCATTTTCTTGAACGCCATCCTTTGGTTTCAATGCTCTTGTCCCTTCAATAGGTTGAGACATAGCGTCAAGTACTTGTTGCGTTGCTTCTTCTTGCGACATACCTTGCATCATACGCTTGTGCACGGCGTTACTCATGTGTGTAACAATCTCTTGTGTACGGTCATAGACTGTTTTTGTAAAGCCTTTACCTTCTTCTGGTGTGGCTCTTTTCGCATGTTGTCTGTGAAAGGCTAAATTTTCATCATCGTGAGAGGAACCGATAGCCTCAATCATTTGATTAAACAGTTTGTGACTTGTACCTACTGCACCTGTACCTTTGTAACCTAATCGTTGTTGCTTACCTGTTTGGAATAAAGTCTTTACAAACGGAGTGCGAGCCATATCGTCGAGTTCTTCTTCGGAAAACTCGTGGTCTATGCCTCGCTCTGCTAAAACCTCTGCAAGTTGTTCACCTTTCAGACCTTTCCTCTGTCCCAATTGAAAGAATTGTGGAGGTAATATTTGTGCAAGTTGATGAGGATGAACCTCTGGAAGCATCTTACTTTCGTCTCTTGCTTGGCGCATTTGTTCTGAAAGGTAAAAGTCAGATAACATACCTGTTTCAAGATATTTTTCATAGTCGGTTTTTCCAATTGACATAACTTGTCCGCCCGACAAGTCGCCTGCTTTCAGAGCATTGAATCTAACATAATTTAATTTGTCAATATTTTCAGGAGTATCGACGCCTCTGGCTTTGAGAACTTCTCCAATTTCTCTATTCATGTGGACTGCGCCACCGTCAATCCAGTTACCAGTCGCAGCACCCTCTAAAGGTAAGTTACCTTTGTTTGAAAAATAAGTAAGAAGTGGTCTTTCTCCAGTGGAAAGAAGGGGGTCATTACCTCTTGTGACACGCATATGAGTGTCATCACCATGGTCATAATGATTACCAACGTATACCTTTTGCCAAGCAGGGTCGTTGAGAGAAGGTAGGAAATGGTTTGCATCATCACCGTGAGCGATACGATGCTTTTCATTAAACAAGTTTCTTGAATCTTCTAGTATACCCGATGCTTCCTCTGGACTCATCCTGTATCTGTTCATTAAGTCATTTTGGATAAACTCCATCGGGTGCATTCCGCCGGGTAAAAGTTCTCCTGTTTCTGGATGGTGATTCCAAGGAGGATGGTCAGGCTCGTTTGGGTCAGGACTCAGACCCTTGTCAGTTGGTGCCCAACTGTGAGGCGTATGCTTACCATCTCCCATGTATATGAGACCTGCACTCTTGACGAGCATTTGACTTTTCAAATAAGCCTTCAAAAAGTGGTTTGTTCCAAAAAATGGAACTTGCTTCAAAAGGTAAGTCGATGCAGGAAAGTGGACTTTGAACATCAGCCTACCCTCCCACTCCCTTTGGCTTGAAAGAGAAGGGAAGGTGCTCCCCAGTTTTTGGGGTCATCTTCCAAATTTTCAGTAGCCCCCTCTGGCTTGGTTGTGCTGTCTTGTCCCTCTCTGTGTCCAGCCTCTCGGTTGTTACCATGACCACCTGAACTAGCGGCCTTTAGCCTTCTTTCCTGCCTTTCAGTAGCATCTTTTAATTGACGAAGTAATCTTCGTATCTGAGCGAAATGTAAGTAATCCATTTTCTTCTTTACTTCTTCAACGTCTTCTTTGAGTAAATCAACAGACTTTGACAAAGACTGACCTCTAAGAGTAGGTGCTCTTGGCTCTGTCAAGGGTAAACCACCAGAAGGAGCCGACTTTGGTGCTCTTGGATTGTAACTGGTTTCAGGGCCGAAGCCATGAGCAGCAGGAGTTTGAGGAATGTTACCCATCAACTTTCGACGAGCCTGAGTTGCCATCTGATGTCCGTACTTTTCTGGGAATAAACGAAGCGGTTGCTTTGTTGCTATACCCAAGTGAGTTCGATGTACGCTCAAAGGAGACTTGTCGAGTCCTCTTTTCTTAGCAGGTTGAAGGAAACGTGATTGTAACTTGGCTCTTCGACTTGTCCCTGTGCTAATATCTGCACCACCGGGTTGAGTTTCAAACTGAGTTTGCTTCCAAGACTTATCTTTTGCACCCTTAACTTTGTCAAGTCGAGCCTTCATCAAACTCGACCAAGCGTCACCCATCGGCTCACCTGTAGCGAGCATGCCGCCCGGAGCGGGCATAGTACCTGTAGCATTACCAATACTCAGATTACCCGTATCGGGCATACCTGTCATCGCACCAAACTGTTGCCCTTCGTTGAATTGGTCATCCATCATCAAAGGGTCTTCCTCTTCTTCTTCCATCATCGGCATAGGCATGTCGGGCTCTGGTTTAGGAACTTCAATTTGTAAATGCGGAAGAGAATCGACAAGTGTTGCTTGCTCTGATTCTTTTTGCTTCTTATCACGAGCAAGTTCCATTTGCTCAGGGTCACCGTAACCATGTCGGTAATTTTCTTGGTCTTTGGAATATCCGAGATTAGACTCACTTCTAGGACTGTACATACGAGTATCAGAACCTGTGGCCATCGGCATTCATCTCACCTCACAAAATTTCCAAAAGTTCTTCATCGATGCTCCCATCTGCCTGTGAAAGAAGGCTGGCTTTGACTCTCTTCCAAGTATCTGGGCTCTCTTTACCGAGTTCCACTTTGAGCACATTGATAGTATTGTTGGCGATATTGGCAGTTGGTTCAGCCCATTTCTCTTGATAAGTAGTTAAATCTTTGAGGGTTTCTCTCACTTCTTTGTGTAACTTGACCATGTCAGTGATAACACCGTCGTCATGTATACTGGTTTCGTTCATGAATTGAGAAAGTTTACCATTCAAACCTTGTACATTAGTCCTTAGTATGTCGATTTCTTGACCGACGTTGATGGCTACGATTGCATTTGCGCTTTTCTTGACAAGAGGTTGGAAGTGATGTTTCATGTGTCGGTACACCAACTCTTCGGAGCAGTCCAGTTCTTCTGCAATGTCGTCAGTGGTACGCTCTCCTTCAAAGTAAGCGACTTCATACACCTTTCTATCGTCACTTGTACAGATAATGCACGAATGATTTGAACCTGCATGGTAATCACCAACATGATTCTTCATGTGACGCTCAGCAGTATTTACTCTCCAGCCCATATCTTTGTCTAAAATATGCACGTTTGCGATACCATCAATGATGTTTTGTTCAATCGAATCACGGTCTTCGTGCTGGCAAAATGGACAAGAGCGTTTTGTCTGACGACCATCCCCCATACACGCTCGCATAACCTACGCATGAATAACCCTTTTGAATGAAATCGTGCACGGATATGTGTGAAACTACCTAGAGCCAAGCCCAAAATAATGGGTGTACCCGTTTCTATAGATACTGCAAAAGACCTTGCAAGGGCTACAAGAGATGTTTTCAAAAGAAGATTCGTCCCAGACGAAGTAAAGCAATTGAGAATGAGTACATGTCAAGGCTGTGAACACTGGGATAAGCGTTCTCACAGGTGCACAGAATGTGGTTGTCAGATGAAAGTCAAGACTACGCTGACATCAAGTCGATGTCCACTCAATAAGTGGGGTCCTCATATCGAGGATATACGAGAGTAGACAGCACTGCTCATCAATACTGAGAACAGTAGTCCTCCCATCATCCATGCGATTTGGTCGCTAGACATAGTAGAGGTCGAAGTAATCAAAATAAGACAGATTGTAACTATGATTGTGATTAATTGAACCATTATCATGTCGATAATGACTGTCTTTACCGGACTAAATACGTCCATTGTCGTGCTTGCAAACCCTCTATAAAGCGACGGCATTCTATCTTGTTGCATTATTATCTACCTCCAATCATTGATTTAGCAAAACTTCCCATCCCACCGCCGATTTTACTCATCATACCGGGGTCAGCCATTGCTGCTTCAAGCGCACCACCCATCATAGAGTGCTGAGCCATAGCCATTATCTGCTGTTGTTGCATTTCTGCTTGTTGAATGTTCTGCTGACTTGCCATTTGTAAGGAATTGAACTGACCTGTGACATTTTCTGCACTCATAGTTTGAAGATTCTGGGGTAAACTGGTGACATCTAGTTTCATTGTACCCTCGTCTTCATTGATAACAAACACAGCATTCTTCATAATCTCCAAAACAGAGAAACTAACTAAGTCATTGAGCATACTAACCATGGTCATCATCTGTGCACCGGCTACAAATCTGTCAATAGGTGCAGCAGAACGCATCAAAGCCATCATAATTTCCATTTCACTTGGAGGAGCCATCTGTCCATTTTGCATCATCATTTGCTGCTGTTGATTCATACCCATGCCACCCATCATTCCAGTAGCAAAAGGGTTAGGTTGAGACTGAGGAGCACCAAATAATCCACCGTTTGTCCCCACAGATGATGGATTATAGTTGTGAGGAACGCCTAATTGCAACGCTCCCGGTTGTTGTACGTTATTATTACCGAAAAGTGCCATATTTATGCCTCCTATTGTTGCGGTAACTCCCTCGCCTCTTGCTGATGCAGCATATTATCATTCATAACTGCATTGTTATAGTTCTGCTGAATGCCCAAATTATCCAAAACATCACTCAAAGGAGTACCTTGTTGGATTAATTCCTGCTGAAATAGCCTTAAATCGAATATAACCATAGTTACATCGTTCAATTTTGTCTCTGGATTCTTGTAATGTAGTATACTTATACCTGAATGTGCCTTGCTATCACGCTCTAATTCGATGAAAAATGGCTCATATTTGGACAAAAACTCAGGTGTATTGTCCTTTTTCTTGACTATTGAGATGGGTACAGCGACTGTACTTACCCCTTTTTTGACCATTTCACGCATACCACCCTTGGTTTTACCCCTTTCTTTCTCCTGTTCTGTCTCCCACTTACATAGCAAGTGATACAGATGTAGGTGTTCTGGGCAATATGTACCCCTCATAAGCCTACCATCAGTGACATTTTCTCTGGCTAAGAAGGCTTGAGGCTCTCCTGTGACTGGGTTTTGCCAGTATAACTCCCATAAACTCTTACCAGTTTCTTCATCACATATCTTTGCGTACAAATTATCGTAAGTAATTAGAGTTTGAACATCGCATCCGTCAATTACACACTGCCCTGTGTTCTTATTAAAGCGATATTTCATACCCCAAACCCATCGAAGAGGGTTATACCACCCTCTTTTTGTAGGTTTCAGTAGTTTCCTAGCCTGTTTTATGTCCTGTTTCCTCGCTTTACGTGGGTCAGGATGGCGACTTGGATAAAAATTAACCTGTGGAACCTCGATATTGTTCCTTTGTGCTACCGTTCTCATACCTTGTTGAGCACTTTGCATCTCCAAAAGTTGAGCATGGCTTGGATTTCCCTGTTGCCCAAGAGCCATAAGATGACTCTCACTCATATCTGCAAGATTAACCTGCTGCTGATTGTTGTATCCACCTGTAAAACTGCCTCTAAACATACTTCCCCCTCACTATTCCTATCATATTCTCATACATTAAGCAAATCCAACATCGTATTTTCGACATTCCAGCCTATTTTAGTGGCCATCATACTCCTTTTTGTGGGTATTCCTGCCTTCTGTAAGCGTATTAAGTCCTCTCTAAAGGGGTCAAACATCTTATGTTCACCCAATCTTTGCTGTTGCCAGAGTATATTTGCTTGGTCATCCCACCATTTATCGGCTTTATTGGCCACTAACATGATGCTTTTTGGTACATATTTCTTACCTTTAAGCCTTGCACGGAGGTTTCTGTACCGATATTGGCGATGAATGACGGCATCAACAAGGTATTTGAAGCCACCAACTGCCTGAATAGCCGAATCTCCACCTTCATGACATCGGTGGTCAAATAAAAACACAACAGATTCGACTTTACGATTGACCATATCATCAACCCACAAGTTCCAAAAACGCTCTTCGCCACCCAAATCAGCAGAATATACAACTCTTTTTTCACCTTTCCAAGATAATCTTTTTCTGGTGGGCCTAGGAAGTAAGAAACGATTAAGACCGGGAACTTTGAAATGCTTTGTTCTTTCTTCCAAAGGTATTTCTTCCATTTCTCCGGGCGTTGTCATATACTTATCCAACGTCGTTTTACCCACCATCGTCGGTCCATAAACTCCAACACGCCTAGGTATCCAATAATTCCAGAGTTCTTTAGCAAATACCATTCCACCTACAAGTGCAGAACCGGCTAATGCTGCCATAAAATACCTCAGTCAAATATTGAATTACCAAAGTCAACGAGTGCCTCTGATAACCAATTCCCAGTAGACTCCCAAAGATTCCAATCACTATAAAACTCAAAAGCACTAACCGTAAAGGCTGTCACACAAGAAAACAATAATACCTTGAGCCATCCGAGTGTTCTTTCATAAGCCACGTCAACCATATTCGCTGTATGAATCATCCTCAAAGTTTCCTCAGTGGTATTATCACTAGGGGTTTTAAAGATGCGGCCCAATTATTATCACTCCTTTTTTGCAAATTTGCCATCAGGTCCACGATTTCGCTCTTTTACGGTAAGTTCTTCTTCAAAGTCAATACCGAGTTTTAAAGGATGCTCTTCTTCAACTGTGTGGTAAGGTGTGTCTGGAGTAAAAGAACTAGAGGCAAGTGACTGAGCCTGTATTCTTTTTTCAATCCAAGGTGGAGTTTTGTTCGGATTGGCTTCCATCCAATTGAGTTCAGCCTCTAGTTGGGCTTCTTGCATCCTTAATTCCATATCTTGTCGTCGTCGGTCAAAGGTACTTTCCATACTTCGATAGCGCATTCTTCGCTCTCGCTCCATAGAAGCCATTCTTGCTCTATCATCCATGCTCTGTTGGAAAAACATCTTGAAGATATAATAGGCCAGACCTTGCACAGCAAATGCTGCCATTGCATAGGTTAAACCGTTAACACTTGGGTCATCCAAGTCAATCCAAAATTTAGCATCAAAGATACCAACGGCTAATCCAATGCTAATTGCTTGCATCAAGATAAGGCCCATTAGCCTAATTTCTGCTTGGTCGTGCTCCGTTCCGGGGTTTGTGCCTGACGCCATCTAAGTTCCCTCTCAGACCAATCCGAGAACGCAAGCCTTCATTAAAGATTCGCAAAAAAGGTGGGCCGAAGGCAGCGAGAGGGTTTGCCAACCCTCGGCCCGCCCCAAGCCAAGTCTTCTTCGGTTTCAATCCTTCTTCTTTTCAGAATCCAATTTGTCACGCTTTCCGTTGCTTGAGGGCCCCGGTCCGGCTTTGCTACCGATAACAATAACCATGCCGTGAGCAGGTTTCTTGTCAGCCTTTTTACCGTCGGCTTTTAACTCGGTACCGCAGTGCGCTTTGTGTATTCTTTCATTTACTTCTTTCAACAATTGTTCTCCTATTTTCATATTATCACCTTTTTTTGCTCCAAAACCAGCGAATTGACCTTCTTGACCCGTACCACGAGCAGCAAGTTGTTGTTCTCTGGTTGTAGAATATTGTCTGTGTGGGTCGAAAATTTCTTGGTCGAAAGGTGCGTTACTGCTTACATTAGCCAAGTCTTGTATACCTTGGTTTTGACCAAAGGCACTGGCTTGACCGCCCACATTACCTGCTCCAAAAGCACCCCCTCCAAAAGTACCAAACCCACCTGTATTAACATCAGAGTGAGGTATTTGTGTCAAAGCCGTTCCTGCAAGACCAGCGGTTATATTTGGGTCTGCATCAGCCATTCTTTCAGTGAACTCTTGAACACGAGGCATGCGAGTAAATGCTTGAAAACCTCTGTAAGGATAAGCACTCCTCCCTTTCGACCCAGTTAGTCTACTAATTTCAGCCGACTCATTCAGTGCTTTTTGGGATGCTGCTCTTGCTTCAGCAGCATCACGTTGCATGGCTCGACCCGTTCTGTCAAGAAAACCCGGCTTAGCCTGACGCATACCTTGTTTGGCTGCTTCTTCTGGACCAACCTTACCCGCAAGCCTCTCAACATTTCTAGCAGCCTCAGCACCTTGTCTTCTTGCTGTTTGCTTAGCACCGAGCCTAGACACTGCTCTGCCAGCGACATTACGAGTAGCACTTGTTACTCCAGTGATACCACGACCGATTGCTCTACCTCCAAGTCCTAGCACGGCAGGTATACTGGCAAGAGAAGCAATTCCACTTGCAATTCCATAACCTATTCCAGTAGTAAGTCTTTGAAATGTACTTGGGTCTTCTATTGTACGATGCTCTAATCCCAACACTGGGTCAACAAGTGAAATCTCATTATCATACTCAAATACGTCACTGTAATTAGTTTCTCCTAATGCGTTAGGTGTATCTGTAACCGCTTCAACAGCAGTGTTTATCGTGTCTTGCATTACGTTACCGACAAGACTGGCCTTGGCTCCTTGACTTACATTAACTGCATCAAGCATCATCACCGCAGCAATAACAGGTAAAAAGAACGCTTTTTCGACAAAGTCTTCTGATGAATTTTGTTGGGGGAGCATGTCAGAGATTCGACCCTCGTGCTGTTGCAAAACTCGATACGCTGATGCTCTAAGTTGACTTTGTATCATAGGTGGCAGTTGCTCTAAGTGTTCAGTTGCCGACTCAAGAAATTTGCGCTGGTCTGGAGAAAGCGTCTGACCGTATCGCTGAATTGCCATTTGGTCTTCTTCTGGTAAAAAATCCATAAGGCCGTTCATGCCCTCGTCCTGTTTAAGGAAAAACCACGCTGAGTCAATTGGATTTAAAGAACTCAGCATGTCCGCCTCCAAAGCACTTGTCGTGATAAGCCTGTTGTATGAAGTTGAAACTGTCAACGGCCTCTATCAGTAGACACAATGCTTCGTCAGAGCCGTCTTGATGTTCTTCGATTTTTCTTAGATTATAAGTAGCCACGTCGAGCATTTGCTCAAAAAGTTGCTCCCACCAATCCAATACCATTGGTTCACCTTTTTACCAACACAGATTTAAGTGTACCTCTTTCTTTGAAATGCCTTGCTCGATTTGCGTGAGGGCTTTCTGCAACCAAAGAGTGGTCTTTGGTGTGACTCATGTCAGGCCCACCTCGACCGTATATGCCACGTTTCCTGCGCTCACGATTCAACTCCTCTCGATATTTGACACGCTCAGGACTAGACTCGTACTTTTTGTCGTATTCCAACTTGTGACGCTTGGCCTCTGGAGAGACTGGAGACTTGACCAGAACAGATTTGACAATCGTTGGCTTACCACCAACACCTTGCTTCTTAGCCCGCTTTCGCTTTGTCGCCGCTTGTTTTTGACCTTCTGACATAGAACCAGAAGTTTTTGGAGTTTTACTTGAAACCTTTACACTTGGTCTGCACTTAGGATAACCCTTGCTACCTTTCTTTGCTTTTGACCTACCACACGGAGGATGCTTCCCAGTCTTTGGGTCTTTACGAGATACGTCTACCCACTTCTCTTTGAACCATCGATTGAGGTTCTTGACAATCAAAATGTCATGACAAGTGCATCTTTCGCCCAAGTCAATCATCCTCTCTTAGATTGATTCTTATGAGAAGTTTTGTCATCAGATATTGGCCCACCTGCTGCCCAAGTGTAACAAGTTCTGTCTTTATGGCATTTGAAATCGTGCATCCAACAATATCCTAAATCACCCTCCAAAGGCATACAGTCTTTCATTCTCGGACTTACATCAAAAGCAATGCAATTACTACAGTTTGACTTTTTAGCCACTTCAGGAGTTGTATTCCAATGGTCTGCTGCTTTTACCCAGTAACTTTCATCATTAAGATTCAAAGGGCCATATTGGATATGTTCTGATTGTATTGCTTCATTACGATTTTCAGTATTTAGTTTTAAATTTTTAGTAGCCATAGGGCAACTATCTCTTGCTTTAAGAAATACCCATGCTCTTTCCATAACAAGTACGTTAGTCATTTTTTCTTCCCCTTCTTCTTACGGAACTTACCCTTACAATATTGCACCGCCCATCCGTTTGCGTATGCTGAAGGATAAACCTTGAATTTACGTTTGGCCGCAGCCTTACCTTCAGGGCATAGTTTCTTTTCAAGAATGTCCCACGCAATACCCATACCTACGCAATGACTGCATTCACAACTGTTCAACAATTCCACCTCTTGAGTGCTGCACCCTTTGGTGTAAGTTTTCCTTTTTTACTGGTCGGCCCTTTCATGCCACCCATGCGAGCGCAAAATGATTTACGACGCTTGGCTTTTTTGGAACCGGGTTTG